>Ga0209228_1000195_pt1 | contig 30743 bp, 28 predicted proteins | sample METZYME_3_150m_FD_187547 | JGI IMG/M metagenome (GOLD analysis project Ga0209228, IMG submission 187547) | Marine microbial communities from oxygen minimum zone in mesopelagic equatorial Pacific - METZYME_3_150m (SPAdes) (version 2) | ecosystem: Environmental > Aquatic > Marine > Oceanic...
CCATTTTTGTGAAGTTGATCAATCATTGTCTGAAGACTAGCCATATCCGTGACTATTTCATACTCGCCGAGTGGTTTCGGCGGGTCAGCCTGTGTTAGTGCCTCGACCGACACGGATGATGAGAGATCATCGATCATGTCTAGCTGTCCGGAAGCGCGCTTCGCAGAAGTTTCTGCAATATCGTTATTGTCAGCTTTCGTTTCGTTTAACTGAGTCGATTCAGATCGTGGCATTCGATTGGCAACTAGACGGAGTTCGTAATTCATTAGAATCTTGATTACTGCCTCACGATCAAATTGGCCGAATTTCGATTTTTCAGCGTCGAAATCAATTGGGACATCACGAACAATTGTCGTTAGAACCAGAGCCTCGGCCGCAGTTTCACGGTGCTCGTCAAGTAAGTTCATAGCCCGCTTTGCGCCCCGAAGCCCTTCGATCAGTTCGATTTGACTTAAGTTGTTGAATAAAGAAGGGAAATGCCCTAATTTTGCTAGTACGGTTCGGGCGGATTTCTTTCCGACTCCTGGAACACCGGGAATATTGTCTGATGAATCACCTTCGAGGGCTTTGATTTCCGCAACGTATTCAGGTCCCAGCCCATCGTATCTTTCAGCTACTCCCTCAGGGTCGTATGTGCGCATTTCACCGAAACCTGTGTACATGAGCAATGAGGTTTTTTCGTCGACAAGTTGTAACTGGTCAGCGTCACCAGTTAAGATCAGGGTTTTCATGCCTTTTTCGCTTGCTTGTTTTGAAAGCGTACCGATCAGGTCATCGGCTTCAAATCCATCATATTCATAGACCGGTATACCCATTGGCGCGAGGATTTCTTTGACAATTGGAATCTGTTCATGCAGAGCGGGATCAACTTCTTGTCTGTGGGCTTTGTATGCGGGAAAAAGGTCTTTGCGGAATGTTGGCGCTTTTGTATCGAACGTAACCGCTATATGTGTTGGATTTTGCTCACGTATGGTCTTCAAAAGCATTGTCATGAAACCACTTGCACCGGTGGTATTTTGCCCGGATGAGGTGATCAGATGATCTCGCATAGCAAACCACGCTCTGAAAACAATCGCGTGACCATCGATTAGTAAAAATAACGGGTCATCGGTTATTGCTTTAGGAGTCGTCATATCGAGGTAATAGAAAGGCTTTAGCTACAGTGGATTGACTGCCAGAGTCATTCAACTGTATAAGGTAGATAAATTATAGCTTGAACAGTTAGTTGTTCTGATTCGTTACACATTATTAGCAGATATCTTGTCTCGATAACTAATATGATTACCCTTTGAAGTGAATATCGATTACAAATAATCACTGCACTGGAATAGATTTTATTGTTTCAATTATTTTTGAGGATGCCTGATGCCTGAGTTAAATCCGCTCGGGACCTTGATTTCAACAGCAGAATTTGCATCCTGCTGTAGTGGTGAGGATAGTGCAGAAATTACTCATGCACACTTGGATTCAATCACCGAGGCTGTTAGGCATCGATATGGTGCGTTAGCAAAAACGGCGGTCGAACGGGCTCTTTCATCTGATAAGGCCTCTGATACGTTCTATACAGAAGAACAGCGACATGCTTTGACTGATGAAACGGCCGGTGCATCAGCTGGTTGTGGAAATCCTGTAGGAATTGCTGATGCTAAACCTGGAGAGACGGTTTTAGATCTTGGATCGGGGGGTGGTATCGATTGTTTTCTTGCAGCGAGGGAAGTCGGTGAGACCGGTCACGTCATAGGTATCGATATGACTCCTGAGATGCTTACTCTAGCGCGCGAAAATGCGGACAAACTTCTAACTGAAAATATTGTTTTTAAGCTTGGGCATATAGAGTCGATTCCTCAGGCAGATAATTCTGTGGATCTTGTAATTTCTAACTGTGTCATAGCGCTTTCGGAGAAAAAAAGTCGGGTTTTCTCAGAGATATTTCGAATATTGAAACCTGGCGGTCGATTCGTGATTTCAGATGTTGTGACCGAAAAACCGCTTCCAATGGACGTTCGTAAGTCGGCCGCAGAGTGGGTCGATTGCGTCGGTGGCGCCGCTGTCATGAGCGAATATATTGAGATGATTGCAGAGGCAGGATTTGTGGATGTCGATGTACTGGAAAAACGGACTCGTTCCAGCGGGGATGAAGCGTGGCGTGATTTATTGATAAATTTGACTATTCGAGCATTCAAGAAAGTATGATGATTTCTCTGGGTTTCTGCCTGAGTATCGACTTGCATCATCATAAGTCATTTAGTGTTCCTCGTTCGAGGTATGTGCCATCATGCTGAATAACCCCTGGGCCCGTAATTATGAGAAAGATGATCACGTAGCTTTGGGTCGTGTTCGTGAATGGGCTGGAAATAAACTTGGCAGTACTGTCGACTATGGATTCGGTTATGGGACATGGGTATTCATTGGGAATGAGACAGTAATCAAGGTCGATCCTGAGGTTGGGCGCCCGGGTCGATTTAGTCATGAGCTTGCTGTCACAGCAATGGATATTCCAGGAGTGGCCACTCCACACGTGATTGAAACAGGGACGCTTGAAGGTAGGGCCTGGGTCATCATGAATCGGCTTGACGGTTCTATTGCTTATAACGTTTGGCCCGGCCTTGATGCCAAGGCTCGTGAAAAACTTGTCGCTCAACTGGCGACGGCACTAGGCAATTTACAAAAATTTCAATCTGATGCATCGATGCTTAACGCCACGACGGAAAATTGGAGTAGGCATGTACGCGAGTCGTTTAATAGGGCGCTGAGGTCTGTAGACGCTATTGTTCCTGGGAGGGTACTTTCACAGTCACAGGGAGCTTTCGCTCTCTGGGCTGAAGCGCTTGAAGATCGCCCTAGGGTACTTTGCCATGGTGATCTATGGTTTGGGAATATTTTGGTTAACCATCAAGGGGAATTGTCGGGAATTATAGATTTCGATCGAACTGCCTTGGCTCCGTCCGATTATGAACTGGACATGCTTTTGAGATTTTGGAATTACCCTTGGAATTTCGTGCCCGAACAGTTGGAAGAGACTTACAACGACCCACTCGATATCTTTTTATTGAAACCAATCCTAGAACTTTGCCAAGGTGACTTAAGTGAGGAGGTGTTGAGCGCTCGGCTTAGTGCGCTGGAACTGGTGTACCGCCTCAACCTTGTTAGTCGCTTTGGGTGGAACGATGAGAACGCTGAGATGTTTGATCGTGTTCTTGCAGGCGATTGGGCTAAGGGCCTTATTTAGAAATTTCTAGATAACGGTCTTGTATGCTTCACCTGTTCTGGTTTTACAGCTATTCCATAGCTAATTCATAGGGATTGCCTACGTTTTTCCAAAACGCGAGAGACTATCCAAGCTTAGTATGTTTTTTTCCAGAACTTTTAAATATTTAGGTTTTTAGCATAACTAGTCAGCGACATCGGCTGTCGGTCGAGCCTCGAGTAGGTCGATGCCACCTCGGACTTGCCCGAGAGTATCGGCGATTCGTTCTTCAAGAGTGAATAAGACTTCTCTAGCGTAGTTGTCTGCACCTTTGCGACGTTCTTCAGCAGAAATCCCTGCGTCATGCAAAATCGTGTTCACTCGGCTTTCTGCGTCATCGATGAGTTTCTGTGAACGAGTGTTTGCCGCTGCTTCGATCTCGATTGCGTTTTCATTGGCCTTTCGAATGATTTCGGTATCCTGAACCATCTTTTTGGCTTCTTCCTGAGAAGTGGCGAGTAAGGTATTTGATTGTTCTTCGGCCAACTGACGGATCGTCGTTGCTTCCTCATCAGCGTAAGCACGAATTCTCCTAGCTTCGATTTCAGCTTGTTTGATGATGGCGTCTTTTTGTCTTACTACGCCTTCGGCCTCGGTTATCTCATCAGGAAGATGTTTTTTCGTTTCGTCAATGATCGCACTGATTTTTTGCTGGTTGACCAGCGTTCGTGCAGTACCAGGCACGCGTCCCTTAACGATCATTGCCTCGAGGTTTTCGAGTTGTGCCATGAGTGTCATTTTCGCCTCCATGTTTCCTTTTCAACTATTGTTGTCTTGCTTGGTTTGGAAGATCCTCTCAGACAGAGGCTCCCACACATTTTGTGGAACCAGTCCCGACACATCAGCGCCGAGTGCTGCCACTTCTTTTACTCTTGATGAACTCAGGATTTGGTATTCCAAAGCGCTGAAAAGACAAATCGTTTCTATGTCTTCAGCCATCCTGCGGTTCATTAACGCCATTTCACTTTCGTACTCGAAATCACTGGTTATTCGAAGTCCTCTTACAATGACATCTGCACCAATTTGACGTGCAGCATTGACGGTTAAACCTGAGTATGACTCTACAGAAACGTTTGGTACGTGAGTTACTGCTTCAGTGAACATTGATATTCGCTCGTCGATAGTGAACATTGTTCGTTTTGATGATATTTCAACAACACCTACTGTCAGGCGATCAACTGTTTTAGATGCCCGCTCAACGATGTCGACGTGACCGTTGGTTACTGGATCGAACGTGCCGGGGTATATCGCTATTGACATCTATTCAACACCTACGCCTGATAGTAATTTGTTTGACCGATATACCGACACTGCTGAATCACCGTAAAGCCGATGGGTCGACAACGTTAGGCCAGGGAGCATATTTGGTAATTTGGTCTTTTTTGAATGTTCAAGGAATGCAATAGCGCTCGGTGCAATTAATCCAGCATCATTTACACGCGTGAATAGAGGCTCAAACTCATTCAATTCGTAAGGTGGATCAGCGAAAATCAGTTCGAATTCTCCTTCCAGTCTTCCGACTGATTGAAGTGCCTTACACCTGTGTACTGTTCCTTTTGACGCCAAATTATGTCGTTCCAGATACTGTTTAATTTCATTACAGCGTTTCAAATTTTGTTCTACAAACGATGCGTTTTCGGCACCGCGTTGCAGGGCTTCAATTCCTAAAGCTCCAGTTCCTGCATAGATATCGAGTACTTGGAGACCGTTAGATCCGGCTGGACCCAGCATGGAAAACATAGCCGAACGGACCTTTGAAGTTGTTGGACGTAGAGAACTGCCACCTGTATGACGCCTGAAATCCGAAGACCCTTTCTGTCTTTTTCTCATAGTGCCTTAGAATTCCGCATGGATTTCCTGATGAACTTTAGATGAAAAACGATTATTGTTTAGATTGCAGATTATTGACCATCGTCAGTTGTTACCGATTTCGGGTGTTTTACACGGAATCGATATATTTATGTGATGGGTAAACCATCTGACGCTGAATATGAAGTGGCTCTGCCTTAGAATAAACTGGTGCATCGACGAAAGTGCGTAGTTTCTCGATGTAAACGTACTGTCGAATGATTCAGTAAGCTGCCCGAACTGGCGGATGAGCTTTACTCAGTGAGTATTTGGTCTTAATAACTTACCCCCCGAAAATATGACGAGAGAAAACCAGGCAAATCAACCTAACGTGCAATCTCAGGCGGCTGGTGAGCGAAAACTTATTGAAGATCGTTTAGCCAAGACGGCTGAGATTCGCTCCCGTGGTCTCGACCCTTACCCTGCAAGATTTAATCGAACCCATACCTCTGTGGAAGCAGTAGCTCTATTCCAATCTTTTGAGCAGGGTGACGATGAGTCCGATCATCAAGATAACCATATTGTTCGAGTGGCTGGGCGGGTGATGGCTCGAAGAGGGCAAGGGAAAGCCTCATTTATTGACGTTAGGGATGGTCATGGCTCGATTCAAATTTTCGCTCGCCAAAATACCATGGGGGATGATTCCTACGCGATTCTTGACTTACTCGACATTGGAGACATTATCGGTATAGAAGGTGTGGTGATACGCACTCGGAGAGGTGAAATTAGTGTCGAGGCAAAAAACATCACGTTGTTAACGAAGGCTATTCGTCCACTTCCAGATAAATGGCACGGATTACAGGATCAAGAGTTACGTTTTCGCCAGCGATATCTAGATCTCATATCTAATGAAAAGGCTATGCAGAACGCGTTATTGCGTTCCAAAGTCGTTCGTTCAATGCGTGATTTCATGCATGCCCGTGGATTTATAGAGGTTGAAACTCCGATTTTGGTCCCTGTCGCTGCAGGAGCACAAGCGACTCCATTTGCGACACACCATAATCAACTGAATCGCGATTTGTATTTGAGAATAGCTACCGAACTATATTTGAAAAAGCTGATAGTAGGCGGAATCGAACGGGTGTTTGAGATCGGCCGTCTATTTCGTAATGAGGGCCTTGATCACGATCATAACCCGGAATTTACTACCATCGAGAGCTACCAAGCTTATGCTGATTACAATGATGTTATGTGCATGGTGGAAGAAATGATTGCTCAGATTGCGCAGGACACAACTGGATCGATGATATTGCCGGCGATATCCGAAAAGCGACCAGAGATTAACCTGACTCCGCCTTGGCCTCGCCTCGATCTGCGAAGTGAAATTATTCAGCGCACTGGAATCGATTTTGTTGAAACACGCGATATCGAGTCTCTTTCTAAGGGAATGCAAGAATCTGGGATTCACGTTGAGCCTGGGTCTGATTGGGGTCGTTTGCTTGACAAAGTGATTTCCTCAGAAGTCGAGCCGAATCTTGTTCAGCCACATTTTTTGATTGACTATCCGGTTGAAATGTCCCCACTTGCCAAGCGTAAACCGGGTTCCTCCGATATTGTCGAGCGGTTTGAAGCTTTCGTCATGGGCACGGAACTTGCGAATGCATTTACGGAGTTGAATGATCCGGTTGATCAGCGAGAACGTTTCGAGCAACAGGAACGTTTACGAGAAGAATTCGACAATGATGAGGCTGATCGCTTAGACGAAGACTTTCTGATTGCAATTGAGCATGGGATGCCGCCCACCGGAGGTTTAGGTCTAGGAATCGACCGGCTCACTATGCTCCTTGCTGGTGAGGAATCTATTCGCGAAATTTTGCTGTTTCCAGCTATGCGCAGTATTTGATCTGGGTATTCAAAGTAAATGTATGGGTAGTAATTGGTTAGTGGTAAATTTCCGTAAGAGAAACAATTAATGCTTTCACTGGAAAATATTGTTCGAAATCCTGAAAAAACACGTTCTGCTTTGGTACGACGAGGGGAAGACCCTCCGATCGATCAGATTTTGCAATTGGACTCACAGCGGAAAAGACTGATCCAGGCTGCAGATACTGATCGGGCCCTACGAAATACCGTCAGCAAAACGATTGGTAGAGAGAAACGTAAGCCAACTGCTAAAGAGATTGCTGAAATGCGTGAGACAGGGGATCGTATCAAGTCCCATGAAAATGATCTTGAATCGGTTTTAACAGACATGGAAGCGGTCTTGTTGTCCTTGCCAAATATGCCGCTCGAAGGCGTTCCTGACGGGATGGATGAAGAATCAAATATCATCGTTCGCACATCTGCAGGTGACACGCCAAGCCATGGCAATGCACATTGGGATGTAGCCCCAAGGCTTGGGATACTGGATCTTGAAGCGGGTGCCAGTATTGCAGGAGCAAGATTTTTTGTGCTTAAGGGCAAAGGCGCCAAACTTCAGCGGGCATTGGCGGCGTGGATGCTCGATGTCCAAACCGAAGAGCATGGATATATGGAGATTGATCCACCTTTGCTCGTGCGTCCGGAGACGATGACTGGTTCGGGCAACCTTCCAAAATTCAAAGACAATTTGTATCGGGATGACGAAACAGATCTCTGGCTTATACCGACGGCGGAGGTTGCGCTAAATGGATTACATCAAGGTCAAATTATTGACCCTGGCCTATTACCTTTGAAATATGTTGCGCAAACTCCGAGTTTCAGGAAGGAACATGCTTCCGCTGGCCGAGATGTCCGTGGTATTAAACGGGTTCATCAGTTTGAAAAAGTCGAAATGTTTCGTTACGTCGAACCTGAAAATTCCGAAGCCGCTCTAGAAGAGATGGTTAATGAAGCTGAAGAATTATGTAAACGCCTTAATCTTACTCATCGAGTTTTGGAACTTTGTGCCGGTGAAATTGGATTTCAGTCAGCCAAAACTTATGACATAGAGGTCTGGTCGCCTGGATCGGCTGAGTGGTTAGAGGTTAGTTCGATTTCGACCTGTACGGATTTTCAGGCACGCCGTAATGACACCCGTTATAGGCGCGAAGCCGGGGATCCTACTAAGTTTCCTCACACACTGAACGGTTCTGGGTTAGCTTTACCGAGAATATGGATAGCGATAATAGAAAACGGCCTTCAGGACGATGGCTCAGTAGTTATTCCAGATGAATTGGTGCCATACACCGGATGGGATCAGATTGAGTCGCGCAGCTAATAAGGTAATGGATTCGTTTCACATGCTTAATCCGGTGTAGCTACCGTCAAATGCAGACCTTGCGTATTGATCAGGCCAAGTTGCGATTCCATCAAGTTGGGCTTTAGCGTAAAGAGGCCAGTAGGGATTCCGTAATAGTTCGCGACCGATAAATATGACGTCAGCGTCTCCTTTAGAGAGAATTTCTTCCGCGTGTTGAGCTTCTGTGATGAGTCCTACAGCTCCGGTTAATATTCCTGTTTGTTTGCGAATTTCAGATGCGAATGCAACCTGGTACCCGGGCGCTGTTGCTGTGGAAGGATTGGCTACAGGTATAGGCAGCAATTGATTAGGCGAGTTTCCTCCCGAAGAGCAATCGACTAAGTCAACTCCTAGGTCATTCATCCATTTTGAAAATTGAATTGACTGGTCAAGATCCCAGCCACCTTTTACGTATTCAGATGCGGAGACACGAGCGAACAGTGGCATTGATTCTGGGATAGCGTTTCGAACCGCCGTGATTGTTTCTAGCGGAAAAGCAGCTCGATTTTTGAGCGATCCACCGTATTTGTCGTGGCGTTGATTAGAGATTGGTGAAAGAAATTCACAAGCAAGATACCCGTGAGCAAAATGTAACTCTATAACTTTGTACCCGGCGTCAACAGATCGAACAGCAGCATTAGCGAATGCTTGGACAATATCGCTAATTTCTTGTTCAGAGAGTTCTGCTGGGATTGCATAATCTTCGTCGAATGGTAGAGCGCTCGGAGCGACGGGTTTCCAACCTTCACCGTCTTCACTCAAGAGGCCGGAACCGATCCATGGAGCCGCATGAGAGGCCTTACGACCTGCATGTGCAAGTTGGATCGCTGGTACTGATCCGGCGGAATCAATGAACTTAGTTATAGGTCGTAGGGCATCGACGTGGGCATCTGACCAGATTCCCTGATCCCATTGAGAAATTCTACCTTCAGGCTGAACCGCGGTGGCTTCCGCCATTACCAACCCCGCACCACCGACCGCTCGAGTGCCTAAGTGCACCATATGCCAGGGCGTCGCCAAACCATCGGGTTTGCTTGAATACTGGCACATTGGAGAAACAAACACGCGGTTTGGGATGGTCTGCCCTCTTATTGTTATTGGATTGAAGAGTTGGCTAATTGGATCGACTCCGGGTTATCTGCAAACGAATATCACTATCTGATGGTCAAAGTGTATTCTGTTGGGGTGGTTGATTGGCGTGTAACGGCGCTTACGATTGTAATTATGAGATCATCTTTTTCGATGTCACTCAGGTTAATAGTTCCGGTAGCATTTTTATTGACGGGGAGACGGTACACCATTGGATCTCCTGAATCTTTTTTATGAATAACTTGGATTAAGTAATCTGTTGGAATCGTGGTCTGTACTAAAGTGAAACCTTTAGGAATCCAGTTACCGGTTGTTGTGGTATCGTCAGTCCAATTGATTGCTCTAATTTCGAAATCATCGAGGCAGATGCCTTTAGCAAACAATGCGTCATCGGTGATGTATTCAAAGCGTATTAATATTTCTTGCCCTGCGTAGCTGGAGATATCAGCGGAATCTTGAACCCAGCCCATACTGTTTCCGGTGAGTCCGGGACCGTAAGAGTTGCCGTTTGGATTGAGGTTGTTTGATCTTTCGGTGGCGAGGATATCCCATGTCACACCCTCATCAGTTGAGACCATCGTATATCCATAGTCCCAGGATTCCTCTATATCGTAGTTGACCCAATAGCTTAACGTAGCAGTGTTTACATCTGATAAATCCACACGCTTGGTTAAGGTTGAATTGATCGAATCTCCCTGATTAGACCACCAACATGTTTTGCCTGAATGTGGCGGATGAGTTAGCAGAGCTGTTTCTACTTCACCTTTGAATTCAATTGTTATTTGCTGAGATTTACTTGAACCTACTACGTAGTCTGCACCAAATGATTTAACCTGACCATTCAGTGAACTGGGGACCTTCAGGGGTATTTGTTTTACAGGTGGAAGCGAACGACTTTCATATCTATAGGGTCCTTCTTTTGGATTCAGGTAATTCGCAATAAGCCAGCTGGCGTAAACATCTTGCCCTGTAACATCGAAACCTAGATCAGCCAGCACACGGTCGATTGAGTCCATACTGTCTTTTTTATTTTGGGATACAGCGGATAATATTTTTGTACCTCCGTAATGAGTAGCGAGAAATGCAAAGAAGAGGTTTGCAGCTCCGTAGTTGGCCGGCGATGTATCAAATTCCATGAGTGAGGTTGATGGGTTCATTATGAAAGTAGAAATGGCGCTTCTGTCAAAACCGGCGATTTCCGCTGCGATTTCTGATAGCCCTTCGTTAACCCAGGAGTCCTCACTGGAATCTGATGCGAAATGGGTTGCATGTTGTAGCTCATGGGCTAGAACACTTAAATATTGTCTGCTGGTTAACGTTAGTCGGTCCGCCGACATATAAAGTGCTTGACGCTCGTTTGAGTGTTTGCGAATTTCCTTGGAATAGGAATCAGCCGCAGAAAAATAACCTCCCATACCCGATTGCAAGATGCCGTTATAAATAACTATCCTTTCATCTGCGTCGATTCCGGGTGTAACCGGGTAACCGAATACTTCGGTTACTGCGGGCCATATGTTGTTTTCAAAAGATTCGGCGACTTTTTTAATGTCGTCCCTATCAGGGATGAAGTCATTTTCAAATATCCAGTAAGCATGTTCGGATATATATGAAACCTCACCACTGACTTTTGTGTTCCCACTATCACGGAGGATCCAGAAATAAACTTTTTGACCTAGAGCCAATGGCTGTGGAGTCGGTATTTTTTTAGGTTCTACGTAATCTTTGATGAGCCGCCTCGCGAGTGCTGGAAGATCGCGGTCCGGCGGCGTAGGAATATATTGCTCAAGTGAGTCTTGTAAAAGCAAAGGTACGGTGGTCGGGGACTTTACACTGCCGGGCTGGGTTACGGTTTTTTTTTGCGTCCCGATAGCGGTTGGCGTTTCTATTATCGTCATATCGGAACCACCTGAATCAGTAGCGGTCCCAGTGTTGACTTTGGTTTTTGTATGCGAGTCGCCGACTATCGTAGGTGTGAAATCTTCAATGTCACCTTTACAAGCTGAACAGAGAATGATGATTGCGGTTAAGGCGCTGGCGAGGGCTTTCGTGTTGAAGTCAGCTGTGATTTTATCGAGCAATGTCAATGTGTTTTTGGAGCTTCGCCATCACCGTTGAATTTATTCATGGCGTTTTCAAGATCATCGAGAATGATCATTTCGATCGCATCCACTGCCTTATAGGTGGCTCTAATGACTATTTCCTTAGCGTCAGGTTCAAATGTGCCCAAAACGTGATCTACTTGGGTAGAAATAGATTCTGGATTCCCTACACCTATTCTCACTCGAGGAAATTCGTTGGTACCTAATGCAGCGATTATTGACTTAAGGCCGTTATGCCCACCTGGGCCACCTTTTTTTCGGATTCTTATTGAACCAGGCGCCAGGTTAATATCATCACTAATAACCAGTATTTTTTCTGGATCCGTTTTATATCGGTTGACCAAGTACCTTAAGGCTGCGCCCGAACGATTTACGAATGTCAGGGGATATGCCAGCACTGTGAGGTTGCCATTAAGTTCCAATTCTCCGAATCTTAGCTCCTTTCGCTTGTTATTCATTTGAGTTTTTGTGCGACGCACAAACTCATCCATGCACCACCAACCTACGTTGTGGCGTGTGTTTTTGTACTTGTCACCCGGGTTACCTAGGCCGATTATTATCCATGGGGGAGATTTTGATCCACCGCCGTTGCCGCCTGGGAATAATTTTTCTAAGATCGAGGAAACGTTCAATCGCTGGGATCTCCGCTGGAGCTAGCAGACACCTTTTCAAGAATATATAAGATGTTATCGTCGGATCTGATTGTAATGTTCGATAATTAACTTTGTAATTTAGTTGATGAATGGAAATTACCGCGTGAAGTTTGATTTCGATATCAATATCTTGATTATCTGTAGGAATACCTTTCGCGCTTAAGGCCTTTTAGTCAATCGGTACTATCCCCTCGCCTATTAATGCCCTGAGCTGTTCCTCATCAATAATGTGAATGCCGATTTGTTGGGCTTTATCCAGTTTAGAGCCTGGGTCTGTCCCTTTGACCACATAGTCGGTCTTCTTCGAAACTGAACTAGTGACTTTGCCTCCCATCTCTTTTATTTGATTTTGTGCCTCAGCACGCGACATCAATTCTAATTTGCCGGTTATGACAAACAACATTCCGTTTACTGGGTGATCATCTGCTGGTTTTGGGGTCTGGTCGTAGGGATTTATTCCGAGTTCTATGAGGTCTTCGATTAATTTTTGATTTTGCTCTAAAGCGAAATATTCACATAATGTTGAAGCAATCGTTGGGCCTATCCCGTCAATCGCTAGTAATTCATCTTTCGTAGCTTTTTGTATTGCTGTTAGGTTACCGAATCGGTGTGCAATCCACTCAGCACTTTCCGATCCCACGCCTAATATTCCAAGGGCAAATAGGAGACGAGGTAGCGATTGTGACCGTGAGGATTCGATTGCTTGCAGCAAATTGTCAACGCGAGTTTCACCCATTTTGTCAACCTTTATAAGGTCATTTCTTTGATTATGCAGTCGATACAAATCGGCAATATTTGATACGAACCCTAAACGCGGAAGATCTTGTGCTACTCGCTCTCCGAGCCCTTCGATATCCATTGCGCTGCGTGAAGCGAAGTGTTCCAGCAAACGTTCAAATTGAGTCATGCATGTCCCGTTCACACATCTAGTGACGGCTTCGTCTATGGTCTGGATTGTTCTTGCCTCGCAGGATGGGCATGTTTCCGGGAATTGAAAAGGCACTGATTGCGGATTGCGTTGATTTCTGGATGAGATACCCACTATTTGCGGGATTACGTCTCCTGCTCGCTGAACGATTACCCGATCACCTTCGCGGAGATCTTTCCTGGCTATTTCATCTTTGTTGTGAAGCGTGGCCCGCCCAATGGTAACTCCTCCAACGATTACTGGTTCTAATTCCGCCCAAGGAGTCAGCGCTCCAGTGCGACCGACGTTTATGTGTATCGATTTAAGTATGGTTTCTGCACGTTCAGCTGGAAATTTGAACGCGATAGCCCATCGGGGATCCCTACCTACATAGCCGAGACGTTTTTGTAATACGAGTGAGTTGATCTTGATCACAACGCCATCGATGTCATAATCGAGCGTGTCTCGGATTAAACTGGCGTTGGCGACTGCACTCATTACTTCTTCGACTGTTTCTGCGTTACGCGTCCATTCGTTTACTCGACCGCCCCATTCTTTAATCGCATGAAGGGCTTCGCTGTGGCTTTTGGGCTCGACGGCGTTATCGATGTAGCCTAGCGAATAGAAATACATGTCCAGTGGACGTTTTGCAGTTTCAGTAGAGTCAAGTTGTCTAAGCGATCCTGAAGCTGAATTTCTCGGATTCACATATGTTGGGAGTCCGGATCGTTCTCGTTCGCGGTTGAGGGATGCAAACTTGGATTTCGGCAAGAAAACTTCGCCACGTAATTCTAACTCTGAGGGAACATCCCCGCTGAGTTTCAACGGAACACTTCGAATGGTACGGACATTTGCAGTAACGTCTTCTCCTTGAATCCCATCGCCACGGGTTGCCGCTCGGTCGAGCACGCCATTAGCGTAGGTTATTGCAATAGCTAGGCCATCGATTTTGAGTTCGCACACCATTGGAGCGTGGTCGATTTCTAGAAAGGCGAGAGTACGTCGATACCAATCTCTTAAACCAGTTTCATCGAATACGTTTCCAAGACTAAGCATCGGTAATCGGTGGATGACTTCTTCAAATCCTGAAGCGGGAGGGCTGCCAATTCTTTGGGTTGGTGAATCAGAAGTTTGCAGTTCTGGGTAGGTCGACTCTATTGAAAGTAACTCCTGCATTCTGGCGTCCCATTCAGCGTCATCAATCTCAGGAGAGTTTTCAATGTAATAGAGGGTGTTGGCTCTATTGATTTCAGCTCTTAGCCGGGCGGCTCGCTTTATGACTTCATCAGGGGCCGAGGAGTCTGAATTAGGTTGGATATACAGTTGGGAGTCTTGATCACTCACGTGTTCATACACTCGTGTTTGTAACAGGCTTGGGGATTAGAAATCCCAGCATCGAAAAATCAGCGTGAATTGCGTTGCCCAAAGTATATCAATGCTACTTGTGTACTAATTGGGCATAAATATTTACCAGATACTTCTGTTTGGTGAACATAAGAACAACACAGGTAGGTCTATACTCGTTGTAATAACTGTAAATGTATTAGTGTTCGAGCGTTCCGAATCCGTAATTAGACATGGCTGATATTCAGCCCTTCAGGGCAGTACGTTATAACTTCGATATCGCAGGGGATGTGAGTCTTCACGTTTGCCCTCCATTCGATGTAATCACTCCGCAACTTCAACACGAACTTTACGATCGCTCTCCCTACAATATCGTTCGCCTAGAACTGGCACGGCGCGGGCTTTCAGATGATCCATATGAACGGGCTGCGGAGACAGCTCAAACTTGGAAAGATTCAGGTGTTCTCGAACATGATGAAGAACCTTCTATATACGTAACGGAAGAAGAATTTGAGTATCGAGGTCGAACACTCCGAAGGCGGGGGTTTATTGCCGGTGTCAGGTTAGAGGATTATGACCAAAAAGTCGTACTACCTCATGAAGGTACGCGATCAGAATGGGTAGCGGACCGAGTTCGACTGATGGGCGCAGCACAGTCGAATTACAGTCCTTTGCTAGTTATATACCGTGATGATCTTCGCTCCAGTGTTACGAATCTCATACGGGCTATTGCAGGTGGTGAACCTACAGTTGTGTTCGAACCACCGGATATGCCTCGACTTCGGCTGTGGCGCGTTACGGATCCTGGAACCATCAATGTGATTCAAGCTGTTTTGCGCGATTCAGAAATATTTATAGCTGATGGGCATCATCGTTATGAAGCAGCTTTGCGATATCGCAGCGCAGTGCGATCTGAACGAGAAGTTCGATTCGATGAGTCGGTAAACTTTCGGATGATGTTGCTGGTCTCGTTTGACGAGCCAGGGTTGATAACACGCGGGTATCACCGACTCGTTGAGTCTGCCACAGACAACGAATATGTAGATCTCATCAAATCTATAGAGCTAACTTGTCACGTAGACGAATGGGATCCTCCTCATACTTCTACGATGACGGACCGCATTGAGCGGTTTGCAATAGAGTTAGGAGAGCGTAAAGGTGATGAAGTTGTATTTGGGCTATACGGCAAAGAACCGGGGAAATTTCATATAGCAACAATGAAATCTCCACCTCAGGCAGAGAATGCTCTCGAGTATTCTGAATACTCCTATTTACATTCGCATGTAATTCGACCCGTCGTGGATGGCGAACGTGAAGAGCAGATCATTAGTCCGCATCATGACCCTGAATTGATAGTTCGTCGCGTTGACGATGGATCAGCTCGAATGGCGTTCATTATGCGGCCGGTACCGCTTGATGAATTTGTTTCGATCGTTACCCGTGGCTGGCGATTACCTGCTAAAACGACGAATTTCTTTCCAAAGCCTCCCGCAGGTGCGGTGATTCAGCAATTCGGAGAAACCCTGTAATAGTCGAATACCCTTTGCTATTGACTTAGCTGAGGGGAGTTGATTTGTTGTAATACTTTTTCAGAACTGACGAAGTGACCAGTTTTTTCTCCGATACTCTTCCACACAATCTCACCTCTTTTATCTATCAGAAACATTGAGGCTGATGCCAACTCATCTCCAAACAGGTTGAAAACCCCGTATGAATCTGGCACATCAGAGTCTGCGGAGGTAAACAACAAAGGGAATTCGATATCTGTTTTGGAAGCCAATTCTAATGAGCCGTTTAGGTCATCAGTGCTTATCGCAAGAATTTGAACTTTTTTCTTGTCAAAGACTTGTTTTTGTTTTTGCAACTCCACGAGTTGTCTCTTACATGCAGCTCACCAAAATGCTCTATAAAAAACTAGCAGAACAGTTTTGTCGCCTTCAAAATCCGAACGAGTGAATGTACGACCCTGGATTGAGGGAAGGCTAAAATCTGGTGCTTTGTTTGAGGTGGGGGATGCTGTTTGTTCCGACGGCTGTATTTTTTCAGTTTGAATTTTTTCTGAAGCCGAAGAATTATCATCGAGATTAGAAGTATGCGACTGGTCGACAACGTCACTGCCGCAGGCCACCGACAGCGCGAGGGTCATAGCTATTAAAATAATGGATTCTGGTTTTAAGTTGTGCTTAAAATTACCCCGTGTGCTGATGAAGTTCATTACGATAAATTTAATGAACTATGAGGTCATATGAATGAGTGTTTCACTGGCAGCATTTAAAGCTTCGTCTATATGACTTTTTTCGACCCATCCCATATGTCCAATCCTAAAAATTTTTCCCGTTAAAGATTTTTGTCCGCCTCCCAATACGACGTTAAAGTTGTCATTTACGTTACTCAAAAACTTTTTCCCGTCTACATCATCAGGTAGCCTAATGGCAGTCACGGTATCGGATGCAAACTTGGGGTCTGGCAGCAGATCCAGCCCTATGGATGAGGCTCCTTTACGAGTGTGTTCTGCAATTTCATGGTGCCGTTGAAATACGTTCTCTATACCCTCTTCGACCATTGATTCCAAGGCGATTTTCAGCGTGAACATAGCCGGGAGGCATGGGGTGAAGGGTGGTTGTCCTATCTTAAGGAAATCTTCGTACTGCTGAATGTCAAGGTAGTATTTTGGCATTGTAGATTTGGCATAAGCAGACCAGGCTTTTTTGGAAAACGTGACCATTGCGATTCCTGGTGGCGAAACCCAGCTTTTTTGTGATGCGGTTGCGACAACATCTATACCCCAAGCATCTACCGCGATCGGAACTCCCCCTGCACTGGAAACAGCGTCTACTAAGATGAGCGCATCAGATTCTTCATGTATGAGTGAGCACAGTTCTTTTAGAGGGTTAGAGACACCGGTTGAGCTTTCGTTGTGTGTGAAGATTACAGCTTGTATTTGCGGATTTTTCTTTATGTTTTCTCGCACTGCATCGAGATCAGCTGCATTGCCTAGTTCGAAATCAAGTCTGTCTACATTAGCCCCATATGCTTCTGCGATTTCTGCAAATCTTTCACCGAAAGCGCCGATGATTATTGATAGGACCTTATCTCCTGGTGAGATTGTGTTGACTAACGCGGCCTCCATCGCTCCAGTACCAGAAGCTGTTATGAAGTAAACGTCATTATTGGTCATAAAAACGGTTTTTAAATTGGCAGACATCTGATCAAGCATTTCTGCGTACTCTGGACCGCGATGATTGATCATTTGAGATCCTGCCACTGCCAATACGTTTTCAGGTAGTGGCACAGGACCTGGGATTCTAAGATTTGGCTGATTATGGCTGGCCAACAAAGTGCTCCATACTTGTGAGTTAATAGTGATTCTTATAGATAGTGGTCATCTTGACCAATGACTATAAAAGATTCTAACTCTCGTTAGATAAAACGGTTGCAATTCCATTGCAAAAATCTACATAGAAATCAAATGATCGGAGACAGGGCGATGGGAAATGATATTTACTTGTAAATGTAAAACCTAATCTGTCAGTTTTACGATAGCGTAGTTTTTTCGCCCTCTGCGTATGACCATTAGTCGACCATCAACAAGATCCTTCATTAGAACCGCTCGACCTGCATCTTTGATTTGCTCCCCATTGAGTGACATGCCGCCTTGCTCGACTGTACGTCGCACGTCTCCGTTAGATTTGCCAGATCCAGCTGCGATAGCTAGCTCAGAGAACTTCATTCCATTACCAGTTAGTTGATCTCGATTGATTTCCGTTACAGGCGATCCGCTAAGTACATCTTCCATCTCGTCCGACGATAGAGCGGAAATATTATCGCCAAAGAATGCTTGGGTAACCTTTAGTGCTTGAGCGAGCCCGTTTTCTCCATGGACAGTTCGTGTGACTTCTTCAGCCAGAGTTCGTTGAGCTTCGCGTTTTTCGGGTTCAACACTGACAGCTTCTATTAAGTTTCCTATGTGTACTTGATTTAATAGGGTAAACAATTTTGTATATGGCACGACATCTGCATCAGCCACGTTTAAAAAAAACTGATATAGCTTGTAAGGCGACGTTTGATTGGGGTCCAATGTCGGAGCGCCGTCAATCGACTTGCCAAATTTTTCACCCGTTGAGCTGACGACCAGTGGATAAACGATACCGTGCGCTCGCGGTCTACCGTCTGAGTCAGCTCCATGAATTTTGCGAATTAGTTCAACGCCTCCGAGAATATTGCCCCATTGATCGCTGCCACCAGCTTGGAAACCAACCTTTTCTCGTTCAAATAGTCTCAGGAAATCATAGGCTTGTAGTAACTGATAGCTGAACTCAGTAAATGAAATCCCACTATCGCGATCAAATCGACCCTTAACCGATTCTCGTCCCATCATGGAATTTACCGTGAAGTGTTTACCGATATCGCGGAGAAATTCCAACAGATTGGTAGCTCGTAGCCAGCTTGCGTTGTTAACAATACGAGCGGGGTTGGATTTAACATCGAAATCTAGAAACGGTTCAAGTTGAAGGCGAATGGCATCCACATTTTCGTCAACCTGTGCTACTGACATTAGGGTGCGTTCTTCTACCCGGCCAGAGGGATCTCCGATCATTCCAGTTCCACCACCCACTAGAGCTATTGGGGTATGACCGTGGCGTTGAAGGCGTACTAAACCCATGATCGGGACTAGGTTTCCAATGTGAAGGCTACTAGCTGTTGGATCGAAGCCGTTGTAGCACAAAACTTTTTTGGTTGCCAGAGCGTGCAGGGCTCCTGGAGTTGCGTCAAATAACGCCCCGCGCCATTCGAGTTCTTCTGCTACGTTTGCAAATTCTGTATATGTGGTCATAAGTATGTCCCGTTATTGGAATTTGAGTTGCGTCGCTTATTTCGCCAGAATATTCCTGACTTCATCAACGTCTTTATTCATTTGACTGGTTAGTTTTTCGGTGGATTCAAAAGCGATTTCACTTCTAGTGCGCGATATGAACTCAATTTGTATTTGCTGACCGTACAGATCTCCATCAAAGTCTAGAAGGAAAGCCTCAATTGTACGAACCCCACTGGTTTCAAAGGTTGGTCGTACACCTATGCTTGTAGCTGCTTTATGTGACTTCCCGTCAATTTCAACTATCGTTGCGTAAATTCCATTCCCGGGTACAGTGATCGTCGAATCTGGTCGAATGTTGGCAGTTGGGAAACCTAATTCTCGGCCCCGCCTATCTCCTTCTACAACTACCCCTGAGATAGAGTAATTCCTTCCGAGCATTGTGGCAGCGAACTCGCAATGACCCTTGATGATTGCATTTCGTATGGCCGAACTAGAGACTGCGCAGCCGTTTGCGATTTTAGTAGGGGCTTCTATGAAATCTACATTAGATAATTTTTTCGATAACGAGAGTTTCTCGATTCCTAATCGGTCAAATCCGATTTTTGCATTTGGTCCAACTATTAATGCTTTTAATTCAATTAGATGTTGAAGTTTGGATACAAATTCTTCGGCGGATAATTTCTGAATGGCAGTTCCAAAATCTAGTTCTATGACCTGATCAATTCCGATTTCTATCAGAATGTTTCTTCGAGTTTTTAAATTACTTATATACGAAACATTAAAATCAGGTTTTATGAAAGCCCTCGGCTGTTCTTTGAATACGAGGGCTACTGATATCGCCCCGCGTGCCTTTGCTTCACACTGCAATTGTTTGAGCAATGCTCTATGCCCTAAATGAACCCCATCAAACGTGCCTACGGTAGCCACCGTCGGGCCTTTGTGGATTTCTATGGATGCGAACAGTTCTGGAATCGACATAATCGACGATAGATCAGCCTAGTCACTGAGATTCGTTTTGTTAGCTAAGAATCGCGTGTGCTTCGCGTAGCAGTGTTTTGGTCGTTTCCCAATTAATGCATGCATCAGTTATTGATACACCGTACTTTAAATCCGCAGGATCGCCCAAGGATTGATTGCCCTCATTTAGGTGACTTTCAAGCATTAGGCCAATAACGCCTCTGTTACCGGCGGTACGTTGTCGAATCACTTCTCTAAATACAATTGGCTGACGGTTATGATCTTTATTACTATTCGCGTGTGAGCAGTCAATTACGACGTTGCGCCGGAGATTTGCGGCCTCAAGTAGGGACGTTGCTGAATTAACCGATGCTTCATCGTAATTTGGTCCTGTCGATCCTCCTCGTAAAATTAGTTGCTGCGCTTTGTTGCCTGTTGTGTTTACAACTGAAGCTCGACCATCGAGGTCGATTCCGAGGAAAGCGTGCGGTGAACGTGCCGCTACCATGGCGTCCACTGCGATCTGGCAGCTGCCGCCAGTACCGTTCTTAAAGCCGATCGGCATTGACAATCCACTTGCCATCTGCCGATGGGTCTGACTTTCGGTTGTTCGCGCACCGATTGCTCCCCATGAGATCAAATCGGCCATGTATTGCGGCGTGAAGGGATCTAAAAATTCAGTTCCTGACGGGAGACCTATTGCACCGACTTGTAATAAAAAATCCCTAGCGCGTTTGAGACCGGTCTGTATATCGAATGTCCCGTCTAGGTTAGGGTCGTTTATAAGTCCTTTCCAACCTACTGTTGTTCGTGGCTTTTCGAAGTAGACCCGCATGACAACCAGAATGGTGTCTTTGACTTCTTGGGCGATTGGGTAAAGCTTCTCTGCGTATTCAATTCCTGCTTTTTCGTCGTGTATAGAACAAGGTCCAACGAGCATCATCATACGCGAGTCAGTTCTGTTTTCGATGTTTTCTATAGCGGTACGCGTTTCGGTAACGACCTTCGCAATTTGAGGAGTAATTGGCTGTGACTCGAGGAATGAGCGCGGAGGGCCGAGCGGTTTGAGATCCGTTATTCGTATATCTGATGTGGTCATAATTTAGGTTTGTTTTGTATAAATATTAGATGCATCGAAGATTGACGGGCTGTTTGACTCGGGCTAATGGTCACAATTTCAGAGTATTTATCTAATTGTTTTCTAAACGGAGATCGGGTAGAAATATTGTGAAATCATCTAGCTAAGATATGAATGTCCACATGTAAACAGCCCGTTTGTATAACCAAAATACGAATTTGCAAACCAATGCGAACGTACTTGGGCTAGGGTTGATAAGCGCGTATGGCGGGAGTTATTTAAGTAAATTGCTTGCAAGCTCGTTTTCTCACAACTTAAGCGTTTGAATTTGAAAGATCGGGACGGAGTTTAGCAGCATCGTGAAGGTACAGGTGCATTATCTCATTCTGTGCTTTATTAGTGTTCCACAGAATAAGTATACGTATGCAACGCGTCAACGCTCCAGGACGTGCCATTTCATGGTTACACATTAGTGGGACATCGTTCCAGCCTAAACGTTCTCGAGCTGCAACCGCTGGGAATTCGGCGATTAAATCAGGGCTGGTGCTGAATTGCACAGACGCGACATCATCTTGCTCGATGCTGTTAACTTGGATGAGCTTGAATAATAACTCCTCAGTCGCATTCAGCACGTCTCTCGCTGATGTCCCTTCGGCTGTCGTTGCGCCTTTTACACCTCGAACCTTTGTTGCCAATCTTTTCCTCAAAACGTGTTCGCATGGCTTGTTGGTAACCGCAAGGCAGGCTACCAGTACCGATATCTTAGTTTGCCACGACTTTTCTTGTCGTGCCGGGAATTAGTGATCGTATAAATGTTCCAGCACGTTTTGGAGCATCGACTACATCTCCGCAAGCGATCCTATTAATTAGTTCACTTCCCACCACAGCCCCGTCAGCATATTCAGCTACATTGGCTACGTGATCCGCAGTTGAGATACCGAACCCGATACCGATTGGTAAGTCGGTGAAACGACGTACATTGTCAGCGAGTATCTTTACGCGTTCTGACATAGATGCTCTTGCCCCGGTAACCCCTATAACTGATATGCAGTAGATGAAACCGCGTGCTCTTTTACAAGCATGCTCAATAGCGCGTTCAGTAGATGTTAGCGCTAGCAAAGGAATTAGTGCTAAGCCTGCCCGATCCACCGCATCTAGCAGTGGATCGGCTTCTGCTGCGGGGAGATCCGCAGCTATGATTCCATCGACACCCGCATCATGTGCATTTGAACAAAATTCATCAAGACCCATAGACAGAATATTGTTGTAATAGCCCATGATCACGATAGGGATATCAATCCCAGCTTTTCGAATTTCTTTCACTGTATCCATACATGTTGTTGGTGTTACACCGTTTTCAAGTGCCTTGTGACCGGACGCTTGGATAGTGGGTCCGTCTCCTAATGGATCACTGAACGGCATACCCAGCTCAATAACGTCAGCTCCCGCTTCTGTAATAGATCGGACAATGTCTTTGGTTATACCTGGTGTAGGAAAATCGATTGTCACGTACGGTACCAATGCAATACGACCTTCGTTATTAGCTTTATTGATTGCTTGACGGATTCTGTCTGTTGCCATATTTTGGTTCCTTTATTCAGCAATCAAATTTCAGTTGCATATTTTGCCAACATAATTGCTAGCGAATTGTGCAAGCCATGGGCAAAAATCGCAGGCCATAATGCGCCAGTCTTAAGGTACACCCACCCAAGCGCCAGTCCTAATATGAAAGTAGGGACAATTGCGCCTGGGTCAAAGTGGAAAATTCCAAACAACAAGGATGAGAGTAAAAGGGATTGTGTTACACCGAATCTTTTCATCAGTCCTGGAAGAACAAAGCCCCGAAAAAATATTTCTTCAGCAATTGGGCCCACAATTCCTACCAATATCAGTGTTGCAATAAGGTTGCCACCTGCTTTATCCATCACTTGTTGTGCTGTGTCTGGAGGTAACAGGAAGTCAAGTTTCAGCCAATTTAATGCAGCTATCCAAAACATTAAAATAATCAGAGCCAATAACCACATGCCAACAGCAAAAGCGTATGGTTTCAATCCGTAGATTTTTACGAAGCCAAGAGTATTGACAGGTTGCCGGTAGAGAACAGCGGAGAAACTTAGCGCGGTAACGGCGAAGGTTCCTGACAGGACGGTTGCCGTAATTATTGCCAAAGGTACACCCATGACTTCAGCCGCCCCGTTCCCTACATCTACGGCGACTAAATAGCTGATCCATATGATCGCGATCCCAGATAAAAGTGCCAGAGTTATTGGCCATAATGGGGATCGCGTGAGTTGGAGGAGAATAACTGCCCCAGCACCTGATAAAAAACCTATGTAATAACCTGTTGGCGAAGTTACGGATGTGTCGAACCCTGTATCGGTCCCTAAAACACCACCTAAGCTGAGGATCGCAATTGAGACCAACACAGTGATTGTTGATGCAACAATCACTGTGAATGGCCCCCACTTCACTTGTGGAACAAAAAATCCGTCTCGCGGCTTATCTGGTGCCATCAATGGTAGGAATGCATTTCTTGATTCAGATGCTCACTGTAACCACGTTACGTTTCCGTAGAGTGTTGGGTCTAGGGGTCTGGACGAAAATAGGTCATATTCTGTCTTTGAGTTACCAACAGTGATGGATTCTCCATGTCCTGGTAACACTACTGTTGATTCTTCTAGTGTAAATATGTGGGTTTTAATAGATTCGATCATTTGGATTAATTGTGCATGCGATGCTGATTTTCCTGGTCCACCAGGGAATAAAGTATCGCCACTGAATATATGGGCGTGTTCCTTGTTGTTCTTAATCGGCTGGACGATAAAGCAAGTTGACCCTTGGGTGTGTCCTGGTGTAGCGACAGTTTGAATAACGATATTCCCAATCTTTATGTGATGGTCTTTAGCGAAATTTATTGATGTTTGGGCTGATTCTGGTAATGAGTCTCTATCTGCAATTCCTATACCTATTGGTACTTCGAAATGTGCAGTGACGTTTACGAGTCCCTCAACATGATCGCGATGACCATGGGTTACCAATACTGCGGTCACCTTGCTATTTTTGGCCGCACTTATCAGTGCTGTTGGTTCTGCCGGCGCATCAATGATTACAGATTTATTAGTTTGCTTACATGTGATCAAGTAGGCATTGTTTGCGAATCCAGAGATGAATCTCTGAATTGCCCAATGTTTACCATTGAAGATTGTATTCATTGTTTTCTTTGATGGATTTAGGTTGAGCATTTAAGAAGAAACGGCGCTCAATGCGCCGTTTCTTCTTAAATGCCTTTGATTACCATTAGCTTTACGTAACTTGAGGTTCTGGATCTGCGCTATCTGATACTTCGTTCTCCGTTTCATTTGTTGGCATCGGAGGGTCATCGGAAGAACTTGGTGTATCGGTGACCATTGGGCTCACTAGCAATGGGTCTTTGCCATCAATGATTGCTACGAACTGATCGAAATCTATTGTTTCGTGCTCCAGTAAGAAACCGGCAATTGCTTCGAGTTCTTTATCATGAGCTTTTAGCAGTTTGTTGGCCATTTCTTCACCCTGCAACAATAGGCGATTGATTTCATCGTCGATGATACTTTCAGTTTTAAGAGAATAGTCCCGTTCCTCTGACATCTCTCGTCCAAGGAACACTGCTCCTCCCTGTCGCTTACCAAAAGAACGATTAGACAGCTTTTCGCTCATACCTAAGCGCATTACCATTTCACGTGCAATGCCAGTAGCTTGCTCAAAGTCATTCGAAGCACCGGTTGTGACGTCTCCAACTTTCATGACTTCGGCGGCCCTTCCTCCCATAGCTGCAGCGATCTGAGCTTCAAGTTGCTCTTGAGATGCATAAGATTTATCTTCTTGCTGCCACCTAGTAAAACCACCAGCCTGACCCCTTGCGATTATCGATATCTTCCCGATAGGTGATCCACCTGGCATCAGATGGGCTACAAGAGCGTGTCCAGATTCATGGTATGCCGTTATCTTTCGATCTTTCTCACTGATGACCTTGCTCTTACGTGCTGGACCCATGGATACACGATCAATTGATTCAGTGAGATTTTCATAATTAATCGATTCTTGATTATTTCTTGCGGCCATTAGTGCAGCTTCATTTATTAGGTTTGCGAGATCGGCGCCCGAGAAACCCGGAGTCTGCTTAGCAATATCAGCGAGGTCGATGTTTTTTTCGATTGGCTTACCTTTGGCGTGCACATCTAAAATGGCGGTACGCCCGCGGATGTCCGGACTATCTAGGATTACGCGTCGATCAAATCGACCTGGCCGAAGTAGTGCAGGGTCAAGTATGTCAGGACGGTTAGTAGCTGCAATGACAATTACGTTTGTTGCAGAATCGAAACCGTCCATTTCAACTAGTATTTGGTTTAGAGTCTGTTCGCGTTCATCGTGTCCCCCGCCAAGACCAGCACCACGATGTCTTCCAACGGCATCTATTTCATCAACGAAGATGATGCATGGAGCGTGGCGTTTCGCCTGTTCAAAGAGATCGCGCACTCGAGATGCGCCTACACCTACGAACATTTCAACGAATTCAGAACCCGAAATAGAGAAGAAGGGAACGCCAGCCTCGCCTGCAACGGCTCTAGCCAGTAATGTTTTACCGGTACCTGGAGGCCCTACTAACAAAACGCCTGATGGAATTTTTGCACCCAGCGCCTGAAAACGTTCAGGATATTTGAGAAACTCAACAACTTCTTCTAATTCTTCTTTGGCTTCGGGTACCCCTGCCACGTCGAAAAATGTGACGGTTGCTTTCGTACCCACAAACATACGAGCCTTGCTACGGCCGAAACCCATTTGCTGGTTACTATTACCCTGAGCTTGGCGCATCATGAACAATAGAATTCCGCCGAACAGTATTAGCGGCAGGAATCCGATCAAAATACCGAATAGGTTGGAAAAACCACTAGAACCTTTCACTCTGACTGAATATTTTGAGTTGTCCACGCCTGCGCTGCTAAGGAGATCAGCAACACTTGAGCCCTCTTCCTTGCGCGATGTGAATACGTTAACGCCATCAGTGATGGTCAGTGAATCACCCTGAACTTCGATTTCCAGCTTGGAGGAGCCACTTTTATTTTTTGCTAATTCGACGACTTCGTTGATACCGATTTCTTGGGAGTCATCTAGTTGGTTCGAGAACATGAAGAAAATGGTGATCGCTGCAACGATGATCACCAAATACAACAAACTGTTTCGTACCCAGCGGTTGTTCATTTACCTTGTCTATCTAATTACTACTAATAAATTGGGGTCGATAACTTTCACTTTGTTAGTTTCATATGGCTTATCAAAGTGAGAAAATGCTGAGGTAATTTAGCTCTTTAACCTCAACTAATTCTAACATAAAGCTGGGTTTTTGATGTGCGAACCAAGTAGGTACGATCAGCCGATATCGTGTAGAGAATCGTATTGCCTTCTAATTGAGTATCCATGGCTTGATTGATATATTGGAAGGCCTACCAGCGCGACACAGGTACTAACTGAACTCAAATCTTTCGAGTGCAGTTCGGTGGAATGACCACTCCGCGTGTCTTAGGAGAGTGAACATAGCAAAAGAATTTAGGGTGAATCGCCGAATTCGGGCTGATGAAGTTCGTGTTATCCGTGGCGAGGATTCGACTGAGTCGGTTGTGATGTCGATACGCGATGCTATTGATATGGCAGAAGGAGAAGGCCTAGATCTTGTAGAGGTTGGACCTAACCAAAGTCCGCCAGTTTGTCGTATCCTCGATTATGGCCGTTTCAAATACATACAAGGCAAGAAACAACGAGAGGCTCGTAAAGTTTCTCGCAGCGCCAGTAAGCAAAAGGAAGTGCGACTCAGTCCTGTGATGTCGGATAACGACATCGAAACGAAAATTAAAATGACAAAGAATCTTCTTTCTGAAGGTGCAAAAGTCAGGGTTTTCGTTCGATTCAGAGGGAGGCAGCGTGCGCATCCTGAAATCGCTATGAAGGTTTTGAGGAAAGTTGCCGAAGGGGTCGCTACGGTTGCCAAACTTGAGAAACCACCAGGGATGGAAGGTCGAGTTCTCAGCATATTGCTCGCTCCATCATCTCAGCAAAACCAGCAAAGAGAGCGAAAACGACAGGAAAATGCAGAGTTGGTTTCTACGACAGTAAGCAGTGTCACTGATGATCAGGGCACAATGAAAGCGGAATAACCTGCGAATAAAGTAACAATTCGTAGTCTTGAAGTTCAGAACGGGAATTACCTTATAATGCCGAAGATGAAAACCCATAAAGGTGCGAAGAAGAGGTTCCACGTCAGTGGGACCGGCAGGGTTTTACGAACAAAGGGTCCTAAGAGCCACTTTCGCCGCCGCAAGGCTGCGAGAGTTAAACGCCTTTTTGGTGGAAAGGTTGCTCTTGATTCAAAGAAGTTTTCTAAGACTATTAAGCAGGCTATTAGTGCACTGCATTAATTGTAATTGTTCAGATATTTGTATTCATTACGAACTTGAGTCACGGTTCTTAGTTCGTCTCACTGAGGAGAGGTAAGTTGGCTAGGGTAAAGGGTGGAACTACTACACGAAGGCGGCATAAAGCTGTATTAAAGGCCACACGGGGGCATAGAGCTTCACGCAATCGAAGATATCGTGTCGCTCGTGAATCTTTAACGCACGCACAAGCATATTCGACAGCGCATCGTCGACTGAAAAAACGTACTAATCGATCACTGCAGATAATTAGGATTAATGCTGCAGCCCGAGCGAATGGAATCAACTACGCGAGTTTGATTCATGGGATGGCGCTTGCGGGAATCGAGTTAGACCGTAAGTCTCTTGCTGAATTGGCAATTCGAGAGCCTGAAGGATTTACGGAGATCGTTAAAGCCGCCCAATCTGCCCTTTAGATTAACCTCTTCTGGATCTTTTCCATAGCCAAGGTAGCTTGATGTATACGGTGCTGAATTTATTTAGCGACAGATACCTAGGTATTCAAATGGGTATTGAAGAAATTTGTCACGTTTCGAACGTACGTTTCAGGCTGGGTTCTAAACGCTTCCATATGTCCTGCACCGGGGACAATCCAGACTGTTTCTTTGCCGTTATCAATCTCCTCGAAGCTGGCTCCGACTGCTCTTCCAAGTCGTCGGGCGTGGTCTGCAGAAATTAAAACGTCCTCCTCCCCATGAATGATTAGAACAGGTGTATCAGATCGTGCTATAGATCGTGCAGGGGAGATATCTGATATATCAATTCCGTACATGGTTTTTGCCATGAATTTCATCCCTGGAAAACACAAGGTAAGGGGGCGCTTAAATCCCTTCATTGAGTTTTTGAGCATTAATGAATAATCAGCGAAAGCGCTGTCAGATACCACAGCCTTAAAATTATTTGGATTTGAACCTGCCATCAGAGCGACGGCCCCACCCAGTGAAAATCCTAAAACCCCGATTCGGTTTCGATCCGATCCTTGGCTCACAAGGTAATCGGATGCCCCTTGAAGGTCAAGCCTCTCATAGTATCCTGCAGATGCTTTGGCTGATGGAGAATCTCCTCTGGCACGCATGTCGAACATTAACACCCCGAATTTGTGTTTTACCAGGGCACGAGCAATATCAAGCATGCCGGTTTTTCGATCACTACGGCTCGCGTTGTTTCCTTGCAGCATCACGATCCAAGGGGTTTTTTTTATTTGTGTGTCTTGAGAATTCGAATCAATTTCAGGTGGGATGATCCAGCCCGAAAGTTTCGATTCACTACCACGACTGGTGAACGTTATATTTTTATAGAAAAGACCCACTGAATCCGGGGAGTTCTTTGGCCTAAACCGAGGCGTGCGAGTCAGTCCAGATGCCATGGTTGAAGAAACGCCGACATAACTACCGGCAATTACTGCAAGAAGAGTGAGCGTTGTTTTTAGCAGTCCCATGCTTAGATTCTAACTTGGAAGCACCACATGGGTGGAGAATCTTATTCCCACACGGAATCGATCATTACCAATAAGAAAAACAATGCTAAATATAACAATGAGTATTTGTAGAGTTTTGTAGCCGCTAGACGATCTGGGCCTTTAAACAATCGGTATGCATACCAAAATAGAATTAAATTCAATGATGCTGATCCAATCGTGTATATCCAACCTAAAGTTTGTGAAACAAACCCGAACAGAATGGTTAACACAGAAAGTACAGCCGTATATAGAAGTATCTGCTTAGTCGTGTGTTTGATACCCATGACCACCGGCATCATTGGGATATTTGCTCGAGCGTAGTCATCTTTGATCATGATGGCCAGTGCCCAGAAATGTGGAGGAGTCCAGAAAAATATGATTACAAACAGATACCAAGCTGAAAGATCAACCGTGCCTGCTGATGCGGCGTAACCCACAAGTGGAGGAACTGCTCCAGCTGCTCCTCCGATTACAATGTTTTGGGTTGTTGTGCGTTTGAGTATGACCGTATACAAACCGAAGTAGAGTAGTGTTCCAACGATGGCTAAACCAGCTGCCAACATGTTGGTCATTAGTGTGAGTATTACGAACGATCCTACGTTGAGTGCGATCCCGAAAAGTATCGCTGTGTTACCCGCTATTCTGCCTTCAGCGACCGGACGGTTTTTTGTCCGCCCCATTTTTTTATCAAGCTCGCTTTCGTAAGCCATATTCAAAGAAGCCGCTCCACCAGATGCTAGTGCTCCACCAATTATCACGGCTATTATTATTTTCAAGCTGGGCGTTGATTGAGCGCCGAGAAATGCTCCTGCCACCGCTGAAACAAGAAGTAGTGACATGACTCGGGGCTTTGTTAGGGCTAAAAAATCCCCTAACAATGGGAGTAAGTTTCTCCGATTGGCTGTTTCGTTAGTTGTCATTGTTGAATCTTAACCGGTGGTTACGGATTGGGCAGAGTCTGTTTGCATCAAATGTTGATCGTGTATAGAAACTGGACGCAGTATTAATGCTACAAGTAAAACCATATCGATCCACACCACGGTAGCTAGGCTGAGGTGACCTGCGCGAGCCCAAACAGAAAATGTGGTCCACGGGTTAGCTGCTCCCATTAACATTTGGGCGAAAATGAGAATAGCTGATCCCAAAGCTGCTGCACGCAGGGTTCTACTGGTATTTGGAAGGCGCCACACGCGGTGTCCTGCAATAAGTACTGCTATTACAGATGCTAATGACAACAACCTGTGTGACATGTGAATCCATGCAAGGCTTGATTTGGGAATGATGTCAGGTCCACATAGTGGCCAAGAGGTACACACAGCTCCTGCCTCTTTCCAGACAGCGTAAGAACCAGAAAGTAAAGCGATTAGAGACAATATTGCTGCAGCCGCGGAGATATTTAGTGCACTCCTGTGTTCATTACTGACTCTTCCCCAGATCCAACGTGAACTTTTGCCAATAGATCCATTTCTTGAATGCGAAGCAGCCACTAAAGCTAATACGCCCAAGCAGACTACGATTTCAGCTAGAAATAGATGCGTAGTTCGGATTGCTGGGTCCAGGTCGCTCAGTACCACCAAACCGCC
>Ga0209228_1000196_pt1 | contig 30652 bp, 32 predicted proteins | sample METZYME_3_150m_FD_187547 | JGI IMG/M metagenome (GOLD analysis project Ga0209228, IMG submission 187547) | Marine microbial communities from oxygen minimum zone in mesopelagic equatorial Pacific - METZYME_3_150m (SPAdes) (version 2) | ecosystem: Environmental > Aquatic > Marine > Oceanic...
AAAAGTGCGTTGAGTCCCCAATACGATCACGGAGACATTAAGTTTGCCAACCTTCCGATACTCCAAATTCACTCGCCTTATATCTAAAAAAGTGTCAGAATCAAACGCCCCGCTTCTCGAAATCAGCCCGGGCCGCGGTCAAAAGGCTGGAATCTAGAAGTAGATCGCAGGCCGTCAGAGTCATTGTCTTTGCCACGTTGATCGCAGCGCCAAGTGCGTAAGCCGTAATTGCAGTCTCCGTCATCTCCCTGGAATGGGAGGCCACCGGCTGCTCACTGACGGCGTATCGCAACTCGTATGCGGGCAAGGTCTGGCTGACGTTGCCAAAGTCAGTGGAGGCAGCGCTACCCTGACGGCCGGGAAAGGGTTCGTCCAGACTGAGGCCTGAGATTCCTGCATTGTTGAACAGAAGGTCAGCGATCACTGAATTAGGGCGAACATTCTCATAGAATGGGTAATACTCTTGGACCTCCAAGCGGCAGCCAGTCATTGCGGCGGCACCTTCGGCCGCAGCAAGCACCCGCCCAACAATCACATCGCTCAGATAATCCCGGTCGCGGCACCGCAGCATGAAGTTAGCGGCGGCGTATTCCGGCACCACATTGGCCGCCCTCCCGCCATCCGTTATCACGCCGTGGATCCTGGTGTCCTCCCGGAGATGCTGACGTAATGAATCAATCCCTGAGAATAGGTGGATCACGCCATTCAGGGCGTTGATACCTTCATGAGGCATCGCTGCCGCGTGAGCTGCTTTGCCGTGAAATATGTACCGGTAACCCACCATCGCCAGGCTCCAGCTTTCGCCCATGGGGATATCCGTTGGAATCACCGTCCGGTTGGACGAAGGATGAGATGACAGCACCGCGTCTACGCCTTCGAACACTCCGCCGTCGAGCATCCGAATTTTGCCACCACCGCCCTCTTCAGCGGGAGTACCAATCACCATGATGCGGCCGGGTAGGTTTTCCAGATTAGCTTGAAGACCCAATCCAGCACCGATGGCGGCCATGGCGATCAGATTGTGGCCGCAACCGTGGCCAATATCGGGGAGAGCGTCATACTCCGCGAGAATGGCGATGGTTGGCCCAACGCCGCCTTGACCGGGAAGCGTTGCTGTAAACGCAGTCTCAACGCCGCCAACACTTCGTTCCACCTCGAATCCGTGTTTCTCCAGGGTCCCGGACAGCAATTCGGCAGCATGTTGTTCTTCGTAGTTCAACTCGGGGTGCGCGTGGATATCGAGGGCGATCTCTACCAGTTCGGACCGTGCGCTCTCGATGGCTTGGGAGGTGGTCTCAGATAAAACTGCTTTCGATTGGCTGTTATTGCTGGTCATATAATCCTCAAAATCCAATAGGTAGTGGGCTTTCATTGGCTGCAAAGACTTTACGCCATTTACAGCGTGCTTGCACATTACCCCGGTGGAAGACGCCGAGCGCAAAACGGGGATTCTTGTTAGAATCAATCGATGTTGGGAATTCTGCTGATTCCCTAGCGTAATACCTAGGAGCACAAGATACCGCAGGAGATTTGATATGCCCGACAAATTGGGATGGCGCGCCAACTGGGGAGTTATCGCTCCATCAACCAATACCTCGGTTCAACCCGAGTTCGACGAGATGCGTCCCAGGGGCGTGACCAATCACATGTCGCGGATCTTTGTCCCAGACGAACCACTGAATAGCGACGAAGATTTCAACCGTTTGATGGATGCCATCCGCCTCGAATGGGACAACGCAATCCTGCGGGTAATGACCTGCAATCCCGACTATCTGGTGATGGGTATGTCATCAGAGACTTTTTGGGGCGGTCTAAAACGCGCCAATGAACTTAAGGCCCACATGACCGGTATGACTGGGCTAGGTGTCGCCATGGGTTCTGACGCCTGCCAAGCCGCCATACGTTGTTACGGCGACATAAAAAGGATCGGCGTGCTAACCCCTTATTGGCCGGTCGCCGACAAAAACGTCACCTTGTTCTTCAATGACTGCGGATTCAACGTGGTGGCCTTGAAGGGCCTCTGCTGCCCCGGCCCAGCCGCCATCGCCCAAACCACCGAAGAAGAGATGATGAACGGACTCAAAGAGCTAAATGAGTCTGATGCTGAAGTCCTGGTCCAGGTGGGTACGAATCTCGGTATGGCCCGCATGGCAGCAGAAGCCGAAAAGTGGCTCAATAAGCCGGTTATAGCCATCAACACGGCCACCTATTGGTATGCCATGCGAGACAACAAAATCGATGACGTCATTCAAGGCTTCGGCTCCCTAATGACCGACTTCCGGGAATTACCCAAACTGTATTTCGACAAACTTGAAGAACAAGCCAAGGCCAATTAAATACCTGGCCTTAGGTGCCTAGCCGAATTTCTTATCGGAAAGGATTCTAAACGATGCCCGAAGGCGACCTCAAGATAACACCAATAACCCGATTAACCCGAAACCCAAATCGCGCCGAATACGACCGGGACGCAGTCAATCAAATCATCGACGCAACACCCCTCTGCCACGTTTCCTATATCATCGACGGCCGCCCCTACAACACGCCGACATTACAGTGGCGTGAGGGCGACAAGATCTACTGGCACGGCTCTTCCGCCAGTCGGTTCCTCCGCCAGATCCTAGGCAAGCAAGTTTGCATGGCCATCACTCATTTTGACGGTTTCGTGCTCGCGCGGTCGGCGTTCCATCACTCCATCAACTACCGCTCAATCATGCTCTTTGGCGAGGCCACCAAGATTGAGGACGATGAGAAAAACGCTTTATTGGAAAGGTTTGTCGATCACCTGATTCCCGGACGTTTACAGCACCTGAGGGCTATGACCGACCAGGAAGCCAAGGCCACCACGGTATTCTCCATGCCCATTGACGAGGGATCTGCCAAAGTCAGGAGCGGCCCTCCTGTAGACGACGATGAAGACTACGAGCTCCCAATCTGGGCAGGAGTGCTTCCAATCAGTCAAACGCTCCACGCACCCGAGCCAGATCCCAAGAACCTCGCCGGCCTCGAAGTGCCGAAACACGTGCGCGATTATAAACTCGGATAGATAATCAGATTCTTAACCCTCTAGGAGATTAGACATGGCCGACCGTATACGCCTAGGAATAATCGGCGCCAGCCCAACCGTTGGCTGGGCCTGCCGCTCACACCTGCCGGCGATCGCAGCCAGCCCGGAATACGAATTGACTGGCGTCTGCACCACTCGCATGGAGACCGCCGAAGAATCCAAGAAACAGTATGGTGCCAGACTGGCCTTCGACGACTATCAAGATATGCTGGCCCATCCGGAGATCGACGCCGTGGCCGTGGTGTTAAGGGTTCCAGCCCACTACCAGATCACCAAGGACGCCATCAACGCGGGCAAACATGTCTTCACCGAGTGGCCTCTGGGCAGGACCATTGAAGAAGCCGTCGAGTTGGCTGAACTTGCCAAAACCAAGGGAGTAAGGGCCATCGTGGGCCTTCAGTCCCGGGCCGCACCGGCCATCCTTCACATGAAGGAGCTGGTGGCGGACGGCTACGTGGGTGAAATCACATCCTGCTCCATGCGACTGATACGCGGCGGCGTTTTGGAGCGCACCTCCGGCCGCACTTGGCAGAGGGATAACGAACTAGGGGCACACACGCTGACCATCGCAGCCGGGCATTCCATCGACGCTCTGCGTTTCGTGGCTGGCGAGTTCACAGAAGTTACGTCCATCGTCTCGACCCAGATTGATAAATGGTATGAGACCGACACAGATAAGACGCTGGACGTCACCTCACCCGACAACATATTGGTCAACGGCCGTTTGGCAAATGGGGCGGTTGTCTCTGTTCATGTCGCCAGTAATCCTTTCGCCGGCAGCGGTTACACCATGGAGATCTATGGTCGGAAGGGGACCTTAGCGGCTACTTCAGAGGACTCCCCTCAACTGGGTGCGGTCTACCTACAGGGTGCACAGGGGACCGACGATCTGCAAGACATCGCGATCCCTGACAAGCACACCAACGTTCTAGAAGGGATGCCCGATGGCCCACCCAAAAACGTCGGTCAGATGTACTACCAGTTCAGCAAGGCTATACAGGGCAATGCGGCCGACTTCCCAACCTTCGACACCGCAGTAGACCTCCACCGTCTCATCGACAACATCCGATTGTCCTCAGATGAGGGTCGCAAAGTCGATACCACCAGCTAAGAACAACCTAGCCCTCCCCAACCACGGGGGTGGGCTAGGTTGTCAGCAAGTATCTACAAACACCGTGCCCGTGATAGATATGCAGCCCACCCAATGTCGCCCTGGGTGGAGTGAAAGGTTTACCCTCTACCGTGACGTCCCTACGGCAACAAGATCCCTCAGCAGTTCCCTCGAGGCCAGAGCTTTGGACAGCTAAACCGGTAACAGAGGTTCCGTTACATCGTCTGGTAGTTCAGCCTCAAAGGCGTTCAGGTAAAATGATGTTTGGGCGTAATGGCCCATTAGCGTTGTCAACTCCACCAGGTACTGGGCCCCGAATTGTTCTAGAGCCTTATCGAAAGTCCCCTTACTGACTTTGTGGTCTTTGAAGAATTCGTTGCCATAATCGATGATTGCCCTTTCGTCAGCGGCCATTGTCGGGAGAGGTTTCCGGTCTCTGATCGCGTCCACCAAGGCGTCAGAAACTCCTTCTTTGCGCGCGGCGGGGGCGTGGGCGTTCCAAACGTATTGACAGTCCATGGCCCTAGCGGTATTTATAATGGCCAACTCTAAGATGCGCTTGGGGAACGTGGTCTCGTAGCGCAGATAGCTGGTCAAGTGATTGCGGCGCTTGGCCATCTCAGGGCTGTTAATGGTGAACGAACCAGGGCCTCCGGTTATGGAGCCACCGGCAGCGGTTGTGACTTCTTCAAACGCTGCCTGGAACTCCGCCGGTACCATGTCGGCCGATACTACTGGTAGGCGTGCCATAGTTGTCCTCCGAATCTAAAACTGTTTCAGAATAGCTGGCCGAGAGTCTACCATTACCAGGACTGATTCAGAAGTCCTCGACGTTAAGCCGGTGCTCGTATAGTCGTTGACCTAAGAAAGACCGGCCCGACATGCGCTATATCAAGATATACATGAACCGGTCCCCAATCTCTACCGAAGAGATTGATTCCCCGGTGGCCTTGGCCATCCATTACCGGCCCGTCTCCGAACTTAGGAGACCCGGCTCGATCATTAGGAAAGGCTGAAATCAAACAGGCTGACTGGCAGCGGTTAGGTGATAACGCCTTCAGCCACTAAGCGGGCCATCTCTTTCTCGTCCAACCCCAAGACGCCTCCGTAGATCTCTGCGTTATGTTCGCCGTATTCGGGGATAGGACCAGCTGTGGTGGGTGTCTTGGAATACTTGATGATGGTCGGTCCGGGCACTAATATCTTCTTACCCTCTGGAAGTTCTTCTTCCATCATCACCTCTCGCTCCCAGAGGTGCTTGTCGGCCAAAACCTCTGGAATGCTCAAGGCCGGACCCACAGGAATATCAGCTTCCACCAACGCCCTTTCCACCTCTTTTACTGGGCGCTCCTCACACCATAGATGCAATAGTTCCATACGTATCTCTGCTTTGTCGGTGGCGAACATTGGGGCCGCAAATTCCGGGTCGTCGGACAGGTCGTCATAGCCCATCACTTTCAACATCCGCTCCCACATACCTGCGCGTGCAGCTCCGGTGGACACATACCCATCCTGACACTTGATAAACGATCCGGCCCGGGTAAAATCGTTGGTGCCGGTCTCGTGGCACATTGCCAGTGCTACTTCCTCCAGAGTTATGCCGCCGTCTAGCATAGCCACCTCCAGCCACTGGCCTTCTCCCGTGCGGTCACGGTGGCGTAGTGCTCCCAGAATTCCGATTGTGGCGTGCAAAGCAGCCGTCCGATCCATGATGGGGCCCTCAGCCATGACCGGCTGATCGAAGCCCCGTCCGGTCTGGTGGCCGATGCCGCTCATTGCCTGGATAATGGGGTCGAAACACTGCCGGTCACGGTACGGTCCATACTGACCAAAGCCCGATACTGAAGCGAGGATGATACCTGGATTTACCTTACACATTTTTTCGTAGCTGAAACCCATCTGGTCCAAAGTGCCGGGCCTGAAATTCTCCAGCACCACGTCAGAGACTTCCAGCAGCTTAAAGAACAGGGCTTTGCCTTCCTCATGACGAGTGTTGAGAGTAACACTCTTCTTGCCACGGTTGTACGCCGCGAATTGAACGCTCATATCCCCAACGAAAGGACCTGAGTTACGAAGGTCACTAGACTTGCTCCACTCTACCTTAATGACATCCGCCCCCATGTCCCGGAGAATCATGCCTCCCCGCGGGGCTGCCTGCCAGCGGGCTAATTCCAAGATTCGGACACCCTCCAGCACGCCAGTGGATTGGGTCGGGGACATAATTCTTTCCTCTCTATTCGGGTTCTGGTAAGACCGTCAGAGTATAGCGTGATTCGAATCGGATTAGCATGACACTCGTCCAGCACTTCAGCGAAGACCAGGATCCAAGATGGTCTTATCGGATGAGTTCGACCACCTTTATAAATCCGAATTTCGGCATTCACCAGAATGACGTTGGGGATTTTTCGAACCTACGAGTGCTAAAAGGAAAGGCCATCCCCGATTGAACGGCGATGGCCTTTAGTGGAGGAGATGCCTCAGGGTCTACAGGTTCTCTAGCACCGTGGTGATGCCCATTCCTGCGCCGATGCATTGGGTGGCCACTCCATACTTGGAGTTGGAGCGCCTCAGCTCGTGGGCCAAAGACAACACCAGCCGCCCGCCAGTGGCTCCCAGAGGGTGGCCGATGGCCAAGGCACCGCCGTTGACGTTCAACTTCTCCATTGGTATGCCCAGTTCCCTGGCGCTGGGAATGATCTGGGCGGCGAAAGCTTCATTGAACTCGACTCGGTCGATCTGGTCCATCGTCAGTCCGGCATATTTCATGGCCTTGTTGGTAGCAGGTACGGGGCCCAAACCCATCAACTGAGGCTTCACGCCGGAGACGCCGAAGCCGATGATTCGAGCCATAGGTTCCAGACCCAAAAGCAAGGCTTTTTCTTCACTCATCACCAATATAGCGCTGACGCCGTCGTTGGTGGGTGAAGAGTTCCCAGGGGTGATGACGATCTCATTGCCTCCATAGCTGACAACGCCAGGAATAGGGTTCAGATTCATAAGACCCTCAAAGTTAGTCCCTGGCCGAATACACTCGTCTCGATCAAAAGAAATCATCTCGCCCCGCTCATCTGGAAGCCACGCACCATTGTCGTCGAAGACAGGCTTCTCAACTTCCAGAGGCACAATCTCGTCATTGAAACGACCTGATTCATACGCGTCCACCGCCTTCTGGTGGCTAGGAACGGCATATTCATCCAAGTCGGCTCGGGTTAGTCCGTAGACCTCAGCCACGTTCTGGGCCGTCTGTAGCATGGAAACCTTGGGAGGTGAATCTAGGATGAAATCCGGGAACGGGACTGAGAAATGCTCTGAATGGTCGGGAGACATGTCCCGTTGGGCTTTGGTGAACTCCACCTGGTAGGGCTCGGTTACGCGGGTGAAAGGGCCTTCATCGCCTGGAATGGTCCGAGCCATACGCTCGGCACCCAAAGCTATGCCGCAATCGGTAGCTCCAATCATGATCGACTGGGCGATACGGTGCAGAGTCTCCATGCTAGAACCGCACTGCCGGTTTGAGTTAAAGGTGGACACTTCGGGTGGTAGTCCGGCCAACCGGGCGACACGGCCCATGTCCACGAACTCGGCGTTGCCGAGCACATTGCCCAGGCCAACATCCTCAATCATATGATCTTGGACCTTGGGGTTCCTCTCCAGTAGTTGCCTGACCACCTTGGCTCCAAGTTCGTCTAGGCGAGTGGCTACTAGTTTGCCGCGGACTGCCCGGGCGAATGGGGAACGGACACCATCTACGATGACTGCGTTTCGAAGTTCCATGAATTACCTCTTGTCCGAGTTCGGAGTGCGTTCCAATTTACGAGTGAAATAATTGGATATCAGGGTACCACATGCAGGGTTGGCATGGCCCGCCTGCGTCACTACAATGCCGGTCATGCTCAACCATTAATCGGGAAACGGAGATAACCATGACAACGTTGGATGAACGGTTCCAGAAAGGAATAGAAACTCGCACCAAGTTTGGCGGGGGCACCCTGACCGGTGGCTCTACTCCCCTGGCTTGGCCCATGGCCCCTGACCTGAACCAGATCGCCGGGCAATTTTTGTTCGGCAGCATCTGGCACCGGCCTGCCTTGAAGGACCACCAGCGGGAGATGATCACACTGACCTGTTTGACGGTTCTGAAGAGGGACAACCAGACCCGGCGCCACTTGGGAAACGCTCTGAATCTAGGATTGACGCCCATCCAGATCATCGAGGTGTTGATGCACTCGTCGTTCTACAGCGGAGTGCCGGCCACCCTGGATGCCCTGGCCATCGCCAAAGAGGTATTCGAAGAGAAACAAGTCGATTACACGCCGCAAGAGGTGTTCGACACCTCGGAGACACCCGATGACCTTTTCAACCGAGGCGTAGCCCGGCGAGTGGAGTATATGGGCCCTCCATCGGATAGCGGCCTGGGCCCTGTAACTGAGGCCGAAAAGGAGTTCAATCGACTGACCCAAGAATACTATTGGGGCTCCGTCTGGAACAGACCAGGGCTGACTTTGCCAGAACGCTCTATCTGCACCATGGCGGCACTTACAGCCCTGGGGCGGGAGAGCCAGCTAGCCAGTCACATCCGTGGCGCCTTGAACGTAGGCCTTAGCCAAGAGGAAATCGTAGAAGTCTTCATCCATGCAACTTTCTACTGCGGCCTGCCATTCGTACGCTCAGCCATAGACCTGGCGAATAAGATATTTAGGGAAAACTAGCTTATAGTTGCCAGTTTTCAGCTTACTCTTAATCTTTTAGGTGAGGATACATCGCCAAAGGTGTGGCGGCTAGGAGTCCGGCGTCCACGGGTAAGGTGACGCCGGATATCCAGCGGGCTTCGTCTGAAGCCAGAAACAAGATGGCATAGGCCACGTCCCACGCTGTACCGTCGAATCCCAAGGGGCCGGCGCGGCGGCGCAGGTCGAGCAATTCTTGAGATGTGTGGCGGGCGACCATGGGGCTGTAGACATGGCCTGGGGCTATGGCATTAACGCGGATGTTGTCGCGACCATAATGGACAGCCATGGAGTTGGTCAGGCCCAATATGCCGCCCTTGGATGCTGCATAGGCATGGCTGGGGCTACCGCCACCGGCTCGAAGCCCAACTATGGACGACAGGTTGGTGATGGAGCCTCCTCCGTCTTTAATCATCTCGGGTATAGCAAATTTACTGGTCAGCATAACGCTCTTCAGGTTAACGTCCATCACCGTGTCCCAGAACTCTTCTTCAACATCGGTGACCAAACCAGGGCCGCTGATGCCCACGTTATTAACCAGAACGTTCACCTTCCCATAGGTCTTCACTGCGGATTCCGTCATCTCCTGACAAGAATCAATGTTGGTGACGTCTCCCACGCATACGGTGGCGTCTCCACCCTCTTCTTTTATCTGGGCCAACGTAACCTCGGCATTCTTCTCGTCTCTGTCGACCAGCAAGACTTTGGCTCCTTGACGCGCGAAGAGCAAGGAAATGGCCTGGCCGATTCCAACGAACTCGCCGCTGCCAGTAGCCCCAGCCCCGGTCACTATGGCGACTTTCCCTTCAAGTCTATTTCCCTGCGTCGTCATTACTCCTCCCGATGTCTGTCCTAACGATAGATGTCCGGGAAGGAGTATATATCACACTGGAATGTCATATGTTCTTGTTACATCATACGAAGTGTAGTTAAGCCAGCGCCGAATCTCCTTTACTAGCGGGACGCTAGGATGGCAGCGGCCTAGGTTTAGGCTTGTTTAATCGAGTGAGTGATTCATCTAACCTGCGGGAAGAAGTATCATGCTCAGTCTTCAATCGTTAAGGGGCGTGAACATAGTCAACGAATACCGAGATGCTATAGGCGAATCAGATTGATTTTTTTGAATGGGATCTAAGCACCAACGCTTGACACCTTCTAATCCTTTACGTTAGCCTGCGGTAGCAGGTTCCCAGGAAATTGGGGACTTATTTTTTTACCTAACGACTTCTCTAAACACTATCTGAGCGGTCAGAATAGTTCCGCTTTTCAGACCCTGGTTCAATAAAATGCCTCAGCGGTTGCTGGGGGTTTTTTGCGGATAGTCCCCAACGCCCCGTTGGGATAGTCGAATAAAGGGCCAGGAGAACCATGAGCAAGCTATTCTCACCGATTACCATCAGAGGTGAAGAGATTCCTAACCGAGTGTGGGTGGCCCCTATGTGCCAGTACTCTTCCGACACCGAAGAGGGCCACTGTAGCGCTTGGCACACTGTCCACTACGGAACCCGCGCGGTAGGTGGAGCTGGACTGGTCATGGTGGAAGCAACATCCGTCCGTCCTGACGGACGCATCACTCCATGGGACCTCGGAATCTGGGACGACAGTCACGTCGCATCCATGGGACCGGTGGTTGATGCCATTGAAGGCAACGGTTCGGTGCCGGCGATCCAACTAGCCCACGCCGGACGAAAGGCCAGCCACGACAAGCCTTGGGAAGGTAGCAATCAGCTGAACTCCGGAACTGGCGGTTGGGATAGCATAGCTCCGAGCCCTATCGCGTTCCAAGAAGACTGGAATATTCCGCGGGAAATGACCCTTGAAGATATCGGCCAAGTGGTAAGCGACTTTGCCAATTCCGCCAAACTGGCAGTAAACGCAGGTATGAAGGTCATCGAACTGCACATGGCCCACGGCTACCTGGGCTGTGAATTTCTTTCACCTTTATCAAACCAGAGAACAGACGAGTACGGCGGCTCTCTGGAGAACAGGACCCGCTTCCCCCGTGAAGTAGCCAGAGCAGTCCGCAATGCCATCCCCGATTCTATGCCGCTGTTGGTACGAGTGTCAGCCACCGAGTACATGGATAGTGGTTGGGACGTGGACGAATGCGTGGAATTCAGTCGCTGGCTCAAAGGAGATGGAGTAGACCTGATCGACTGCTCATCAGGCGGAAACTCCTCCACCCAGAAATTGACTCCTTACCCTGGCTATCAGGTCCAATTTTCCGCCCGCATCCGAAGCGAGGCTGAGGTTACAACCGGAGCCGTTGGACTAATTACCGAAGCTGCCCAGGCCGAGAAGATTCTGGACGATGGAGATGCAGACGTGATCCTTCTGGCCAGGGAACTCCTCCGAAACCCTTACTGGCCAATCCATGCACAAACCGAACTTGACGGCGAAGCCGAATGGCCCGATCAGTACAAACGAGTGGCTGAACTGCGGAAGCGGTAAACACCATTTGATTAATCCCGCAGCATCTCAATCTAAAAAGCCCCGCCCTTCTATCGAAGGGCGGGGCTTTTTCTTTTTATCTAAGGATGTCGTTCGTCCATGATCTCCTGAAAAATTTGGCTGTCACTGGCGGTATTTAGCTTCCGCTATCTTGTGCCGCAGGATCCTTGTTCGGATAAACTTTTCCAGAACTAATAAACTAGGAATAGCGCTAGGAGTCCCACTCCTCCAAACTCCGCTCCAGCTCCGCTTGCGTCTGGACGTGCTCTTCGCCCAGGCGGGTCATTTCATCAAAATCTTGGTTCATTGTGGCTTGCTGAAGTTGGGTTTCTATCTCTTTCAGACGGTCTTCAAGATCCACAATGGCCTGCTCAAAGTCGATTACCGGCGCCGCTGGGTTCCGACGTTTGGGAACATGGGATTTGGCTGACCGCGGCCGTATGGCAGGTTTGGGCTTCTCTCTCACCCTAGCTGCGGCCGCCTTTGTCTCTACCGCTTTTTGGGAGTCCGACCACTCCTCAAACGTCCCTTCGAAGGCTTCCGCTTTGCCATCGGCCATAACCAGCAAAGAATCGGCCAACAGAGAAACTAGATGCCGGTCGTGGGACACCAGCAGGACCGTACCCGGATAGCCCAACAGGACCTGTTCCAAGGCTTCTCTGCTAGGGATGTCGAAATGGGTTGTTGGCTCGTCCATAACCAACAGATTGGGTTCGGCGATTAGCAGACGGGCCAATGCCAGACGGCTCTTCTCTCCACCGCTACAAGCCCCCACTTCTCGGAACACGTCATCACCCTGGAACAGGAATCTAGCCAGATAGAATCGAGCCTGTTCGAAGGGCATATTCTTAATCTCCAAGAAGGAGTCTAATACTGTGTCCTCATCGACCAGAGCATCCAATCCCTGGCTATAGTAACCGACCTTTACGCCCTGACCCATAGCTACGAAGCCTTCCAAAGGCGGGGCCAATCCAAGCACGGTCTTGATGAATGTGGATTTGCCAGTGCCGTTGTCTCCAATCACGGCAGTGCGCGAGCCTCTGGCTAATTTCAGGTCGGGTATCTTTAGCAGTTCGGTAGGATCGTCTCCTTCGATATAACCGATCTTTAACTCCTTAGTGCTCAGGACGACCTGGCCGGTGCGCGCCGCGCCCGCTGTCTTCAACGATATCGATTGGTCTGTGTCAGGGCGGTCGATCCGTTCCAAACGCTGCAGCCGAGTCTCCCGTCCTTTGGCCTCCCGGGACCTTTGCCCAGCTCTATACCTGTCGATGAACGCCTGTTCTTTGGCGATGAATTCCTGTTGGGCCTCGTATTCTTTGGCTTGGCGTAAGTCGCGCTCGCCCTTCAATACCCTGTATTTAGAAAAATTGCCAGGGAAGGTATTCATTCGGCCATGGTCGATCTCCCAGATCTGCGTGGCCATTTCATCAAGGAAATATCGGTCATGGGATACCACAACTACCGCCGGTGCGAAGTGGGTCAGATAGCGTTCTAGCCAGGTAACGCCTTTAAGGTCTAGATAGTTGGTCGGCTCGTCCAGAACCAACAGGTCAGGGTTCCCCAAGAGAGCTTTGGCCAGTGCGGCTCTGGTTCGTTCGCCGCCGCTGGCTGATGACGCCGGAGAGTCCAAGGTTTCCGGCCTTAGTCCAAGGCCGTCCATCATACGTTCCGCAGCGCGTTCGTAGTCATATCCACCCAGAGATTCGTACCGTTCCAACAATTCCGCGTAGCGGAGTCCCGATTCTTCGGAATCCGATCCTCTCGATGAAGCAACCTCCAACTCCGTCTCCAACGCGATCACTTCTTCGAAGCCGCGCATCACTTCTTTCCGGAGGGTACCGTCGATGTCCATCTGTGGGTGCTGAGGCACGTAACCGACCTGGAGGCCGTTGGAGCGAGACACCCGGCCCACGTTGGCGTCTTGTTCTCCCACCAATACCCTGAGCAGAGACGTTTTGCCGCCACCGTTGGGCCCGACTATACCGATGCGAGCCCGCTCATTGATGTCCAGGTTAACGCCTGAAAAAATGATGTCGGCGCCGTAATGGACAGCCAGGTCTGAGGTGGAAACCAGCGGCATAAGGGTGGATGGAACTCCCTAGGAAATTTGGCTGCTTACCGAGCCGTTACCGGACGGGCATTATTCATATAAGCCAATATAATATTAACCGATACACGGCGCGGCGTTAACCTAATAAAGGCATTCTTGAACCCTGGGAGTTCCCGTTTGACCGACACAAGGCAACCCCGCTTCAAGATGGGAGCCATGTTGAGTAGGCTCCATAGGTTCATCTATGTTTTGCTTAGGGGACGGTTCGTGTCCCATAGAGGAAACGTTAGATTCCTACTCTTAAGCACGATTGGACGTAAGACTAGGCGGACTTGGACCGTGCCACTTTTATACATCATGGACGGCACAAAACCCTGCGTGGTTGCCTCCCGAGGAGGGCACCACAAGGCACCCGACTGGCTTCTAAACATCAAGGCCGAAAGCAGGGTGCGAATTCAGATCGGACCTGTTAGCTGGGACGGTATGGCCGAGATAGCCACTGAGGAAGAACGAGAGAAGTTGTGGCCAGTATTCATCGAGAGCTACGGAGGTTACGCAAGCTATCAAGCTCGGACGACCCGCCAATTTCCCATCGTTATAATCACGCTATGCGAGGACTGATCCCCATGTTCGGTTTCCCGTTAAGGATGTATACTTGTCCCAGATTTTAGGAACCTCAACAGTAGGCAGGAGGGACCCATGGCTACAAAAACGCAGGGTAAGACTTCGGTGCAATCACAACCCCTAGTCAAGATTACGGAGATGGACCACATCGTCCTTCGGAACAAGGATGTGGAAGAATCTCTCCGGTTCTACACCGAAGTGCTGGGCCTAGAGGCAGAGCGAGTCGACAAGTGGCGAGCCGGCGAGATTCGGTTCCCGTCTGCCAGGATCAATGCAGACACAATCATAGATTTCTTTGGCTCGGATCAAGAGCCTATCGGCAAAGAGGGCATCAAGAACCAAGACCACTTCTGTATGGTCATCGAGCCCATCGACATGGAAGAACTAAAGGTTAAATTCGAGGCCATGGGAGTGGCGATTCAGGCTGGTCCTGGAAAGCGATGGGGCTCCCATGGAGATGGAATCTCCCTTTATATATATGATCCGGACGACAACGTCGTGGAGCTCCGCCACTACTAGGGTCGTTGGACCTGTACCTGAGTACCTCTGCATCTATCGAAGTGGCCGACCTGCATGAGGTTGGCCACTTCTCTATTGCGTAAGCGTTACAGAATGAGCCAAGACTGGGCCATCCCAGACTACAGTATCCGTGTGAGCAAGCGGGCTAGGCGGGTGACCATCAAAGTCTCGTCAGGGGCAGGACTTGAGGTTGTCATCCCAGTTAGGTTCAAGCGGTCTGAGATTCCGAAGATACTCCAGTCGAAGGCCGACTGGATCAGAAAGAGCCTTGAAAAAACCCGACCTGTCGAAAGACTGAAACGCCCCGATACGGTCCATCTTGGTATGCTGGGCGAGACTTGGTCGGTCCAGTATTTCCCTTCCGATAATCAACGTGTAAAGGTATCAGAGCTAGCCGAGAGTTTACTCTTGTGTTCCGGCCCGGTTGATGACCCCGTGACAGTGGCTGTCGCGTTGAATCAGTGGATCCAGAAGCGGGCGAAAGCCGTGCTGGTGCCGTGGCTGAACCAGCTAAGCCTAGAACTCTCTCTGCCCTTCAGTCGAGTGTCTGTGAGGCGTCAGAGGACCAAATGGGGCAGCTGCTCCGCCAAGAAATCCATCAGCTTGAACCGGAACCTGCTATTTCTCGAAGAGCCGCTGGCGAGATATGTGTTGGTTCACGAACTATGCCATGGTAGCAGACTAGACCATTCCGATAGATTCTGGAGTCTATTGGAGACCTTTGAGCCCAACGCTCGCGAGACGGCCGTTAAAGTCAGAGATGCCTCTGTGTTGGTGCCCAGATGGGCGCAGGTCTAGCTTCGGACCTGAAAGGTTGTCGGTTAACATGATTCCTCACGCGAACGTTTTACGCTTCCCTAGAAAGGCGGAATACGGGATCTATTCTTCTCTCAGTTTGCCTAGAATCGCCGGAGTTTGGGCGCTGCTAGGGCTAAAGCGAACATCATTGATATTCCGAGTATCCCAGATAAGACCGCGGTGGTTGGCGCGCCGAGCATCCCGGCTACGGCTCCCGCTGCCAGGCTGCCAAAGGCATGGGCATAGATGGCCAACGTCCTCAAGCCCATTAAGCGGCCTCTAAACTCGGGCAGGCCTGTTTTCATCAGCACTGTGAGGACTAACACAAGACTAGAAGAGAACAACACTCCGGTAACCACCAGGATGCCAACCGACAGGTAGAAGTTGGTGGAAGCAGCGAACACGATCATGGTGGAATGCCAGCCACATACCACCAGAATACAGAGCATTCCCGTATGCTTCAGATTTGGCATCACCGCCCAGAACATAGAGCCTATCAACCCTCCGATTCCGAACGAAGATATGAGGATACCTAACCCCACAGAGTCGCGGTCCAACACATCTCTGGTAAATATGGGGACCAATGTTGTATGGAATGAGAAGCCAGTGATGTTAAATATCACCGCAATAAGAAGAGCCGACCAGAGCAATTGTTCGCCTTTGACGTATCTCAACCCCTCAGCAACCAAAGCGAACACTGACTCCCTCTTTTGACTTTCACTCACCCGCGTGTAACCCATAGCAAGCGTTGCCAACCCACTGGTGATATATAGCGAGGCCACCAGCACATATGCGCCTTCCGGACCGAACCGGTCGAACAAGACGCCGCCGATGATGGGTCCACCGACCAGCGCGATATTCGAACCCGCGTTAATAAGAGCAACCGCATTGGATATGCGTGGCGGCTCAACACTATCCACCGCGAGAGATTGGGCCGTGGGCATCTGAAAGATACGAGCCAACCCGGCGACCAACGTAATCATGAAGATGTGCCAGACCTCGATGAGACCAGTGACAATCAACACCAGCATAACCAACGCGAGAGTCGCCAATACCGACTGAATGATGACCATCAATATGCGCCGCGGAACTATGTCGGCGGTGGCTCCTGCAAACAAAGCCAGGAAGTTGAATCCCAGCCGGGCAGAAGCAGTGAGGCCAACCAGGAACGGTGAGTCGGTCAAATTCAACACATACCAAACAACCACCACCGTTTCCATCTGGGACGCCATCTGAGAGGTAGTGATAGCAGACCAGATGAGACCAAAATTGCGCTCATGGAGTATGGAGATGGGTCCGGCAGCCCGACCCAGATTTGTAGCAAAATTCAATTTCACAAGTAGATGAAGAGGTGACACGACCGAAACCGGACTCAAAGATAGTAGCGCCCCAGCAATGGACTGTCTATCAAACCGGCCTTACCGAACGCACAAAACCCATGCTCTATTGTAATCAACGAGACATTGGCGTTTTTTTCTTACCCATCGAGATGGAGTTAGTTTCTTGCCGTCGTAATACTGTTAGTCAGGTCGGTTTCGTCGATTGCCCGGGTTATGCAATAACCAACGAGGTTATCTGGATTCCAGTTTTCACCAGGATAGCGGTTGGGGTGAGAACCCAACTCAAAGAATTACTCCGGGCTCGGCATGACCTCGTCAACGAAATATCTCATGGTCCGTATGGCCTTTTCGTGCGAGATGTTTCCCCAGGCAAAGACGCCGATAAAATAGTTAATGCCTGATACCTCTATCGCCCGCCACACCTGCTCCCTAACCGACTGGGGAGAGCCCACAATGATCTTTTCATCGGCCAGCATCGTATCGTAATCGTACAAGTATTTCAGGTTATCTGACTCGCCAATCTTCCAAAGGTAGTTGATGTTGTCACACCATCTTTGCCAGGCGCTGCGGGCCTCGACTTTGGCCTCGGTATCAGTTGGCGCGATGAAAATATGACGAGTCTGCCCTTGTTTGGGGTCCGCAATGCCACTGTTTATCCTGCCCAAATCGCCCTTGTGCTTCTCCCATTCTTGTTTATACAGATCGAAGTGCTTCTTGGTAGCAGCGTTTGTGTCGAAAATGTGGCTGGTGTGTATACCGTTCCGGGCCATCCAGGGTACCGTTTCTAAGTTGCCGCTGGCGTACCAAATGGGAGGGTGTGGCCGCTGGTAGGGTCGCACCCAGAACTTGATGTCCTTGTAGTTGTAGTACTGGCCTTGGTGGTTTAGCGTTTCGTTATTCAATCCCTTCAATAGCACAAACAGAGCTTCGTCAAAGATGGCACGCCCCTCACTCGAGTCTACTCCGAACCTGTCCACCTCAAATGGGACAATTCCCCGCCCTACTCCCAACTCCAAGCGACCGTTGCTCAGATGGTCTAACATGCAGACCTCTTGTATCAGGCGCAAAGGATTGTAAAGCGGGAGCAGATAAACCAGCGGGCCCAGTCGTATTCTTGAGGTACGCTGAGCCACGGCCGATAGGTACATTCCTGGAGATGGGGCCACACTCAGAGGCGTGGTGTGATGTTCCGCCACGTGATAAGCATAAAAGTCCTGCTGGTCGGCGTACTCCAACAGCTTCAGCCGATCTTCAAATATCTGGGATGGCGAGTTTTCGTCCCATTCCACCCAGTCGAAAATGCCCCAATTTATCTTTCTGCCGTTCGTGGTCTGGCTGGCCATGAAACTCCCCTCCGGCAGGAGTCTGACTTATGACTCGATGCCGCTGTCGAACTGGACCAGTATCCCGTCAGGATCAAAGGCGAAGAAGGTGCGGATATTCCCGTTCTCATCGGCGAAGGCCTCAATTCCTCCAGCGACCTCTACGCCATTGGCGATAAGATGATCGGCCAATCCCCTGACGTCTTTGACCGTAAACGACACATGGCTGACGCCAACCTGGTCCAGTTTTATGCTGTCGCCGTCAGGTTGGTCTCCCGGATGGCTAGTCATAACAAAGAATTGAGGTTGTCCCCAGTCCAGGTATACGGTACGGCGATTGTTGCGCTTGTGCTTGTAGGTGTGGGTGAGCCCTCCGGTACTAGTGTCTTGCATGAAGTCCTTGGTAACTTCCATGCCAAGGATGTCCCGATAGAAGGCCAGAGCTTTGTCCATGTCTCTGACGCAAACAGCTATATGAGAGATTCCTGTAGATTCCATATCTTCACCTTTTAGATCGAGAGTTTTTTGCAGGCGCCAATCCTATTCCGGCTCCTAAGATTTGTCAAAACCGCGCAGACGGTCAATCAAGGAACCCGGAATATTTACGCCACTTGAAGTAATCTGCCAATCCTTCTTTCAGTTCGAACTTAGGAGTCCATCCCAGATCTTCAAATAATCGGTGGCCTGAGAGGGGGCCGCGAGAATAACCCTCTCCAACAGAATCGGCTGGACGCAATGGAGGAACTTCGAACACCGTCTCCGGAGACAACTCGACCACGGCATCCAATATCTGTTGATAGGTCACCCAGATTCCGGTGGTGATGTTGTATAAGTTGTGAGGCAGCGAAGTCGCGTCCAGCACCGTACGGATGCCGTTGGCGATATCTGATATGTAGATGTAGTCCCGGCCTCCCGCCAGATCTTGCGGGCTGATGGTCGTTCCTCGCACCGCTCGCCCAATCCAATCATAAAACACCGACATCACAGCGCGATGTCCGGTGACCCGCTCCATAGGACCGTAAGGGGTGCTCAGGCGAACACTGACAGTGGACAGTCCATGCAATTCCCCGTAACGGCGTGTAATCATCTCGCTGGAGAATTTGGTGATACCGTAAAGGTTGTCTGGAGCGGGAGGAGTCTCTTCGTTCAACGTCTGGTCGCTAGGAAGTGCAGTCCCATAAGCTGCGCCGGAACTGACATAAACGAAACGCGTTACTTTCTGCGTCCTGGCTAACTCCAGCAGGTTGGCAGTTCCTTCCAAGTTGATGGCGATGACGTCTCGGCTTCGTTCGATCTCCAAGGCAGTCCGGTTCACAGTGTAGACCGCCGCGTGGACGATCTTGTCAATCTGATGCCCTTGACCCAACAGTTGAATCGAAGCCGAATCGACGATGTCACCTTGAATAAAAGTGATTTTCGATGCCGCTTCTCCTATGAATTGCTGTAGGAGTTGGTCTGGCCCGTTGATGTCAAAGCTGACAACATCGTGGCCGTTATTTGCCAGGTCCTTAACTATGTTCGCCCCTACAAATCCAGTGCCTCCAGTGACGAGTGTCGCCATGTCCTGCCTCCAAGATCAGTTTCAGGATGCAACTATGGTCGGACGGTAACAACTAGTCAATCATAAATAGCGGCCATCCTACCATTGGTCGGCGCATCAAGGCCGCACAGCCGCGTATAATGCAAGCGTCTCGATACTCCTAGAATGCAAGTCGGACACTAACCATAACTGCCACACCATAACTTTCGAATCGGAAAGGTTTAGACTCGGTTGCCAGTGGCCGTGAGAGTTCAATGGCCATAACCATGGTATTTTCCTTGCAAGAAATTCGGCGTCTGCGCCATACGGGACGCCTCTGGACCAAACCTGAAAGGGACCTAACCCGACATGAAGATAACCGAAGTCACCAGCGAAGTATTTGAGTGGGAGAGGCCAGGCATCTGGAACGGCGGACACTTCTACGGACCGGGCAGGCTGCACAAAGTCACGGTACACACAGACGAGGGCATCACTGGCTCTGGTTGGAACGGCGGCACAGCAGCAGAGCGCCCGCTTAACCTGTTCCCAGGATACGTCGATTACTTCCGGCCTTTGGTTGTGGGTCGAGATCCCATGGAGACCAGGGCGCTTTCACATGACCTAGGCGAAAAGCTGATCAAGATACTAGGGCCAGGAGGCATCAACACCCAGGTGCTAGCGGCCATAAACATCGCCTGCTGGGACATCAAGGGCAAGGCATTGGGCCAATCCATCCATCAGATGCTAGGCGGTGCCCAGGACCGCATACGCACCTACATCGCGGGTGGCTACTACGCCGAAGGTAAAGGACTAGAAGAATTGCAGGAGGAGGTGCGCTTCAACGTCCAGGAGATGCACGCTTCGGCCGTGAAGATCAAGATCGGCGACCCCAATGTTGGCGTCGCCGGGGACATGCGGAGGGTTGAAGCCTCTCGAAAGGCCATCGGTGATGATGTGACTCTTTTAGTTGACGCCAACTGCTCGCTGGACCTTGAGACATCCTTAGAGTTTGCCCGTCAGCTTCCTCAGTACGGCGTCTACTGGTTCGAGGAGCCACTGCCCATCCATGACTATGAAGGCCACGGCCAACTTTCCGAGGTGTCCAGCGTGAAGATTGCCACTGGGGAAAATGGCTACCACCTGGCACATTTCAAATCGCTGTTGGACCACAAAGGAGCGGCCGTCTTGAATGTGGATGTGAGCATCGTGCCGGGCTACGACATCGCCAAGGACATCACCGACCTGGCCGCCGAGCGGGGTGTGTCAATCGCCCCTCACGGTTGCCAGGAACTACAACTACCCCTAGCGGCGGCTATTCCTCACGGCGAGTTCCTGGAAATATACCCGGTGGCGGTAGACCCGCTTCGGGTCGAGATGTTCCAGCCGCTGCTGGAGCCTGATGATGACGGCTATGTGACAGTGTCAGACAGACCAGGAATCGGGTACGAGCTGAACATGGACCTGCTCAACCGTTATAGGGTTAGGTAGAGATCATGAGCACCGAGATAAACATCGAACCAGCCCTGCCTGGTGATGCGGGCCTTGTTCTCCAGTTCATTAAAGGTTTGGCTGAATACGAGAACCTATCCGACAAAGTTGTGGCCACTGAAGCCAACATCCACGAGTCTTTGTTCGGCGAAAACGCTAATGCGGAAGCTGTTTTCGCTTATCAAGGTTCAGAGGCAGTTGGCTGCGCGATATTCTGCCAGCACTACTCCACCTATTCGGGGCGGTCCAGCCTTTATCTGGAAGACATCTTTGTGATTCCAGACAAGCGGGGCAGCGGAGTGGGCCGGGAGTTAATGACCTTCGGCGCAAAGTTAGCCCGGTCACGCGGCTACCTGAGGATGGAATGGTCAGTGCTGGACTGGAACGAGCCGGCGATCGGCTTCTACGAAAACCTGGGGGCCCGGCGTCTAAACGGCTGGTCGATCTACCAGCTAACCGGGGAAGCACTAGAACGGCTAGGACCTGCGGACTAGATACTAAGCTTACGAGCTCCGCTGCGTCTTTTCCGTTCATCCTGAACTCCAACCCAGGTAGAGAGCTTAGGTCAATCAGTCCTTTCGGATGGTCAACATTCCTGTGCTCAGTGATTCAACGGAGCTCAGCAATATCAGTTAGAGATTATGAGTATTCAAAGCCCTCTATATTCCCTTGAACCACTGGCTGAATTGCTCGGCCAATACTTTGTCCCCGTCTATCGCCAAATGTCCTTGCGAAATCGCCTCTGCCGCTGAGATTCGTCCGTACATCAGAAGCGCGAATATGTGTGTGTGGCAACGGAACATCACGTCAGCCGTGCCCCCTGCATCCTGTTCGTAGCGGAACTTGTCGCCTTCCACAACGATATCCGCGGTCACAGGCACAGGGCTTTTCACCTCGAACCGGTAGCGCACCGGATTATCGAGAGCCGAACCTGACCAAAATGCCCACCGCAGTGAACCCGAAGCAAACGATTCCTGGATTAAGATGACCATGGACTCCAAGCTGGCGGCAGAAAGACCTGCCTTCTCTTCAATAGCCGACCGGATGTCCCACTGGTGAAGGACGATCTCTTTGAAGCGGAGGTCCACGAAGTTCCCAGCAGGTACTATGCTGCCAGGGTGGTAACAGGGCTTGGCCTGGTCTTCCGGACCTAGGCCAGTGAGCAGATCTACCAGATGGTTGTCCTTCTCGATGTAGGTCTCTAGCAGCTTATCACCTAGCCGTTCCCGGGCGGCGATGGACGACTTGGCCAGTGCGTCGGCGCTCATCGAGGGATGGCCGGTACCAGCCTCCGGACGCCCTTCTGGTGGTGATGATTCACCCTGAAGGCCACGCGCAACTGTGCCAGCATAGAACTCAGAGTTCCCAATCAGGTGGGCGACCACATCACCCACTAGCCACTCATCACAAGCGCTCTGCTTACTCCAATATTCGTCAGGCAAGTTCTTGAGGTACTCCTGAAAGCTCTGAGACTCAGACCTATACAGTTGGGCTCGTTCTTCAAATGAAAGCAAATGGCCTCCAGTTACTAAGCTATTATCTGGGAGTATAGAGTTCGGCCGATAGACCTTTATACCTATCTGAAGTCTCGGAAGAACGCACGTACATCTTCGGCTAATAACTGAGGCTCTTCTAAAGCCGCAAAGTGCCCGCCCCGCGTCATTTCCGTCCAGCGGCGCACGTCGTATGAGCGTTCTCCCCACTCTCTAGGTGGCTTAGATATCTCCTGGGGAAACATCGCCATTCCTGCTGGCGCAGGAATTTTTTTATCTTTGTCCATAGTCCACACATTCTTCTGATTTTCGAAGTACATCCGCGTTGATGAGCTAATGGTCTGGGTCACCCAGTAGATGGTGACTATGGTCAGCAGTTCGTCTTTACTGTAACTCTTTTCCACGTCGCCGCCGCAGTCACTCCAGGTGCGATATTTCTCCACGATCCACGACGCCAATCCAGCAGGAGAGTCATTCAGCCCGTACGCAAGGGTCTGGGGTTTAGTGCCTTGGATGTGGTTGTAACCGCCCTCATCATCGAACCACTTATTACGTTGGGTGATGAGCGCCTGTTCCTCCTCAGTAACCGCTCGAGAACCAGGACCAAGATAGGGCGTAGGCCTGGTGACAGAGGTCAGATGAATCCCATACAAACTGTCGGAGTGGTCGAACCCCAGGAGAGCCGTGACCCCGCTGCCAATGTCGCCTCCCTGGGCTGCGAACTTGGGGTAACCCAGGTTCTGGGTCATCAGTTTGTTCCACATCCCAGCCACCCGCTGGACCTCCATTCCCCTATCCTTTGCATGGTCAGAGAATCCAAATCCGGGTAATGATGGAGCGACGACGTCAAATGAATCGGCAGCGTCTCCGCCGTGACTCGCTGGGTCACAGAGTAGAGGAATAATCTTGGTCATCTCGAAGAAGCAACTTGGCCAGCCGTGGGTGATGATTAACGGGATGGGGTTTGGGCCTTTGCCTTTCTCGTGGACGAAATGAATGTCCAGACCGTCCACTTCAGACTTGAAGTGGTTGAACTCGTTAAGTTTAGCTTCCTGGGCGCGCCAATCGAAGTCTGTCCGCCAATACTCCACCAGTTCTTTTATGTAGGCCAGGTTGCTTCCATACTCCCAACCGCTGTTGGGAATCTCATCCGGCCAGCGGGTGTCAGCCAATCGCTGCCTAAGGTCTTCGAGAACTCTATCTTCTACGGCAATGGTAAATGGTTTCACATCCATAAAAATTTACTCCTGTATGGGCCTCGTTAAACGTTGATGTTATAAACGCGAGCGGCGGTGTCATGGAACATGGCGGCGCGATCCGTAGGCGAATAGCCACTGGACAATCGTTTGAAGGCGTTCCACAGCACATTGTAAGAATAGGAGATCTTGTCCACCGGGTAGTTACTCTCGAACATACACCGATCGGAACCGAACTGCCGTATGCAATGTTCCATCAGGGGGCTAAGTTGCTGGGCCAGATCCTCAGAGCCAATGGGCTTCTCTAATTGGTCCCATCCATACGCGAATCTTGCCTGGCCCACACCGCCCAGCTTTAAGACGATGTTGGGGCATTTGGCCATTTCTTCAATTCCCTTGCGCCACGCTGGTAAGACCTCGTCATCTCGGTTGGCGTATGGTCCTACGCGCACCAGTCCGCCGATGTGGTTCAACACAATCGTCAGGTCAGGCAGGGCGCGTGCAAAATCAGCCAATTCTTCGGCCTGGTGAAAATAGAGAGAATTCTCCAGGATTAACCCCATGTCAGACAATACCTTGGCGCCAGCCCGGTATCCGTCGGTGCCCAGAGCGCCCTTGATATCTCGGTTAGCTAACTCCGGGCTCTCGTCCCAGCCCACTGAATGTCGGATGCCCCTAAAACGGTTGGGACTGGCGGTTTTCATAGCCTCCAATACCGGCCGTACCCCTTCGCCTAGTTTTAGGTCTGCGTGTCCGATGATGGCGGCGGCGGCTTTGGTCGGACTGTGAGCTCCTGAGGCGCTAACGTCAGCGATGGTCTGAATATATTCAACCTCACCCACAGGTTTCATCTCATCTGGCCCATCGGCGCGGTACTCACACCGGACCTCGATGAACACAGTTGACTTCACGTTATGCCCGCTATTCACGTCCGCAGCTAATTCAGGCAGCAGATACTTTTGATAATCCAATGGTTCAGGCCGCTGAACCCAAAAATGGTGATGTGGGTCGCATATGGGAATATCAGGCTCTAAGGTCTCTTCAGTGGTCAGCTTCAGCCAGTCATTGCCAGTAGAGGGCATGATGATCCTCCGGATCCGCGTTTAGCGGCCCAATAATAGCATGGAGTAGCGGCGTGTATTATTGTCTAAGTCGTCCCAGGAGAGAAGCAAAGTATGTCCGATCTGAACGGGAAGGTTGTAGCGGTCACCGGCGCGGCCAGGGGGTTGGGACGGGCCATGGTCAGAGGATTTCTAGCTGAAGGGGCCAAGGTGGTGGCCATGGACCTGTCATGGGATCCCTCCGGCTTCTCTGGTGACAAAGACGACGCCTTCCAAAAAGAACTTCAGGGCAGGCAAGACGAAGTGCTGGTATCGACAGTGGACATCAGTGACACCCAAGCTGTGGAAAATTCGTACATGTCCGCGATGGAGAAGTTTGGCACAGTGGACACTCTGGTGAACAACGCCAGCCTAAGGCAACGGAACCTATTTCCACCGACCGGGAAGATAACCACTCTGGAAACCGAAGACTCGGACTGGGAAAAAATGTTCGGTGTGGGGGTATTTGGGACGCTCAAGGTCACCCGCCGGTTCATCCAGCCAATGATAAAGCGAAAAAGCGGCAGCATCATCACGGTAATCAGCGGAGGAGCGATGCACACAGCAGTCGGCGGCGCTTACGTGGCGCAGCGTTCCGGCAGCCGGGAGATGCCGTACCAATCGGCCAAGGCCGCGACACTGACCATGATGTTCTACCTCGCCGACGAGGTACGCGAAAACAATGTGGCGGTGAACATATTGATCCCGGGGAACTCCCGCACCACCGGCTATGACGAACAGAACGACGCCCGGCGATCCGAAGGAACGACTCAAGCCAGGGCAAGCCGAGTCTCCTTGGTCCCGGAGCACATAATTCCTATCACCTCGTTCTTAGCTAGCCAGGACGCCAACACCGGTGTTACCGGCAAGTGTTTCGACGTACCCGTCTGGAACATGGAACACGGACTCGGTGCCCCTGAAGCTTGGCGCGACCCAGGCGCCGACCCGGCTTAGTTCGTAAAATAGTATTTGGTGCATAGCCTCTATTGTGCTATTTTTGGTGCACCTGAATATTTTCAAGTGCCGGCGAATCAGGCCGGTATCGGAGGACCAGATCTATGGCGACAAAGATTGCCGGAGAAACCTACCGCGGGGAAGCGATTACACTACCCTTGTCCAAAGATGGACAGGTCTCTATATATGTATGGCCTTGTCGAATCCTTAACGTCCGTGGCATGGGCATGGGCGGACCAACAATCGGAGTTGATGTGGGCAACGAAGAAGTCATACGTTACGATTGCCACGACACGCCCGGCCACTGGCACAAGGGCGGCTACGACAAACTGGGCAGGCCCGGTAATTCCCACACCGACTTCCCAGAAGGCTTGGTACGGGTTACGGATCAGGTAGATTGGGCGTTGTCGGAGATTAAAAACAATGGCGCAGACCTGCTCAGGGGCGCTGAATATAATGAGGCGGCCGACCTGCTCGACTCCTCCATGGTGGACTCGGCGCTGGCAGGCATACGGGCCCATTGCGTGAAGAATACCGGGCTACGGGACGGAGCCATCACGGACAAGCTCATCGACCCGACAGAGTAATCGGTCAGGCCAAACGAAACCGACTGGCTAATAATAAAAGCCCCGGCGAGAATCGCCGGGGCTTTTATTATTAGCCACATCGTTGAATCTATGGATTGATCAACCCAGACTGGTGTCCGATTATGAACGTTTCCCAGTGCTCAGCGTAATCAACGACTGCGTTTACCAGAGCCTCCGGCCGGTCTCCGATGATGCAGTGACCGGAGTCATAGACCAGAGCGATATTGCAGTTGGGAATCTTCTCCCGATACACCCTAGGGGCTTCCGGTGTTACGAAGTGGTCCTCTTGCCCGAAGACCGCTAAGGTCGGGCAATGAATATCCCCCAATCGGGCTTCGACCTCAGCGTCGTGAACGCCGACCCCTAAACGACGTGACAACTCAGACTCTTTGTCGTAGATGTCCTGGGATATGTGTGAGCGCTTCGCCGCATTCTCTTCATGGGCGAAGAGCACTCGGTGGGCGTCTGCTGCGTCTGCGGCAGTTGGAACCTGTTGCGGCTTGATAGACATGGGGGATACCAAAATAAGAGCTTCCACTTGTTCCGGCGACAATATGGTTTGCCAAAGGGCTACGCTGGCGCCGAAAGACGTTCCGGCGAGGGTGTATTTTTCTGACGTTATCGAGGCCGCGGCTTTCGCCGCAGTAGATGCTAGATCTCCGATCGACTCGGACTCAGTATTGACAGGAGAACCGCCCGTGCCTGGAAGCTCCAGTGAAAAAACCTGATACTGCTCGGCCAATGCGTCATGGAGCACGCTCTCACGCCATCCAGTGGGGTCAAACATCACCACAGGTCTGCCCTGTCCTGCCTCCCAGTAACGAATCTTGAAGCCGTCTGCCTCAAGTTGTTTCTCCTGGAACAGCATTATTCGAATTCTCTGATCTGCGGGATAACCTCTTTCCCGAACAGTTCTATCTCTTTCATGACAGCTTTGTGGTCGACTTTATTCTGTTGGAAGGGCATGTCTATCACTCCCACACCGCATCGGTCATGGAATTCTTTAATCTGACTGGCTACGGTGTCCGGGCCACCGAGGAAATTGATACCGAGGGAGTTACCAACCACGTCTCCTTCTGGGCTTCCCGCCACGACTCCGCGCAGGTCGAAGGTATTGCCGGTCCGGGCTGCTTGTATCGCCTCGGAAACCGTTCGGCGCATAGGGATGTTGGGGCCAGGACGTGATTGCGTGAGGCTCTCGAACCATTCGTTGGCCAACTTATCTGTTTCTGCCACGTAAATACTACCCCGATACACTATGTCGTCGGGGCCAGGAGTCCAGCCGGCCTCTTCGCACCACAGGCGATATTTGTCGGTTATCTTAGCGGTCTCCCCTACAGGAAGGAACGACACGCCCAATCCAAGCCTGTGCTCGGCTGCATAACGAACGGTGTCATCGCTTCTGGTACCGACCACCACCTGCGGGAGCGGTTGCTGCACGAGGCGAGGCCAAACGGCCACAGTTCGAAACTGGTAATAGCGGCCCTCCCAGGAGAAGGGTTCGGGTTCCGTGAGGGCCTTTAGGATCAAATCCATGCCCTCGAGTAGGCGTCCACGGCCTTCCGCAGGATTCACGGTATAGACCTGGTCTTCATTGGGGGTACCCCGGAGGAACCCTGCCACCAGGCGACCGTTGCTTAAATTATCCAACAACGCCAATTCTTCGGCGACTCTGACGGGGTTGTTTAGCGGCAGCAAATGACCCAGGAGGGCTATCTTGATCTTTTTGCAACGTTCGGCCACGGCTGAAGCCATGACAGAAGGTGTGCCGGTAGCTATGCGGCCTGAATAATGGTGCTCCGAGAAACTCAGCCAATCAAATCCCATCTCCTCCGCCAGCTCACACTCGTCCATGCCCTCGCGGTAGCTTTGTACAGAAGTCTCAGGGTCCGCGTGTACTGGCGATACCGGCCAGATCGAAGGGAACGTTGCCCGTTGAGAATAGCCCATCCCGGCGAACATGGATGCCTTCATTTTTCTTGTCCTTCCCCCTGGTTTATTGCAAAGAAAGGGAACTGACCGATTGCTTTTGGGGAATATTAACCTCGCGGTGGTCATAGAGTCCACTGTTGGTCTCAACCCTCGTTATCCAAAGAACATCTTTCCAAAGAATAGACGGTCCTACACTGGTGGTTCGTGTCTGGTCTAGCCGAACTATCATAAGGGCGTTAGAATGACTCAAATCTCATTCTTTGGAGTTTACGATGCTCGCAGACAACATCCGACTGAAGAACATCAACCATATAACCTATAATGTCAAAAACAAGGACGCTGCTCTCAAGTGGTACCAGGATATCCTGGGCGTAGGGCAGATCCCCAAGATGGTCAACGGAGACCACCTATACTGGCTGCAACTGCCCAGCGGGGCCATGATTCACATCATCGAGAACGTGGACGCCCCCTCGGCCCCGTCCCACCACACTGCCTTTGAAGTGGACGAGATTGATGCGTCTTACGAATATTTCGCCTCTAAGGGCATCGAGACCACCGACATCCAAACCAGGAACGACGGCCAACGCGCCTTTTACCTGAACGACCTGGACGGCAACCGCATCGAGATCTGCACCGTGTCCGGATTCGGAGTCCTGGTCTAGAAATAGGAGAACCTGATGATCTACGGCGCGATAACCAATTCGTGGCGGGAGCAATTGCCCTCGCACACGGTCAAAGAACTGGTGGGCACAGCGTTGGAAAAAGGCGCCAAGCACATCGAACTGCGGCAGACCTGCCTTGGGGAATGCGAGGAAGGGGCCGGAGATGACTGGCGACCCAACCTAGATGAGCTACAAGCTGTGGTTGATGCTTATCCATCCCTAACCTTTGATCTGGCCATGGCCCTGCCGTGCCTGACACAGAAGATCGACCCTCAAGGCGAGATGTTCCAAGCGGCGCTGGCTGGTGCCAAACAGGTCGGCGGGCTTCAGCCCCACCTCCGGGTGGTGGACCCCTCGCCTTTGGAAGGTCCTTGGAACACTCCAAAGGACATCCCAGAGGAAGCCCTAGGTCTGGCCGGCTTGGCCACAGAGGCCGCAAGTCAGGGCGTGATAATGTCCATGGAGAACTCGTCCCTGCCCATCCGCAACATGGCCATGCTTGTTGAGGAAGTGCGGAGCATGGTGTCTGAGACCGCCGGGAAAAGTCTGGGCCTCTGCCCTGACCCCACTAACCAACTCCGCCATTTCCCGAACTCCGACCCATTGGCAGAACTGGACTCACTTCCCCTGGACATGATTAAGATTGTTCACTTCAAGCAGATCGTCGGCGGGGAGAGCCTTCCCAGCGTCATGGACGGCGACCTTGATTGCCAAAAGATGCGGGATATCCTGGACAACAAAGGCTACGTCGGGGCGGCTATCATGGAGATACCCTCAGACGCCGCGGTGTTTGATAACCTAGAATCTAGTTTCCAGTACCTGAATTCGTAAAAGATCAGGAGGAAATCATGGGGCTTTTAGACATCCAGGACGTTACCCACTGGTCCATTGCAGTGAACAACCTGGAGGAATCGGAAGAGTTCTACGGTGAGTTCCTTGGACTAGAACTTGTAGGCCGGCTTGGAAATTCGAGGATGACGTGTTTCAAGGTGGCTGAGCACCGAATCCTACTAGCCGAACGCAAAAACCCGCAAGATGTGTCAGGCCAGTCAGAGGAACAGGTACATCATTCGTTTACCGTCAGCACCGAGACGCTCATAAAGGCATGCAAGTTGTTCCTTGAGCACGAGGTGCCGATCGATCAGTTGGTCCACCGCAAGCAGGGGTTCTTTACGGGCCGGGAGCTATATTTCTTCGACCCCAGCGGCAATAAACTAGAACTTCGCGACCCCACCTGGAGCGATGGTATGCCGGAACCTACTATTGAAGAGCTAGCGCAGCAAGCATAACCCCAAGACAAATCGATTCGAATAAGGATGGTCAATCATGGATTTTGGACTATTTGATACCTGGAACGCTTTGTATGCCGGTGACAAAGTCCCTTGGGATCCCGATTATGCCGGTGGAGAAATGCTCGAGTCAGAGGCTTACGACAAAAATTTCGAACTAGTTGATCTAGTGGAGTCGGCGGGTTGGGACTATATTTGGCTCGGCGGAGGCCATTTTTCCACGCAGGCGAGCATGGACCCTCAGGTTCTCATGCTGTCGGCGGTCATCGCCGCGCGCACGAAAAATATCAAGATTGGATCGTCGATCCACCGCCCATTGATGAAGCTAGCTGCAGAGGAATTATCGGAAAGAGCGCTGCCCCATGAACGGTACTCCTTTGATAATCTGATGCTGGACGACCCTTTCCAGACCGCGGAGCAGAT
>Ga0209228_1000198_pt1 | contig 30523 bp, 25 predicted proteins | sample METZYME_3_150m_FD_187547 | JGI IMG/M metagenome (GOLD analysis project Ga0209228, IMG submission 187547) | Marine microbial communities from oxygen minimum zone in mesopelagic equatorial Pacific - METZYME_3_150m (SPAdes) (version 2) | ecosystem: Environmental > Aquatic > Marine > Oceanic...
CGCGTCGCCCCGTTCCTCCCAGATCTTGTCCATGCGCTCGATGACGTAGGGCATCCAGCCCACCTGGCCCTCGGCGTAGGCGATCTTCAACTTGGGGAACCGGACGAAGGTGCCCGAAAGGATGTAGTCGCACATCGAACCCATGGCGTTAGCGAATGTGATGGTCGAGGACACTGCGAACGGGGCGTCCGGCGAGGTCGTCGGCATCTTGGAGCTCGACCCGATGTGCATGTTGACAATGGTGTCGGTCTCCTCACAGGCGAGGAGGAAGGGGTCCCAGAAGCGGTCCTTGTCATGGATAGACGGGAGACCAAGCGGGTGCGGGTTCTCCGAGAAGGCCACGGCGAACGAGCCCTTCTCGGCGCAGCGGTACACCTCGGCGGCTGCGGCGATGGGGTCCCAGAGGGGGATGAGGGTGAGCGGGATGAGTCGGCCGTTGCCGTCGCCGGCGCACCACTCGTCGATCATCCAGTCGTTGTACGCCTGGACGCAGAGCAGGGCGAGTTCCTTGTCCTCGCGCTCCAGGAAGGCCTGGCCGCAGAACCGAGGTAGCACATTGGGGAAACAGATCGATACGTCGACATGGTTCTCGTCCATGGCGATCAGGCGGTCGGCCTGCTTCCAGCCCGCGGGGTGGATCTCGTCGAAGGTGACGGGGACGATGTCGAGTTCGTCAAATCCGGCGGCTGCTGAGAGCTTGGGGAACGGGTAGACGAGGTCGTCGTACATCCACCAGTCGCACATCTGACCGCCCTCAACGCCCTTTTCGTAGGAGAAGACGCCGCCCTCGAAGTTGAACACGGCGGTGTCGCGCTCGACCCGGGGGCCGCGATCGCTGTACTTCGCCGGCAGACGTGATGTCCAGAGGTCGGGGGGTTCGACCACGTGGTCGTCGACCGAGATGATGCGGGGGATGGTCGTCATGGAGACTCCTGAGACGTTTCTGACGGTCCGTCAGATTTGACTACACCATAGCGTCGCCCCCTCCCCACCGTCGGGCTGTGGCAAACGAGACGAGAACAGGGTGAACGATAAGCACCATGCTGGTCAGTGTGTCGGCCGGAACCAGCCGGGTGTCACCGCTCGGCTGATGGGGATTCTTGACGAGGCCTGGGCTGAGATGTGAGACATCGAGCAGTTGGTGTTCTGGGGTCGCCTCGACGACCGACCGGTTCCCGGAGGCCAGTTGCCGGCGATGGGTTGCGGGAGGCTGCTTACACGAGGCTGGTGAGCAGGGCCCGGGTGCGGGCGGACTCGTCGGGGTTGGTCCCGAACTCAAGGGCTGAAAAGTCGGTGACCCCGGCGTCGGCCAACGCTGATAGGCGGGCTGCTACCTGCTCCTCGTTGCCGATGACCGCCACGTCACCCGGCCCGGCCGCGCCTTCACGGTCGAGCATGGCCCGGTACGACGGCAGGAGGCCGTAGATCTCGAATACGGCGTTCGCAGCGGCCCGTGCCGCATCGACGTCACTGGTCACGCAGGTAGGCAAGCTGCAGATGATGCGAGGTGCCGATCGGCCGGCGGTATCGGCGGCCTCGTTCAGGCGCGGGGCAATGTGGTTGGCCACCGTCCGTTCGCCGACCATCCAGAGAATCGAACCGTCGGTACGGCGCCCGGTAACTCGGAGGGCCTGTTCACCGAGAGCGGCCACCATCACCGATGGTGGCCGGTCGGCGGGGCGACCGGTCGCGATGTGGGCGGTGAACGCCTCACCGTCGTAGTCGACCGATCCGCTCTCCAGTAGTGGCTGGAGTACCTCCAGGTAGTCGATGAGGTGGCGGATCGGCTTCTCGAACGAGAGGCCAAGCATGTCCTCGATCACCGGGCGGTGCGAGAGGCCGATGCCCAGCACCAGCGGACGATCGCCAAGGGCCGCCGCCGTGGTCAAAGCCTGACCGGCGAGCGCTGTCGGATGCCGGGGAAAGGTCGGGATGACGGCGGTGCCGAACTCCATGCCGGGGGCGACGTCGGCCAGTGCGGTGAACGCCGTGAGGGCGTCGATCAGCCCCGTCTGGGCCAGCCACCACCCGGAGAAGCCATCCTCAGCGGCCTGGACAGCGTGAGCGCGGAGTCGACCGAGGTCGGTGTGCTGTAGTTCGGCTGAAGCATTGATGGCGATACGCATGTGGGTTCTCTCTCCTGGGCTAAGGCCCGGTTGTTTCAGACTGGCTTGGATCAGACGGCTTCAGCGCGAGCCTTCACGTCGTCGGCGAAGCGGGTTAGGAACGATTCCGCATGGGCCAGGAAGGTGTCCGACGCGCCGTCTGCTAGGGGATCCACCACGATCGACCAAGCCATGAGGCAGCGGTCGCCTTGATCGGTGAATGCCGTGGTTCCCTGATAGAGGGCCACCGGGGCGCCAGAGAGTTCGTATACCCGGCGCCACGGTGGCTCAAAGGAGATGACCTCTTCGGAGAGGTCCAGATCGCCGAGCGTGAACTCGAAGCGGGCACCCAGACCGTGGGGTTCGGGGCTGCCGTCCTCTACCGGGCCTCCGGTCGCCTCACTGATCAGGGCGCAGGCCGCGTCGAAGGCAACCGCCCGGGGAGCGGCGATTCCCCGCTCGGCCACGAACGTCGTGTACTGCTTCTTCGGGTGGGGGTCCCCGCCGATCTCACCGTCGACCAGGTCACGGTCCGAATCTTGGTTGTGCACCGACTGGACCGTACTGTGCGCCGATGGCGGGACCAGCAACGACCGGACCAGAGGCGGGTGACCGGCTGGCCACCCCACGATTCCTCGTGTTGTGCCTGGCGTCGTTCGGCTACTTCACCGCACTGGGCAGTACTTGGCCGGTCGTTCCGGCCTTCGTGGAACACGACCTCGGGGGAGGCGGCGTGGCCGTCGGCCTGTCGGTGGGGGCATTCGGCTTTTCCGCAGCGTTGCTGCGGCCCCTCATTGGGCCGCTGGGCGATCGACGAGGCCGCCGATTCCTCCTACTTTTGGGTTCAGTCGGGGTCTCGACCTCGTTGTTGCTACTGGTGCCCGCCACCTCGGTGACCATGGTGGTGGCCGCCCGACTGGTGCTGGGCATGGGCGAGGCTGCCTTCTTCATCGGCATCTCGTCGGCCATTCAGGACCTCTCGCCGCCCGATCGCCGGGGCGAAGCCACTAGCTACTTCACCGTCACCCTCTACACCGGCCTGGCCCTTGGTCCGGCCCTCGGCGAGTGGCTAATGGACAACGGTGGGCCGGACCGGGCGTTCGTGGTGGCCGCCGTGTTGGGAGTGGTGCCGGTCCTGCTAGCCCGAGCTGCACCGGGCCGACCGCTTGACCCGCCCGACGTGCCGCTGTTCCGGTGGCGGCTCCACCCGGCGGCCATCCGTCCCGGGGTGATGCTGTTCGTCGGCCTGCTGGCCTACTCGGGCTTCCTGGCTTTTATGGCCCTGCACGCCGCTGACGTGGGCGTCGCTTCGTCAGGCACGGTGTTCGCGGCATTCGCGGGGCTCGTGGTGGCAGTCCGACTGTTCGGAGCGAAGATCCCCGACCGGTTGGGATCGTTGGCCACCACCCGGCTGTCCATGGGATTTACGGCGGCCGGGATGTTGGTCCTTGGCCTGTGGACCCAACCAGCGGGCGTCTACGCCGGAGCGATGGTCATGGCCCTCGGACAGTGCTTCCTGTTTCCAGCCCTCTTCGTACTGGTGGTGGACCGTGCACCTGACGCCGAACGCAGCCATGCCATCGGGTCGTTCAGCATCGCGTTCGACCTGGCTATCGCAGTGGGTGGCTTCCTGGTGGGGGCCGTGGTGGCGCTCACCGACCGACCCGGCGGCTTCCTGTTCTGCGCGGCAGTGGCAGCCGGGGCGTTGGCCCTCACCGGTCCGGTGCTGGGTGGCGTCGGTGCGATAGCTCGCTCCGAAGCCTGAGATGGGTTCACCGACCAGTTCCTCGGTATTGGTCGCCGGGCACTGGTGTCGACGACGCACTGACAGGTTGCCTTCCCGCCGGGGTGGCCCCGCCCCTATCGGGCTGGGAAGATCACGCCCGTAGACCCACACGCTCCTCACCGGGGAGCATCCGTGGAGACAGACATCGAACAGAAAGAGTCATCCGATGGCGACCGATCAGGCGCTGGCCGACGAGATCGTCGGCACCATCCGATCGTGGGTGGACCGCGACGTCATCCCGAACGTGGCCGAGTTCGAGCATGCCGACGAGTTTCCGCAGGCCATGTTCGACCAGATGTGCGAGTTCGGCCTGTTCGGCTCGACCATCCCCGAGGAGTACGGCGGCCTAGGCCTCGACATCACCACCTACGCCCGGATCATCGAGGAACTGTCGCGGGGCTTCATGTCGCTGGCCGGAATCCTCAACACCCACAAGATCGGCGTCACGATGATCGGCCGGTTCGGAACCGACGAACAGAAGCAGCGGCTCCTGCCGCGGATGTGCGACGGCTCGTTCCGGGCCGCCTTCTCGTTGTCGGAGCCTGACGCGGGCAGTGACACCGGGGCCCTTCGCTGCAAGGCCGAGCGGGACGGCGACGAGTGGGTGGTGAACGGCACGAAGATGTGGGTCACCAACGGTGTCCGGGCCTCGCTGGTCATGTTGATGGTCCGCACGCCGGACGACCGCATCACCTGCCTGTTAGTTGAAAAGGAGCCCGGCGAGACCTTCGAGGGCATCTCGGTATCCAAGAAGATCGACAAACTGGGCTACAAGGGCCTCGAGACGGTCGAAATGTCCTACGTAGACCACAAGGTTCCGCACGCCAACGTGCTGGGCGGCGACGAAGGCATCGGCCACGGCCGCCAGTATGCACTCTCGGCGCTCGAGTTGGGTCGCATCAACATTGCCTCGCGTGCCGTCGGCGTAGCCCAAGCGGCGTTTGAGGCGGCGATGCGGTATGCCCAGCAGCGTGAAACGTTCGGCAGGCCCATCTACGAGCATCAGGCCATCCAGTTCAAGTTGGCTGAGATGGCAACCAAGCTTCAGGCGGCCCGGCTCATGACGTATGACGCGGCCCGGCGGGCCGACGAGGGCGAGCGAGTCGACATGGAGGCCGGCATGGCCAAGCTGTTCGCCTCCGAGGCGGCGTTTGAGATCGCCACCGATGCCCTGCGGATTCACGGCGGCAACGGCTACACCGCCGAGTTCCCCGTGGAGCGCTACTTCCGTGACACCCCGCTGATGATCATCGGCGAGGGCACGAGCGAGATCCAGAAGATGGTGATAGCCCGTAAGTTGCTCGAGCGTTATCCCGCCGAGTGACCGTCGTGCCCGATCGTCCGAACGCCCATCTGGTGTCGCGGATGCAGGGTCACCGGCTGTCTATCTTTGCCGAAATGTCGACGCTGGCCGTCGAGACGGGGGCCATCAACCTCGGGCAGGGATTCCCCGACACCGACGGTCCGGCCGAGGTCACCGCGGCGGCCATCCAGGCCATCCGGGACGGCTTCAACCAGTATCCGCCCGACCGGGGCATCCCCGAGTTGCGCCGGGCCGTGGCCGACCATCAGGCCCGATTTTACGGCCAGCAGGTCGACCCCGGCGACGTCATGGTTTCCACCGGCGCATCCGAGGCCATCGGGGCGGCGATCATGGCCCTTGTCGAACCGGGTCAGGAGGTGGTGGTCTTCGAGCCCTACTTCGACCTGTACGCGGCGGTCATCGAGCTGGCCGGGGGCGTCCGGCGAGCCGTCACCCTGCGGACGCCCGACTATTCGTTCGACCCGGACGAGCTCGAGGCGGTCATCAACCCGTCCACGCGACTGATCCTGATCAACACGCCACACAACCCGACGGGCAAGGTGTTCTCCGAAGCCGAACTGGCCGAGATCGCCCGCCTGGCCATCACCCATGACCTGTTGGTGGTGACCGACGAGGTCTACGAGCACATGACCTACGACGCGACCCGCCACATCCCGTTGGCGACCCTTCCTGGCATGGCCGAGCGAACGGTGACCATCTCGTCGGGGGGCAAGTCGTTCGGGTTGACCGGCTGGAAGGTGGGGTGGGCCCATGGCCCCACGGAGCTGGTCAACGCGGTGCACACCGTCAAACAACACCTGTCGTTCACCAGCGGGGCCCCATTCCAGCGGGCCATGGTGACCGCCCTGACCCTGGGTGACAGCTACTTCACCGTGCTGGCCGACGACCTGTGTGCCAAGCGTGACCTGGTGGCCGACGGGCTGCGTTCGGTAGGCCTCGACGTGTTGCCAGCACAGGGGACCTACTACGTGACGGCCGACGTGGCACCGCTGGGCTACGACGACGGCATGGAGTTCTGTCGTGACCTGCCCGGGAGGTGTGGCGTGGTGGCCATCCCCAACCGGGTCTTCTACGACGATGAGTCGGCTGGGCGTTCGATCGTCCGGTTCGCCTACTGCAAGCAGTTCGAGGTGCTCCACGAAGCCGTCGATCGCCTGTCCCGTCTGACAGCCTGATCACATGAAGATCGCCGCCCTGCAGCACAACATCGCCTGGGAGGACGCGCCAGCCACCTGTACCCGGGTGGCTCCGATGATCGCCGAGGCGGCTGCCGACGGGGCCGACATGGTCCTGCTGACCGAGATGTTCGGACCGGGCTTCTCGCTGGCCGCCGACCGGATCGCCGAACCGCCGGGTGGACCTACCGAGCAGTTCATGGCCGGACAGGCCGCGGTCCACGACATCTGGGTGGGTGGATCGATCCCGACACGTGACGATCCGGACGGCGAGCCCGGGGCGCTGCCGGTGAACCGGTTCCTGCTGGTCGGCCCGGACGGCACCCAGCACCACTACGACAAGCTTCATCCGTTCACGTTCGCCGACGAGCACGAGGCCTACCGGGCCGGCGACATTCCGGTCACCGTCACCATCGACGGCCTCCGGCTGACCCTGTTCGTCTGCTACGACCTGCGGTTCGCCAACGCCTTCTGGGATCGGGCGCTGGACACCGACGCCTACCTGGTAGTGGCCAACTGGCCCGAGTCGCGGCGCGACCACTGGAGTGCGCTGCTGGTGGCCCGGGCCATCGAGAACCAGGCGTACGTAGTGGGCGTCAACCGGGTGGGGGAGGCCAACGGGCTGACCTACTCGGGTGACACGGTGATCGTGGACCCGTCCGGCGAGGTGGTGGCCGAGGGCGTCGACTACACCGAGGGTGTAGTCATGGCTGACGTGAATCCGGCCCGGGTGGCTGAGGTACGCGACGCTTTTCGCTTTTTGCCCGACCGGCGGGACTGATGGCGGCGGTTCCGGCGGTCCTCGTACGGGCCCGAGAGTTGGTGGAACCGGCGCTAGTGGCTGCCGTGGATCGCCTGTGCGACGAGCTTCGCCTACCCGCCCGTTACCACTTCGGATGGGTGGAGGCCAATGGGTCGCCGTCGACGGCCGGACCAGGTAAGGGCCTGCGTCCTGCCCTGGCAGTGCTATCGGCCGAGGCGGTAGGCGCCGATGGTGCGGTGGCGGTGCCCGGAGCGGCCGCTGTGGAACTGGTGCACAACTTCTCTCTGGTGCACGACGACATCGTCGACGGCGACGTGGAGCGACGGCACCGTCCGACGGTGTGGGCAGTCTTCGGGGTGGACGACGCGGTGATCTCGGGCGACGCCCTTCACAACCTGGCCTTCCAAGTACTGCTCGACACGCCTGCTGGTCAGTCCGGTGGAGAGCCCTCAGCCGAGCGAGTGAGGGCCACCATCCGGCTGTTGACGGCTACCACGGCGATGATCGCCGGTCAGTCCGCCGACATGGCCTTCGATGACCTCCCCGAGGTTGACCTAGCGGCCTGCCTGGCCATGGAAGCCGACAAGACCGGCGCCCTACTCGGGTACTCGGCATCGGTCGGTGCCGTGCTTGCTGGGGCGCCCACCGACCAGGTCGACGCGTTGGAGGTCTACGGGCAGGAACTTGGCCTAGCCTTCCAGGCCGTCGACGACGTGCTGGGCATCTGGGGAGACCCGTCGGTGACCGGTAAGGCGGCCGGCAACGACCTCCGGGAACGTAAGAAGTCGATGCCGGTGGCCTGCGTGCTGTCCGGCGGGGGAACAGCGGCCGCCGAACTCCGGGCCGTCTACAACGTGGCTGGCGATCTCTCCGATGATGACGTAGATCGGGCCTCCGCTGTCATCGAGGCAGCCGGTGGCCGAGAGGACACGATTGCTGAAGCCCGCCGCCGCCTGGACGCTGCACTGGCCGCCATTGACGGGGTAGGTCTGGAGGTCGGAGCAGTTGACGAGTTGACCGGCCTGGCCCGTTTCGTGGCCGAGCGGGAGTTCTAGAGCCGACGGATGGCGCCGAGGCGGACTACGGCCCGGCCTTCTTCGCGGCTGGCCTCCAGGTCGACCTGACCCTCGAGCACCCACTCGTCGTGCCCCTTGGGATCGGCAATGGTCTGGACGACCGGCCAGCGGGCGGCCCCTACTCCACCAGAGTCATCGAGTACAAAGAACGTGCCTCCCCGGGCGTGGCTGTCGGTGGGAAGCACGGAATGCTCCTCCCAGTAGGGGGCAATGGCCTCGGCGACGTCAGCGGCGGTCCGGCGGGCGTCGTCGACCGCGGGAACCTCGGCCAGGGATTCGTGGTCATCGAGACGACGGCGCGACAGCAACTGCACCCAGCGGAACACCTCGTTGCGGACCATGATCTTGAAGGCCCGGGCATTGCGGGTCACGTCGGGTCGTTCTGGGCCAGTGTCGGTTGCCTTGCCCTCGGGCGATGGGTCTTCGGGGTTGCGGAGCTTCTCCCACTCGTCAATGAGGCTGGAGTCGACCTGACGAACCATCTCGCCCAGCCACGCCTCGATGTCTCGGATCGCCTCGGTTCGGCAATCTTCGGGCACCGTCTGGACCAGTGCCTTGTAGGCCTCGCCGAGGTAGCGAAGCACCGTGCCCTCAGAACGCTTCAGGCCATGGTGTTCGATGTACTGGCGGAAGTCGAAGCCAGTCTCGTAGAGCTCACGGGCCACCGCTTTGGGCTTCACGTTCTCCGTGCCCACCCATGGGTGGTGGCTTCGGAAGACGTCGAAGGTTCCGTACAGGAGCTCCTTGAGGGGGCGGGGTTGCTCGACTTCGGCGAGCCGTTCCATCCGCTCTTCGTACTCGACGCCTTCCATCTTGAGACGGGCCACCAGCTCGCCCTTCATCTGATGGATCTGGGCGGCGATGATCACGCCCGGATCCTCCAGCACTGATTCGATCACCGACAGCACGTCCAGCGCGTGTTCGCGAGCTGAGGCATCCGGATCAGCATGGCGGGCGGCCTCGCTGGCGGCCTGCCTGACGGCCTGCTCCTGATCCTCAGCGTTCTCGCCCGGTTCAGGGTCGGATGCGGGTTCGGGCTCCGGGCGGTCGGCTAGTTCGGGGATGACTTCCAGAGCGAACAGCGAGAGCGGTTGGTGGAGAGCGAAGTGGTTCTGGAGATCCATACCGACAGAGACGAGACGCCCCTGGCCGTCCGGCTGGTCGAGTTCGACGATCACCCCGGCATCACGCAACGACCGGTAGATGCCGATGGCCCGTCGGATGTGATGTCGCTGGCGGTCCCGGGGCTCGTGGTTGTCCAGCAGCAGGCGCTTCATGTCCTGTCGGCCGTCGCCTGGCCTTGACAACATGTTGAGAACCATTTGGTGGGTCACGTCGAAGCTCGAGATCAACGGCTCAGGGGTGCCGTCGACAAGCTTCTGGTATGACTCCTCGTTCCAGTGGGCGTAGCCACGATCGGGTGGCTTCTTCTTCACCAACTTCTTCTTCTTGCCGGGGTCGGCCACCACCTTGGCCTCGGCCCGGCGGTTCTCGATCCAGTGGACCGGCGCCTGCACCCAGACATGGCCCTCGTCGTCGAAGCCCCGTCGCCCGGCCCGGCCGCTGATCTGGGCGAACTCCCGGTTACCGAGCAGGCGGGTCGAGACGCCGTCGTACTTGCAGAGCTGTGTGAACAGCACGGTGCGGATCGGCACATTGACGCCCACCCCAAGGGTGTCGGTGCCGCAGATGAGCTTCAGTAGTCCGGCCTGGGCCAGCTTCTCGACTAGTAGGCGGTAACGGGGGAGCATCCCGGCATGGTGCAGGCCGATGCCATGACCGATAAACCGCTTCAGGTCCTTGCCGATCGGCGTGTCGAACCGGAACCCGCCCACCTCGGAGCGCACAGCGGCCTTTTCGTCTTTGGTGAGCACATCGAGGCTGCAAAGATCCTGGGCCTTCTCGGAGGCGGCCTTCTGTGTGAAGTGGACGATGTAGACGGGCGCACGGTCGACGTCGACCAGTTCGGTGATCGATTCGTGGAGCGGGGTCTCGCGGTATTCGAAGGTGAGCGGTACCGGTCGGACCGTGCCGGCCACCGTCACTGCTGAGCGGCCGGTGCGTCGGGTCAGGTCCTCGGTGAAGCGGGCCGTCGGGCCGAGGGTGGCCGACATGAGTAGGAACTGGGCGTTGGGCAACTCCAATAGGGGAACCTGCCATGCCCATCCCCGTTGGGGGTCGCCGTAGAAGTGAAATTCGTCGGCCACCACCAGGCCAAACGGGCACTCGGCCCCTTCCCGGAGGGTCTGGTGGGCGAGGATTTCGGCGGTGGCGCAGATGATCGGGGCACCCGGGTTGACCGAGGCGTCGCCGGTGACCATTCCGACGTGTTCAGGGCCGAAGTCGCGGGCTAGAGCGAAGAATTTCTCGCTGACTAGAGCCTTGATGGGTGCGGTGTAGATGCTTCGCTCCCCCCGAGCCATCGCTGCTGCATGGGCAGCGGTAGCCACCAGAGACTTCCCCGAGCCGGTGGGGGTAGCCAAGACCACGTGCGTGCCCGACAGCAGTTCGAGGATGGCCTCTTCCTGGGCCTCGTAAAGCTCCAGGTTCCGCTCGGCGGCCCAGTCCACGAACAGGTCGAGGAGTAGGTCGGGGTCGGTCCCCACCGGGATGCGGTCGGCCAACGTGACGGCCTGGGCAGCGGCGTCGGTCATTGTCCGGGCGTCGCCTGAGGGATTAAGCCGAACTGCTGGGCTAGCAGTTCGTAGGACCGGACGCGAGCCTCGTGGTCATGGCAGATGGTGACCACCATGACTTCTTCGGCGCCGATGGCCTGGTTCATCTCGGTGAGCCGGGTCGATACCCGATCCGGTGTGCCGGTGGCGATCGACCGGCGGCCCGGCTGGACTGTCAGCGGTGCCGGTGTGACCGGCGGTGTCGCTCCGTCGGAGTCCGAGGTGGCACGGGCGGCGGGCACCGGTCCCCGGAGGCCGGAGGCCCGCCACGTCCGGACGGCATCCACGATGATCTCAGCTTCCTCGTCGGTGTCGGCGCACACCGCGCTGGCACACAACAGAACCCGTGGTTCGGCACAGCGGGCCGACGGGCGGAATTGGCGGCGGTATGCGTCGATGATCGGGGCGCCGTCCACCTGGGCGATGAAATCGGCCCAGCCCAGCGGCAGGCCGAAGTGGGCGGCAAAGGCCGCTGAGTCAGCGCTCGACGCCAGCAACCAGATCTCCGGCGGCTCGTCGGGTCGGGGCGTGGCCCGTACTCCCTGGATCGGGCTATGGGCGGGCAGCGTGTCGTCGACCAGGTCGACCAGTTCCTGGACCTGGTTCGGGTAGTTCTCCAGCGGCGTGCGTGCACCACCGCGGGCCAGGGCAGCGGCGGTGAGGTGGTCCGAGCCCGGCGCCCGACCGACGCCGAGGTCGATGCGACCCGGGTGAAGCGAAGCCAGCACGCAGAATGACTCAGCGACCTTCAACGGGGCGTAGTGGGTGAGCATCACGCCGCCAGAGCCGACCCGAATCCGGTCGGTTGCTCCGGCGATCGAGCCGATGAGCGCCTCGGGGCTGGAGCCGGCCAGCCCGGCCATGCCGTGGTGCTCGGCCACCCAGTACCGGTGGTAACCCATGGCCTCGGTGCGACGGGCCAGGTCGAGCGTGTTTCGCAGGGCATCGCCGGCGGTCGAGCCCTCGGGCACCGGCGACTGGTCCAGCACTGAGAGGCGAATCACGGTGTTGTTGCCGGGTCGACGTGCGGGACCGGTCGGACGAGGGCCGCCCGCTCAGCGGCCACCACGGCGTGCAGGTCACAGCCGGGGAGGTGATCGTTGACCATGCCCATGGCCTGCATGAGGGCGTAGATCGTGGTCGGGCCCACGAACGACCAGCCACGGTGCTTGAGGTCGTGGCTGAGTGCGGTGGACTCCGCGGTGGTGGCCGGAATGTCGTCTTGGGTGGCCCGGACCGGACTGTCGGGTTCGAAGCTCCACATGTAGGCGGCCAGCGAACCGAACTGGTCGATGATCTCCAGAGCGCGGGCAGCGTTGTTGATGGTCGACTCGATCTTTCCCCGGTGACGGACGATGCCCGCGTCGCCCAGGCATCGCGCCACGTCGGCATCGGTGAAGTGGGCCACGACCGCCGGGTTGAAGCCGGCGAAGGCGGCCCGGAAGTTATCCCGCTTACGGAGGATGGTCAGCCACGACAGACCGGCCTGGAATCCCTCCAGGGAAGCCTTCTCGAACAGGCGGACGTCGTCGACCACTGGTCGGCCCCACTCGTCATCGTGGTAGGTGCGGTAGTCGGCGTGGTCGCCGGGCCAGGGGCAGCGGGTCACGCCATCGGCGCCGGTGACCGCTCCGTAAGTGGCTGAGCGGTCAGTAACCGGGACCTCAGCCACAGGATCTCCGCTTCCGTCAAGCATTGGGGCCGAGAGTACGCTTCGCCCCGTTCCAAGAGACCCTCGGAGGCCCTAGTCCATGATCATCATCGCCGGTTCCATATCGATTGATCCCGAGCGGGTCGACGCCATGTTGGAGGCCATCGTTCCTTTGATGCAGGCCACCCACGCCGAGGAGGGCTGCATCGACTACGTGCTGAGTGCCGACCCGGCAGAGGCCGGCAAGATCAGGATCTTCGAGAAGTGGGCGTCCGACGAGGCGCTGGGGGCGCATATGACGGCCCCCCACATGGGTGACTTCCAGAAGGCGCTCAAGACCGTTGGCGTGACCGGCATGTCGGTCCAGCGCTTTGACAACGCCGAGGAATCCAAGCTCTTCTAGACGGCTCTTGCGAGCCGTGGCCGGTCAGTCGGCGTCGGCGAGGTGGCGAGCCACGTCGGACCAGCGGTCCAACAGGTCGGGATTGCTGCGCCAGTGGTCGAGCGCCGTGTAGGTCATGACTCTGGTGTGAGGGGCCATGCCCCGGTAGCGGTCGGCCAGCACCCCACCGAGGTCAGACCACGTCGCTGACACGGTGTAGTGGTCCAGCACGTCGTCGTCCACCAAGCTGATCATGGTGGCCATGTCGCCCGATCGCTGGCAGGCGTTCAACTCGCCCTGCAGGCCGTCGAACCCGTGATGTTCCAGCACCGGCGCGTAGTTGGGTGTCGATCCGTAGAAGGCGATGGTGGCTCGATTGGCGTCGCGGGCTGCGGCGATCTCCTCGTCAGTGTCGCCGACGGCGATGATCACCGGGCATACCACCGTCACGTCTTTCATTGACCGCCCGGCCGACGCCGCGCCAGTAGCCACCTCTGGGAGCTGCACGTCGGCGAGCCAGCCCGGGGAGTGCATGGGGTGGATATGGATTCCGTCGCATTCCGCGCCGGCCATCCGGCTCATCCACGGCAGCACGGCCGAGATGTAGACGGGCGGATCGGCGACATCGATGGGGCCCGGTGACCACATTCGGGGTAGGAGGTTGAACGAGTAGTGCTCGCCTTCGAAGGTCAACTTCTCCTCACCCCGGAAGGCCCGGAAGATGGCTTTCACGGCCCGGACATATTCGCGAAGACGGGGCCCTGGTGGCGCGTAGGGACTGGAGTAGCGGCGCTCCACGTGGGCCTTCACCTGGGTGCCCAGGCCGACTACGTAGCGGCCGCCGGTGGCCTCGGCCAGTTCCCAGGCCATCTGGGCCGTGACCATCGGACTACGGGGGAAGGCCACGGCAATGGCCGTACCTAGGCCGAGCCGTTCGGTGGCCAACGCGGACGCGGCGCACGACAGCGAGGCGGTCCGCGCTCCCTCGGTGAACCACATGGCTCCAAAGCCCGCCGACTCGGCCCGCCGGGCCAGATCGCCGACCTGTCGTAGCGGCAGGGGCGAAGCCATCATGTCGAGTGTCAGGTTGGTGGCCATGGACGGACGGTAGTTGCGGTCCAGCGGCCTGCCCGCAATCGGTCGGTCTCGCCGCCGCCAGCCCTTCTGCACGCCTTTCTGGGGGCGAGCGAGCCGGTGTAGGTTCACCGACCATGGACTCTTCACTGGTTAAGAATTTTGCCGACATCATCGATCTTGGAGCCGCGGCCCGTGGCGACCAGGACATGTTCGTCCTTGGAGACGACCGGATCTCGTGGAACGAGATGCAGGCCCGCGCCGGCAAGGTGGCCAACGCCTTGGCCGCCGAGGGCGTGGGCAGCCAGGACCGCGTGGCGTTCATCGACAAGAACTCTGTCGAGTACTTCGAGGTCCTGTACGGCTGCGCCTATCGAAACGCGGTGACCGTCGCCGTCAACTGGCGTCTCGCCCCGCCGGAGATGGCGTACATCGTCAATGATTCACAGGCCACGGTGCTAGTCATCCACGAGGAGTTCGCCGACCATCTGGCCGCCTTCCGTGGCGATCTAGCCCATGTCACGACCGTCGTGGTGATCGGCGATGGTGGTGATGACGCGTCGTACGCCGCCTGGAGCGACGCCTACGGCCCCGAGTGTGAGAAGACCCCGTCGAGTGACGGCGATGTCTGCTCCCAGCTTTATAGCTCCGGCACCACCGGTCATCCCAAGGGTGTGCAGAGCACCAACGCCAACTTCCAGGCTCTATTCGCCACCGTGGACTGGGACATGGACGAGGAATCCCGAAACATGGCAGTGCTGCCGTTCTTCCACATTGGTGGGGGCGGCTGGGCGCTGTTCGGGATGGTCAACGGGGCCACCACTTTCACCGTGCGTGACTTTGACCCGGCGGGGGTTCTCCGGGGGATCGAGACCGAGGGCATTACCCATGCCATCTTCGTGCCCGCCATGCTGCAGTTCTTCCTGATGGTGCCCACCGACTCGATCGACCTCTCGTCGATGGAGCGCATTGCCTACGGTGCCTCGCCGATCACCGAAGACGTCCTGGTCAAGTCGATGGCGCAGTTCGGCTGCGAGTTCTTCCAGGTGTACGCCATGACCGAGACGACCGGCGCCGGCACCACCCTGCCGCCCGAGGACCACGGGGGCGACGCCGATCCCAAGCTCCTGCGGTCGGCTGGCAAACCCATTCGCGGCATGGAGATGAAGATCGTCGACCCGGAGACAGGCGAGGAGGTGCCCGACGGGGAGGTGGGCGAGGTCTGGATGCGCCACGGCGGGAACATGTTGGGCTACTGGAATCTTCCCGAGGAGACGGCCAAGGCTCTGCCCGGTGACGGCTGGCTGCGGTCTGGTGACGCCGCCTACCTAGAGGACGGCTACCTCTACATCCACGATCGGGTGAAGGACATGATCGTCTCCGGTGGCGAGAACGTGTACCCGGCCGAGATAGAGAACGCCCTCATGTCCCATGACGGGATTGCCGATGTGGCGGTCATTGGTGTACCCGACGAACGGTGGGGCGAGGCCGGCAAGGCCCTGGTCATAGCGGTGCCCGATTCCGGGGTGACCGCTGACGACATCCTCCTCCACGCCCGCCAGCATCTGGCCGGCTTCAAGTGCCCTAAGACGGTCGAGTTCGTTGAGGAGATCCCCCGCAACCCGTCCGGCAAGATCCTCAAGCGCATCCTCCGTGAACCCTATTGGGAGGGTCACGACCGCCGGGTCGGCTGAGCCGATGAGCTGACGTGAGCCTCTCCGCTCCCGCTTCGGGTAGGCAGAGGGGGTCCCCCTAGGGTCGCCGTCCATGGACATCAGACTGGACGGCAAGGTCGCCATCGTCACCGGCGGCTCACGGGGAATCGGTCGGGGCATCGCCGCGGCTATGGCGTCGGCGGGGGCGAAGGTGATGATCACCAGCCGGAACGAGGAGTCGTGCGCGACCACCGTCGAGGAGCTTCGGGCTTCGACCGGCGGTGACCTTGCCTACGTGGCCGGCCACGTCGGCAAGGTCGAGGATATGGATCGGGTACTGGACAGCACACTGGAGGCCTTCGGGGCCATCGACGTGCTGGTCAACAACGCTGCGACCAATCCCTATGCCGGTCCTGTCATCGACATCGATGTGCCGCGCTGGGATAAGACGTTTGCCACCAATCTGACCACCCCGCTGGTGTGGACCCAGGCGTGTTGGAACCGGTGGATGAAGGAGCATGGCGGCTCGGTGGTCAACATCTCGTCGGTTGGGGCCTTCGGCACCAACGCCATCCTCGGCGTCTACGACCTGACCAAGCGGGCGCTCATCCACTTGACCGAACAGCTGGCCGCTGAGGTGGGTCCAGGCGTGCGGGTCAACGCAGTCTGCCCGGGCCTTATCCGGACCGACTTCGCCAAGGCGTTGTGGGAGGACGGCAGGGGCGACGCCATTGCAGAGGCGCTTCCCATGAAGCGGCTCGGTGAGCCGGAGGACATCGCCAACACGGCGCTCTTTCTGGCGTCGGATGCGGCCTCGTGGATGACCGGTCACGCCGTGCTGGTCGACGGTGGTCAGCTCATCAACATGAACTGACCCTTATTGCCGGGACCGAACTGGGAGACACCGGGGGTGGACCGTGGAACTGGTCATGTTGGGTACTGGTGGCCCGCTACCTGACGTCCGTCGAGCCGGTCCGACCAACCACCGTCCGGGACGCCCAACAGTGGCTGACGCGGCCCGAGCCGTAGTGGGCGCCCTGACGCTGAACCACTGCGTCTCGCCGGTCGTCGTGGCCCCGGACACGGCGAACGGCCGTGTCGAGTGGTTGGCCCTGGCCGCCGCTCAGAATCGAATCCCCGTCGGGAACTGAGTCCGCTTCAGACCTCGAGTTGGGCGGCTACGGCCTGGGCGGCGTCGATGAACTCCTCGACCATGTCCATCACCACCTGGCCGGCACCCCGGCTGCGGTTCATGGTGCCCACGACCTGGCCCACGAAGTAGGTGGCCAGGTCCTCGGCGCCCGATCCCTCGTGGTGGGCGGCACGGTTGATCCGATCGATGGCCGCGCCGGTGAGCATTGGCTGAAGCGGCATGCCCAACGGGGCGGGCGTGTCGTCGCGGTCCCACTCCTCGGTCCACGCGGTGCGCAACATGCGGGCCGGCTTGCCGGTTATGGACCGTGAGCGAAGCGTGTCGCCTGAACCGGCAGCCAGCATCTTGTCCTTGACCACCGGGTGAGTTTCGGCCTCCTCGGTGGTCAGCCACACCGAGCCGCACCACACGCCTGCCGCGCCGAGGGCCACGGCGGCGGCCATCTGACGACCTCGTCCGATTCCTCCCGCGCCGAGTACCGGCACCGGGGCCACCGCGTCGACTACCTCGGGCAGCAGCACCATGGAGCCGATATGGCCGGTGTGGCCTCCACCTTCGGTGCCCTGAGCGATGATGATGTCGGCGCCGGCGGCCACATGGCGTTCGGCATGGACCTTCGTGCCGGCCAGGGCGCCCACCTTGACGCCGGTCGCGTGGCAGCGTTCGACCATGTCTCGTGGTGGCGGGCCGAGGGCGTTGGCCACGAGAACGGGGCGGTGGGCCAGAGCGATGTCCAGCTGCCGGTCGGCCCGGTTGGCCGAGAACGGGGCGTCACCGGGGCGTTCGGCCCATCCGGCGGAATCCGGATTTTCGGGCACGCCGTACCGCTTGAGCAGCTCGTCGAGGAATTCGCGGTGGGCACCGGGGATAGTGGACACGAGGTCGGCCACCGAGAGTCCGCCCTCGTCGGATCCGGCATAGCGGGCCGGAACGATCAGGTCGATGCCGTAGGGGCGGTCGCCTAACTCGTCTTCGATCCAGGCTAGGTCGGTCTCCAGTTGGGTGTCGCTGTGGGCCACCGCGCCCAACACGCCCAGACCACCGGCCTTGGAGACGGCGACCACCACGTCACGGCAGTGGGTGAAGGCCACGATGGGGAACTCGATGTCGAACATCTCGGTGATCGGGGTCTGCATGGGATCTCCTGATTCTCGGAATGGGTTCTCTCTGGCTGGGCTCTCTCTGGTTGGGTCAGAGAGAGATCAGGCCGGTGGGGTCTAGATCGCACGGCTGGCCGACGCGGTCTCCGTCCAGCAGCGTGTCGAGCGTGGCACGGTCGGTTGTACCGCCCCACACCCGGGAACTGTCGCTGTCACTTTTACTGTCGCTGCCAGGGGTGAGGGCAGCAACCAGAGCCTCGGTTGGTTGACCGTGGCGGTCGTGGCGGACGGTGTAGCCGTTCACGATGGCCGCTCCGGCGAAGTCGGGGTCAGGGGTCCTGGTGGGCTGGTCGGCCACCTTGGCTGCGCCATCGATCGACTGGAACGTAGTGGCCGGCGGCTCGGTGCCGTAGATCCCGAAGGCGTGTTTGCCGAGATATCCGCCGTTGGCGTACAGCAGGCCGGTTCCGGGAACCTCGCGGAGTCGACCCACGAGGGTGGCCAGCGATTGGCCGACCGAGTTGGAGTGTGGACCGCCGGCAAAGGTCAGCCCGCCGTTGGTGGTCAACGGTCGGGTCTCGCTGTCCACATCGAGGCCCAGTTCGGTGGCGCACACCTGGACCGAGGAGGGAAAGCAGGCGTACAGATCCAGATGATCCACCTCGTCGAGGTCCAGGCCCGCTGCTGATAGGGCGCTGGTACCGCTGATCCGGATGCCTGGCGATCGATGGAGGTACATCCGGGCGCTCGGCGACCCCGGGTCGTCGGCCCGGGTGGCCACATGGGGGAACACCCACCGGTCACGGGGTACGCCGAGGGCTTCGGCACGGGCTACCGAGGTGACCAGTACGGCACTGGCTTGGTCGACGTTGTTGTTGGCCATCATGGCCCGGGTATACGGGGCGGCGACCATGCGGTTGTTGCCCGTCGGGGTAGTGATGGCCTCGGCGTCCATGGGGGTGCGACTGGCTGCATGGGGGTTGGTGCACGCCACCTTGTTGAAACGGGCCCACAGAGCGCCAACCCGTTGACGGTGCTGGTCGATGGTTTCGCCCCGGGCATGGCGAATGGCCGACTCGGCCACCGGATAAAACACGCCTGGCTCGACCAGGCCACGGGATTCCTCGTGAGGGGTGGACATGTCTAGGCCGTCCTCGAATCGTTTGGCCGGCGCCAGGGATTCGTCGACGTCGCGGCGGACGGCCACGTCTAGTCGGCGGGCCCGGCGTCGAGACCGGAACACCTCGCCGCCCACCATGAGCGCTGCGTCGAGTTCACCGGCGGCGATGCGTGTCGAGAGGTGCGCCAGCAGGCGTTGAGGTGAGGTGCCCGACAGTCCGGTGAGCAGCGTGGAGGCTGCTGATGCGCCAAGGGCGCCGGCTACCTGTCGTCCCGGATCTCGGTAACTCCAGATGCCGCCGACCACGGCGACGATGTCCACCGAGGCTTCGCTTCCGGCGGCGCCGGCGTCGATCACGGCTGAACGGCTGGCATCGATCATGAGTTCCAACGCGGTTCGGGCCGTTGACGGATCGTCGACACGGTCGGTGACCTGGGCGACACCGACGATGACTGGGGTGCGGGGGTCGAGCGCCATCTAGCCATCTTCGCCGTCTCCACGGCTCGACAGCGCACCGGAGGGGTGTGTTAGGTGCGCTTCACATCGAAAGGCTTACACTGCCCCGGGATGATGCAGCCACACCACCATCGGGTTACTTACCTAGTTACTGGTTGCGCCGGTTTCATCGGCTCGACTTTGGTCGATCGCCTGTTGGTCAACGGGCATCCGGTGGTGGGGGTTGATTGTCTGACGCCTACCTACGAAGTGGCGGTTAAGGAACGCAACCTCACCGGTGCGATTGAGCATCCAGGCTTTTCAATGCGGCGAGATGACCTAGCCGTGTCGGATCTCGAACCCTTGCTGGATGGAGTGGACACCGTGTTTCATCTGGCTGGTCAACCGGGCGTTCAGACTTCGTGGGGGACAGGCTTTGCTGACCACTTGGAGCGAAACGTATTGGCTACCCAACGTCTGATGGAAGCCTGCCTAGCCACTGGCGTACGGCGGGTGGTGTTGGCATCGACCTCGTCGGTTTACGGAGCGGTCGACGGTGCAACAACGGAGGATGCACCACCGCTCCCACTGAGCCCCTATGGCCTTTCGAAGTTATCGATCGAGTACCTCGGTGCGCTGTATGGCGCCCGCGGTTTGGACGTGGTGCCGTTGCGGTTCTTCACCGTTTATGGCCCACGCCAAAGGCCTGACATGGCCTTTCACCGGATGGTTGAAGCAGCCCTTGGTGGGCCGGCTTTTCCATTGCGAGGCGACGGTAGCCAACGGCGGTCCTTCACCTTCGTGGACGACGTAGTAGATGCTGTGGTCCGGATAGCCATGGAACCGGGTGCGTCAGGCACGGTGTTCAATGTGGGTTCGTCGATCGCCACGCCTCTTATTGACGTTGTGGACCTAGTTGGTCGCCTTGTTGGCCATCCGGTCCCCGTTGAGTACCACGAGCGCCTGCCTGGGGATCCTGATTTAACGCACGCCTGTGTGGATCGACTGCGAGACGCCATTGGCTGGGTGCCCACCACCACCTTGGAAGATGGTCTGGCAGAGCAGGTCGCCTATCACCGGGCCACTCGAAGTCTGAGAGGGTCGACCATCTTCGGAAGCGATTTCCCGCTGTCAGATAGCGTGATGGTGTGACTTACGAGACTCCTGAGTACCACCCGGCGTTCGAGGAGTATTGCGAGACCATCTTCGAGTTAGCTGAAGACGATGTTGACGTAATCCAAGCCCGCATCGCCGAACGACTCGAGGTATCTCGGCCTGCAGTGTCCGAGATGGTTCGTCGCATGGAGAAAGAGGGCATGGTCTCAGTCGACGACGGCACGATTGCCTTGACCAGCGACGGTGCAAGACTTGCCAGACAGGTGGTGCGGCGCCACCGGCTGGCTGAGTGCTTCCTGACCGACATCCTGGGTTTGTCGTGGACCGATGCCCACCACGAGGCCGGTAAGTGGGAGCACGTCATCTCCGGCCCGGTTGAGGAGGCCCTGATGCGTGTCCTCGATGGCCCCATGACCTGCCCCCACGGCAACCCCATCCCTGGAGCCGGCTATCAGGAGCCTGAGAATTCCGCTGTGCTTAGCGACCTAAGGCCGGGTGTGGAGTTCACTGTGGAGCGGATTCCTGAGGAGTTGGAGTTTCGAGATGGTCTGCTCGAGTTCTTAGAAGGCGCAGAGATCAAGCCGGGGAACAGGGGTCGGGTGACCGCCAGTTCACCAGATGGCACTACCACCATCGAGATCGCTGGCGACTTTGTCGGCGTTGGCGCCTTCGCTTCGGCTCGCATCCTCGTCGCCCTCGACTGACGCGCGACGGCCCGCCAGGACGGCCCAGGCCAGCAGGACCAGAGTCCAGACGAAGGCCCACAACAGGTCGCTGGCCGAGCTCCGTTGCAGGTCGGGGAACAGGCGAGAGAACCACCGGTAACCAACCCACGATGTCTCGGTGACGTCGACTGCTAAGGCCCGACGGCCAGTGGAAGCCTCGATGGCCACCCAGATCCATCCAGCAGCTCCCACGGTTGCTGACGCGACGAGCGGGAGAAGCATTCGGCGTGCCCGGTCCACTGCTATGGCAATGACCACTACGACGAGTGGGAGAATGACGACGACCTGACGCCCCGGCCACCACCAGCCGTGCATGGTGAGTGCCAACCAGGTTGCTGTAGCCCAACCGGTGGCAATCGGAAGCGCCAGAAGCGACCATCCGGCGGAACGGCGGGCCAGCAGTGCACCGAGGGCTGGCGCCATTGCCAGCCAGGCGGGGGACCACGAGGCCAGACCAAACGGCCGATCGATGAGAAGGCCGACCAGACGTCGGGACCGACCCCAGTAGTCGGGATCGAAGCCCACGACTCCGAACTCGCTGGTCACGAAGTGGTCGCCAGCTGAGTAAACGGTCCATCCACCGTAGACCTGCACGTGGAATACGACATAAAGGATGCCCATGGCCGACAGGGCCAGACCGCCGATTAGAAGGAGACGCCGCTGCCCTAAGCGCCAGAGGTTCCTAGCGGCGATTCCGACCACAGCAGCGGTAGTTGGGACGTACTTCACCGACAGCCAAGGCAGGGCAGTCGCGGCCACTACCAAGGCCATGAGCAACTGGGTCCGAGACCTCGTTTCAGCCGCTTCGACTTGGAGGCCCGAAACCGCTCCGACAGCAACCACCATGGCTAGGGCGGCGGGCAGTTCTGGATAGATCTGACTGCCGTAGGCAGTCAGCGGCGGTGTTGCCGATAGAACACCCACCACCCAGGCTCCGGTTCGTGTTGATACACCGAAGCGACGGACGGCCACCCACAGGGTCGCCGCCGCGAGCAGGCCAGCAAGGGCCGCGATCGAGGCTCGGGCTGCCACCCAACCGCCGACACGCATGGGCAGGGCCAACATCGCTGGCAGGAGGGGGTCATGGGGGCTGATCCGTTGACCCTGATCGTTGAGGTCGATGGTCTGAGTGTTAAGGCCAATCTGATGGAAGGGTAGGTATCGCTCTTCGTCGATCTCGTCGGACACATCCAGATCGAAGTCTTCGCCCAAGCTGATGGCGGTCATCAGGTACTGGGGTTCGTCCACACTGACCTGAGCTCCATAGGTGGTCCGCGCCGGGATGCCTACGGCGGCGGTAATGGTGGCCACCATGCCTACGGCCACCATTGCCCGGAGGAGACCTCTTTTCGCCAAGGTCATGACCCGTGTCAGTCGAGGTGATCAGCCCGGCGGACCACCAAGAACCAGGTGAGAGCACCAGACAGAATCACTAAGACCATTGCCAGCAGGCCAGCCTCGGCCACGAAGGCGTCTTCGAACGACTGGAAGATCTTGGTGGTCAGTGTGGGGAAGTCAAACGGTGCCACCAGAAGGGTGATTGGCAACTCCTTCATGGTCGATAGCAGCACTAGGCCACCGCCGGCGACTAGCCCGGGGGTCACAAGCGGAGCGTCCACTGTGGCCAGACGGCGGAAAGACCCAGCGCCAAGCACCCTTGCTGAATCGTGCAGACGGTCAGGCACGGCGGCTACTGCTATTTGAGCAGCGCCGAGGGCTTGGGCCCCGAAGCGGACCATGTAGGCGAACACCAGCACGATCAGGGTGCCGCGGAGGTGCTCGGCTGCCCAACTGCTACGAAGGGTCCAGAAGAACATGGCCAGAGCGATGAGCAGACCGGGCATGGCAAAGGTCGAGATGATCACGTTGCCGGTGATCGGGCCAACCCGAGAGTGGTAACGAGCCAGCAGTACCGCAGTGGGCAGGACGGCAACAACGGCCACGCACGCGGCCACCACGCTTACCCAAACAGTGTTCCAGGCCGGGCCGACGATATCTGAGGCGTTGATAGCCAGAGAACGGCCGCCGGTTGCGTCTCGCACCAGACCTGAGATTCCCCAGTCGGCCAGAGCTGCAGCCGGAGCAACCAAAGCGAGACCGATCGTGCCGACGACCAGAGCCAGCCCAGGCAGCCGCCAACGATCTAGTGGCGTGGTAAAGAGTCGGCTGGTGGAGGCGCGCGCCGGTGGTCGCTCACTGAGCCGGCGGCTACCGAGGCGCTCACCGCCGACCACGACCACGGCAAGAACAAGCAGGATGGCCGAAAGGGCGAACGATGTGGGCTGGTCTGCCAGACGGGTCGTCCAGATCGCACGGGTCAAGGTGTCGTAGCGCATGAGCTGGACGGCTCCGAAGTCACTGATGGTGTAAAGGCCGACCAGTAGTGCCCCTGAAGTGATGGCGGACGCAGTCTGAGGAAGAACGACTCGACGGAAGGTGCTGAACCCGGAGTCGCCAAGAAGTCGGGCACTTTCTTCTAGCGATCCCGGAAGGCTGCGAAGTCGTGCGGCAACTGGGAGGTAGACGTATGGGTACGTGAACAGGGTGAGAACTAGCCAGGCGCCGAACAGCCCGCGTAGTTCGAACGTATGGTTGATACCAACTGCTTGCAGGAGGTCGTTGGCCAGTCCGCCTGGATTGAGGGTGCGGATAAATGCCGCCGCCCCGACGAATGTCGGATAGGCCAGCGGCAGGGGTAGTAGCACCCGCCACATGCGGCGACCCGGGAGGTCGGTGCGGGCGGTCAGCCAGGCTAGAGATGTCCCCAATACGGCAGTGCTGGCGGATACGAGGGCGGCAAGTACCACACTGCGGCGCAGCGGCTCCAGGGTGCGTGACGAGGTCAGTAGCCCCAACGGGTCGCTGTCGCTGGTGATATTGCGCCAGATCAGATATAGGGCCGGAAAAGCGAAAAGGACGCCAACGGTAAACGCCGCAGCCGTCACCGTCAGCGGTGCCCGCTTCCGACCTTTGACCCTCCGCTCCGGCGGGCCAGCGGTTCCGGGACCCCAAGCGGGGTCAGCCGGCGAGGATTCCACTCTCCCTGATGATGCGCTCCGTCTCCTCGAAACCGCCACCCAGCGAGTCGAAGTCGACTGATCCGATCTCTAGAGCGGTCAGCGCTGGAAGGATCGGGTTGGGCTTTATGTCGGCACCAAGTGGGTACTCGAATGTTTGATTAGTGAAATACAACTGGGCCTTAGGGCTGAGTAGGTAGGCAAGCAGCTGGTGAGCGGCGCTGCGTTCCTCGGTCGCCCCCAAGATAGTGGCAGCTGTGATGATCAGGAGCGAACCGATGTCGTTGGGACCGAAGTCGTGGTTCTCGGCCCGGTGAGCGTCGCCGGCCGCCGCTGCCTCCTGGTACTGGTAGTAGTGGTTGACGAGGCCCATATCAATCTCGCCCCGGCCCGCAGCCTCCACGATCGCCCTGTTGTTGGGGTAGTACTCGGCATCGTTGTCCACCATGTCGTGTAGCCATTGAGTGGCCACTTCTCCACCGTGTTCATCGCGGAATACGGTGAACCAGTCCTCAAATGATCCGTTGGTCGCCGGTATCCCGACTCGTCCTCGGTAGCGATCCTCAGTGAGGTCGAAGACGGATTCCGGGAGTTCGCTATCTGATACCAGGTCGATGTTGCGGACCAGTACCCGCTTGCGGCCCGAGAATCCGATCCAAGAACCGCTAGAGGCGCGGTTCTGTTGATCAACGAGTTCGAGAACCTCGTCGTCGATAGTTCCGAGGAGGCCGCGACTCTCGAGGAAACCAACTGGCCCGGGTGATCGTGAGAGGAAGACGTCAGCTTCAGTGGCGTTGCCTTCCTCGCCGATGAGAATCGCTAGGTCAGTGGAGTTGCCCCAGCGGACTCGGACGTCAATTCCCGTTTCGCAGGCGAAAGCTTCGATGATGGGCCTAATCAGGTACTCGGTGCGGCCTGAGTAGATGGTTACCGTTTCGTCGCGTTGGTCGCGACACTCCCCGGTCACTATGGCGGCGGCCTTTTCGGAGAGCTCTTGCTTATTGCTACTGCCGCAGGCGGTTGTGAAAGTGGCCGCGATGGCGATGGCGACAACGGTCGCAGTGATGTGACGCAGAGTTGAGTCTTCGGGCTTGCTCATGGCGGGGAGTGTAGCGAGTGCTAGACGGAATCCGTAAGGTGTACCTAACGAACCGTCGACTACCAATGCCAACTGGCCTAGCCGGAGAGGGAGATAGGGATGCTGCGTTCCGAAGCCGGCCGCGGATTGGGGACACGATGGTGGCCGGCTCTCGTGGTTGGACTGCTCGCCTTGGTGGTAGCGGCAGCGGCAGTTACCGCTGCTGTTGATGTGGACGCGCTCCGACGCGCTTGGGACAGGGCAATCGGTGACCCGGTTGGCGTGGTGGTTGCTTGTGCAGCCTTCGGCCTCGCTTTTGTCTTGCGGGCTTTAGCCTGGCGGCGGGTCTTGCCGGGGCTGCCCCTTGGGCAGGCATTGGCAGGCATCCATCTTGCCTTCGGCGCTAACCACTTATTGCCATTCCGCCTTGGTGAACCGCTGCGAATTCTGAGCGTGACTCGGCGTACGCCGGTTGGTCTTGAGGCTGCCACTGCTTCCACAGTTGCTTTGCGCGCTGCTGACATCGCAACCGTGGCAGGGCTGGGCTGGTTGATAGCACCGCGCGCCTTTTCCCGATTAGTCGGTGGATGGGCCTGGCTACTAGCGACTGTTGTGCTCGTTGCCGGCGTATTGGCTTGGTTGTCTCTGCGTCGGCTTTCTCGACTCGATCTGTCACAGGTTCGCCTTCCGGGACCCGTCGCCTTCGTCATGACCGTGGCGGCATGGCTTTTGGAGGCGGTTCTGGTGTGGCAGTGCGCTCGATGGGCGGGCATCGAGTTGTCAGCATTTGACGCTGTACTAGTTACGACGGTGGCTGTCTCGGCACAGATTGCGGCTATTGCTCCGGGTGGATTTGGGACTTATGAGGCGGCTTCCGTGGCCGCCTACGCGGTGCTCGGTCATGGTGCTAAAGATGCCTTGGTTGCTGCCTTGGCCGCCCACGCTCTTAAGACGGCATGGTCGCTGTTGGTCGGTGCTGTCGCCGTGTGGTGGCCCCAGCCCGGCGTGTTGGGCCGTTTCCGACTGCCGGCTCACCTGCCACTGGCGCCTGATCCTGCTCCGGCGGGGCCTGTCGACGCACCCGTGCTGCTATTCATGCCGGCCCTGAATGAGGAGGCGACCGTAGGTCGCTGTGTGGAGCGGGTGCCCTCAGAAGTTTGTGGGCGCCGAGTTGAGGTGCTCGTAGTCGACGACGGATCCACTGACCGGACCGCTGAAGTGGCCCAAGCGGCTGGTGCCACGGTGGAGTCCTTCCCTTCTTGTCGCGGTCTCGGTGCTGGAGTGCGCTACGGGTTGTCCGTCGGTGTGGCGAATGGGGCTGCAGCCATCGCTTTTTGCGATGCTGATGAAGAGTACCCACCGGAGGAGTTGGAGAACTTGGTCGCTCCGATTCTTGCTGGTGAGGCTGATTATGTGGTGGGTAGTCGCTTTGCCGGGACTATCGAGCACATGCGACCGCACCGACGCTTCGGGAACAAGGTTTTGAGCCGTCTACTTTCGATCGTGGCTCGACGCCGAATAAATGACGGGCAGACCGGTTACCGGGCCTTTTCTCCGGCAGCGGCTCGAGCCGCCGAGGTGGTGCATGACTTCAACTACGCCCAGGTTCTGACTCTGGATCTTTTGGCCAAGGGTTTCCGGTACCACGAGGTGCCTATCAGCTACTGCTTTCGGACCACAGGCGAGAGTTTCGTAAAACTGGGCCGCTATCTGCGCAAGGTTGTTCCTGCCGTCTATCGGGAACTGAATACCGCTTGACCTCAGCTCACCTGATCGGAGAACGGGCTGTTGGCCTCTTCAGCGGGTATGCCGATGGTCTCAATCCTCGACCACGAATGTCTCGAACTCGGCGAGAGCCGTCTGCCAGGCCTCGTGATCGAAGGAGCCGTCAGTCTTGAGGGCGTCGGCGGCACTGACCCCCATGCGCAGTACGTGGTGAAGGTTGTCGGGGGTGTACAGACCTTGCCGTCCGAGGACCACAAGGCGGTCGAGGCTGTCGGTCCACTTGGCGATGGTGCCGAGATCGTTGGCATAGCCGGTTCGGTAGATCGGGTAGACGTGGGTCAGCCTCCTGGTCTCGGTAGCCACCAGAGGGGGCCGTGGCAGACCTTGGCCGACAAGGGAATCGGCCATCCAGTCGCCCAATTCGTTGTCAGTGGCCGCCCATATCTCGTCGCCTACTCGGCATGGAAGTTCGCAGCACAGCACGGTTCGGCCTTCGGGGTCAGGGCCGTCTCGGTAGTTCCGGGGCTCTGAGAGTCGGCTGATTGGCGTTTCGGGCGATGGGAGGTAGTGGGCGTCGTAAGGCGTGTACTGGTCTTGGTCACAGACCAAGAACACCAGAACCATGGCCCGGTGTTCCAATCGGCCCACGGCCTCGATCACAGATTGGGGCGGTCTTGGCGACACAAGGTTGATGAGGGCGATGCTGTTGAGGGTCGATAGCACCCGATGTGCTGGGAGATCCCCATCCGTCAGTTTGATCGTCGCAGAGCCGTCGTTGAGTCGGATGCCGGTGATCTCGGTTGAAAGCTGGATGTCCACACCCGATTCGATGGCTGACTCAGCTAATCGTTCGCAGATACGCCCGTAGCCGTCGCGCGGGTATAGAAACGTTCGACCCGTCGGAGAGACACCGCGTGCAATTTTACGGATGATTGCTAGTGGTGAGCCGGCAGATACTCGACGGCGGGCCAGGGAGGCGTCGAGTTCGTCGGCGCTGACTCCCCACAGCTTCGTGGCGTACGGTTCATAAAATGCTTGACTGACCGTAGGTCCGAGCCCGGCTCGGAGGTGGGCAGCGAAGGTGTCGGCACGGGGTCTTCGCAACGGTGATGTCATGGCATCTAGCGCGGCACCGAGGGCGAACTTAGGACTCACACTGCGTAGAAGGTCCAAGGTCCGTAGCGGGAACGCGATCCATCGATCGTCGAGACGGATGCGGCCGTTGCGAGTGCGGACCTGCAACTCGTCTCCGAGAAGGTCCCTAAGGTCGGCGAGAATCTCTGGCTCGATCGAGGGGTGGAGACGGTGCGAACCTAGATCAACCCTTTGGCCCGCGATGGTAGGGCTGGCAGCCATACCTCCGACTTCGTCGGCCCTCTCGAGGAGGACTACTCGGTGGCCGGATTGCGCGGCCCGACGGGCGGCCGCCAGTCCGGTTGGACCTGCGCCGATAACTACTACCGGGTGTTCTGAGACAGTCGGCTTGGCGGCGCCCATGGGATTCAGCGAACCGGTGGTGGCTGGTCAGACCCTAGGAAACGCGGTCGTCGGTAGACCCCGGTAGGTAACGACTACCCGGTCGCCTCGGACGGCTGGAGAGACGGGCCCGGTGCGGATCCGGAGGCCAGACCCATCGTCGAGGCGGACTAGGACCATGGCGTCATGCCCGTAGTACTCGACGAGCTCGACCGAGCCGTGCCCGGGGACGTCATCCGAGGGGCTGCTGTCGACCTTGGCAACCAGGAGGTCTTCTGGTCGGAGCAGCACCTCTACCGGCCCATCGTTGTGGCCATCGGCATTACGCAGGAGGGAGACATCACCGAAGGGGAGGTGGGCGGTGGCGTCGCTGGCCTCGGCCCCGAAGAGGTTGACCTCGCCCACGAAGGAGGCGATCCACCGGCTGGCTGGACGTGTATAAATCTCGGATGGAAGGGCGAGTTGCTCAATTCGGCCATCGTTCATTACGGCGATCCGGTCACCTAACACGAAGGCCTCTTCCTGATCGTGGGTAACAAACACAGCGGTGATGCCGAGCTCGGTGAGAAGTCGGTGTACTTCGGTGCGGACCTCTGTGCGAAGTCCGGTATCGAGGTTGGAGAACGGTTCGTCGAGCAAAAGAACCTCTGGCCGGGGAGCTAGGGCCCGTGCGAGAGCCACGCGCTGTTGCTGTCCACCGGAGAGGGTGGCCGGTGAGCGATCTCTGAACCCTGTGAGGCCGACAGTTTCCAGGACTTCGTCAACGCGGCCATTGTTTCGTTGGTCGCGAGGGAGACCGTAGGCCACGTTTCGGGCGACTGTGAGGTGGGGAAACAGCGCCCAGTCCTGAAAGACCATCCCGATCCGTCGCCGGTCTGGCGGTACCCAAGTCCCCGGGCCGACCAGCGTTCGTTTATCAATGACCACCGAGCCGGCCTCGGGACGTTCCAAGCCGGCCATGGTTCGCAGGAGCGTGGTTTTACCGCAACCGCTGGGTCCCAGGAGGACAAGGACCTCACCGGATTCGACGAGGAGGTCCACTCCCTTCAGTATCGGTGTGTTGTTCAAGGCAACTTGGATGTTGCTAATCAGAAGCTTCGGAGCCGATCTCGTTTCCATGACCCCTGCAGGGTATCGGCCAGATTTCTTTGATGAAAAGGTTGCTATCTCAATTAGGAGAACTAGCCTCTCGCTCTGTAGTAGGTATACCTAACAGACGCTAGAAAGCGAAGCGTCTAGCCCACCTGATCGTTTCGGAGGAGAGACACGGATGAGTGAAGTCCAGACTTTGGAAAGAGCAAAGAAAGTAGTGAAGGCAAGTCGTCGATCGAAGATCATCGGCGCGTTCATGGTGCTTTCAATGGCTGCAGCCGCCTGTGGCAGCGATGACGGGGCTGCTGTTCGCGAGATTGGCTCAACTAGTGCCTCCTCTTCCGGTTCCGGTTCTGGCTCTGGTTCCGGTTCTGGTTCCGGCTCGGCTTCCGGCCCAGCCTCGGCTTCCGGCTCTGGTTCGGCGAGTGGTAGTGCCAGCGCCTCAGCGGCCGCTTCTGCCGCAGATCGCACCGTAGGTGACGATGGTTATGACTATGCCTCTGATGTGAGTAGTCACCGCATGATCCCGGCAGATGTCTGTGACGTGAACGCTTTGCTGCCCAAGGGTGAGGCGATCGATTGGGCAGCTGTCGAGGCCGTCTACCAAAACGGCGGTAACTCGGTGAAGTCGAGCGGAGCCGTCCGGACCTTGGCAGGTTTCGCTTCCGGTGAGGGCAAGAAGCATGGTGTCGACGAGTACTACGGCACTGCCACGCCTCTGGATGATTTCGTGTCATCGGCGATCCAGGGAACAGGAGAGTTCGCTGGGGAGAGTGACTCGGTTAGACGCCAGGGTGTCCAAAAGGGCATTCAGAACCAG
>Ga0209228_1000199_pt1 | contig 30523 bp, 27 predicted proteins | sample METZYME_3_150m_FD_187547 | JGI IMG/M metagenome (GOLD analysis project Ga0209228, IMG submission 187547) | Marine microbial communities from oxygen minimum zone in mesopelagic equatorial Pacific - METZYME_3_150m (SPAdes) (version 2) | ecosystem: Environmental > Aquatic > Marine > Oceanic...
GCCGTTCGCCACATCAGGGTCATCCTCTGCGATGAAGATCAACGGATTGGTCACGTGATGGATCGCAAACCCCATAATCGAGCTCACGTTGGCAAAGTGTTCACGAATGGCCTCGGTACCCTCGAACCGACCCATAAATCCTCCGTCCCATACGCCATGCTCGACAAACAAAGACGCAATCCCGTCGGGATCGTAGTGGTCGTCGCAGTACGCGCAGTACTCGGCCTTGAGTACTTTGATCGCTTCGACATCTTCGAGCCGCTGAAGTCGTTGCTCAAGAGTCTTCATGGGGAAACCTCCAGATCGACATCTCTCGAGTCTAGCGTAGCTGAAGGTACTATTATTCCATTCACCAAATTCGATTGGAGCTGACGACCTTGAAAATGCGGGCGATCCCGACCACCGATCTCGAAAAGGCGCGACGTGACCTAGACACCGTTGGCTACTGCATCGTGGAGAATGTGGCGCCGAGCGATCTGGTGGAACGGGTGCGCGATCGGGTTCTTCAGCAGGCCAGTGCCGAACGCGATGCCGATCAAGCGTTCGTACAGGACGGTAATACCCAATGGGTGGCTAACGTCCTCAATAAAGGTGACGAGTTTCTGGAGTTATTGACTTGCTCAGCGACGAGCCTGGATCTGTGCCGTCACGTCCTTGGCCCAGACTTCATTTTGTCGTGCTCGAACGCGCCAATCGCTGGCCCAGCAACCCGCCGTATGAAAATGCATTCGGACCAATATTGGACCCCAACTATTCACCAAGAACCACTCGGATATAGTCGCCTCGGGGATAACGGCCTGGACAGAACCGACCTTGGCCATTCGGCAGTAAGTCGCAACTATTTATTTCCGCCATGCATGGTCACACTCATCTGGGCCGTTACCGATTTTACCGGCGACAACGGTGCAACGGTATTCGTCCCTGGTAGCCACACGTCCGGTCTGCAACCTGACTATCGCCATGACTTCACCGATGCCGTGCCGGCGGAAATGCCGGCTGGCTCCATCGTGCTTTGGGATGGTCGAACATGGCACGCGACCGGCGCGAACACGACCCGAGACCAATACCGTATCGGCGTCACCAACAACATGGTTGCGCCAATGATTAGACCATTGGTTAATTACCCCTACTCATTGCGCACGGACGTGGCGCGACGACTGAATGAACGACAGAAACAGCTCCTCGGTTTCAAAACGTGGACCGCCTACGGTAATGAAGGCGTACCCACACAAAATCTCGAGTACTTCAAACCTGCGGAAGACCAGCCGGGACCAATGCGTTAAGCAAGATCACACGGTCATAACTTCACCCACGATGAACCAACAGATAAGGGCCCGAGGGATCAAACACCACTCCCCTTGTCGATTTGTCGTGGCATCGACGTTGACGCTATCTATGGGCCGTCGCCTTGCTGGCTTATGCTACGGACTAAGAGGTTCGTTATCCGGAGGTTTTTTGTGAGTGATCACTGGCCGTTTTTGCAGTCGACGCGCGACATCCATGTGACCGGTGCAGAGGGAGCTTATCTCTTCACAAAAAATGGTCCTTTGTTGGATGCCGCAGGCGGCGCCATCGTCGTCAATGTGGGACACGGTCGGCAGGAGGTTGCCGACGCCGTGGGCAAAGCGACCGCCCAATCGTCCTATGTTGTTCCACCATGGCTGACTGACGAACGTGTCTCCCTCGTAGAACGATTACGGGAGGACTGGCTCCCCGAATCGCTTTCGCGTTTGCACATGACCAGCGGGGGATCTGAGGCTGTGGAGAGTGCGATGAAAATCGCCATCATGCATCACGCCTCACGAGGCCAACCCGAAAAGTGCAGAATTATCGGTCGATCAATCTCGTACCATGGCACCACGTTGGCGACAACGGCTGTTGGAGGCCACGAAGCACGCAAAGTGGGTATCGCGCACGCGCTAAATCCGCAACCCGTTATCCCGACACCGTACGTTCTTCGTTGTCCCGACGTCGACCCACTACGTTACTTCGTCGAAGGACTCGAAAAAACCATCGACTCGGAGGGTGCGGAGACGATTGCCGCTCTCCTCGCCGAACCAATTACTGGCTCGAGTGGCGGCGCCATCGTTCCACCAGACGGGTATTGGCAAGCGGTTCGTCGGATTTGCGACGACAACGATATTCTATTGATCATGGATGAAGTCATGACGGGGTTCGGGCGTACAGGAACAGACTTCGGCTACCAGCATTGGCCGATTGAGCCCGATATCTTGATCGCCGGCAAAGGACTCGCCGGTGGATACGCGCCCCTTGTCGGAGTCTTTGCCACCGACCGCGTTGCGCATCCAATAGCCGAACAGGGCTATAACGTGATGTTCCACACCTTTGGTGCACACCCGGCCGCTTGTGCCGCCGCCGCATCCGTGCTGACCATTCTGCGGCGCGAAAAGCTGGTTGAACGATCAAGGAAGCTTGGCGAACGACTCCACGAACGATTAACCAACGCTTTCTCAAATCACCCGCACGTAGCAGAAGTCCGTGGTCGAGGGCTGCTACAAGCGATCGAGATTGTTCGCGACCGCGACACACTAGATCCGTTCCCAGTCGAGGACTCCGTCAGCGGGCGGGTCGTCGGCGAAGGTTTAAAACGAGGCATTTTTTTCTATGGAGGCGGGACGGGCGTTGTCCGCGACATCGTGTGCATGGGTCCGCCCTTCGTCATTGATGAGACCGACATCGACCGCATGGCGGAGACTCTTTTGGAATGCGTTGACACCATCACGGCTTGATGGTCGTGGCACTACAGAATTCGATTCTAGTGTTCGACGAGCAAACCCGTGAGCTTCTCGCATTCGTGGTCTGGAAGCTTTCGACAGACGATCCGAAAACGAGCCATTACCACGTCAACCACTGACCTCCTCGTTTGACTTATGCGCAGCGCCAAGTGGAAAATCCTGCCCCGACCAATCTCTGGTGCCACGATCGTCGCGGAAAGTAATCCGCAGAAGATGGCTCAGGCCCTTCTCCAGCAGCAACACGATTCGTCTACAGGCGATACCGAGTACTGCAGAGGAAGCCCCTTTTACACGCCACAATCAAAATTTAGAGATTGCTCACACTCTTTAATGGCTATCGAAAGGAATAGATCGTGACGGTGCCGATTGAAAATCTGAACGTGATAAGCCAGGAACTGCTGCCCACACCCAGCGCTGTTAAAGAGGAATTATCAGTTCCTACGACGGTGCAAGAACTGGTTGGCCTATCGCGTGACGTCGTGTCTAACATCCTCGCGAGAAAAGACCATCGACTGTTAGTCGTGGTCGGCCCCTGCTCTATTCACGACACAAGCGCTGCAATTGACTACGCATCACGATTGAAGGAAGTCGCCAACGACACAGCCGACACGCTCTATATCGTGATGCGAGCCTACTTCGAGAAACCAAGAACGACCGTCGGCTGGAAAGGGTTGATCAATGATCCGTATCTGGACGACTCATTTCATATCGACAAAGGCATCCGGGTGGCGCGTCAATTACTTTTGGACATCGCATCCATCGGGCTACCACTCGCTACTGAAGCCCTTGATCCCGTCACACCGCAATACATACAAGATTTGATTTCTTGGTCCGCGATCGGTGCAAGGACAACGGAGTCGCAAACCCATCGCGAACTGGCATCGGGCCTCTCCTGCGCGGTCGGATTCAAGAACGGAACCGACGGTGGCCTTGACGTCGCCATCAATGCACTCATGTCAGTGACATCGCCGCATCGATTTCTCGGGATCGATCAATCGGGTCAGATTTCGATCGTCCACACCCGAGGAAATTCGAACGCGCACATTGTGCTTCGTGGTGGACACAGCGGGCCCAATTACATGCCGGAAGCAATTCAACGATGCGAGCATGCTCTTAGTGACCATGAGCTAGCAGCAAACATCATGATCGACTGTTCCCACGCAAATTCGAATAAGGATCACACCCGACAAGCTGCGGTTGCACATTCGGCGGCCAATCAAATCGCGGATGGCAACGGATCGATCATCGGTCTCATGTTGGAAAGCAACATTCACGCGGGAAACCAAGCGCTTAACACACCCGAAAAGATGGACTACGGTGTCTCCATTACCGATGCGTGCATCGGCTGGGAGGAAACGGTGTCATTGCTAACCGAACTCTCGGAAATCGTTAACGAGCCGCTTCAAAAGCGTCGCTAACGGCGATGCATGCTAGCGTCTTGAGAAGCAAGCGGAAGGCTTTTCCTCGCGCGAAGGCCGAAAGCGATAAAACTTCGCAGTCAGGTAAGCTTGGCGACCACGCGAATCTCCACATGGGCACCTGCAATCGCGAGACCGGAGATTCCGATCGCCGACCACGCACACCATGGAGGAGAAAGGTATTCGTCTCTTACCGTGGAGAATGTCCGTATCGTCTTTCCCATATCGACATGGTAGGTGGTCATTTCCACTACATCCGACAACGTCGATCCCGCCTCCTTTAACACCTCTTTAACGCCCTCGAAAGCGGCACGAAATTCATCCTCTAAGGACTCCGGTAGTTTGCCATCAGGCCCTGTACCGATGACACCCGAGCAGAACACCAGGTTGTCAGCTTTCACGGCCTGGGAAAAATGCATCCTCTCAGCTACGGGTTTGAATGCTTCTGAATTAACCGCGTCGATACTCATCTTTTATCTCCTTGGTGTTTTTTCGCCCCGAAAAATGATTCAAACGTTCGCGTGATCGGACACATGATATGTAATGCAGTTAGAGTGCGGTCGCATTAGCGCACCTCCACGCAAGCAAAGCCATTGCGGTCCGATGCGGAGAATATCGACGAGCTAGGTCATCTGCTTCCGCGATCGTAGGGCGCGCTTCCAGTTCCATGATCTTCTGCAACCCACGCATGGCGCCAACGTCGCCCCTCGGCCAGAGATCAGGACGTCCAAGGCTGAACATGAGGTAAATTTCCGCGCTCCAACGCCCAAGCCCAGGAACAGCCTGAATTTGGACCAGAGCTTCCTCGTCGGATAATTCACGCAGCGCGGCAACGTCGAGTTCGCCGTCACGAATGATGCGCGCCAGGGCTCGCACATACGTACATTTGGCTTTGGAAAGCCCTGCCTTTCGCAAAGTCGACTCGCGTAACCGCAGGAGCCGTGATTCAGAAACCTCTGGCCCGAGCGCACCGATCAAGCGTCCATATATCGCGTTAGCGGCAGCAACCGAGACTTGCTGACCAACGATGATCCGTAGAAACGTCTCAAATCCCTCGGGCCTTCGCCTCGCTTCGGGATAGCCCACGACATCCAACGCGCGGCGCACGTTTCGATCACGGGCCGCCACCTTATCGAGCGACTTCTTGATGGCATTGTTGGTCAGTTGAAATCGCATTATCCGTCGGTATCGGGGCCCAACGAGGGCGCCCCTAGCGGTGATCCTCGATCATCTGCTCGACGAGTTCCTCCAAGACAAAGAGTGGTGGTTCACCATGATCGAGCACCGTAGAGTGAAACGTCTTGAGGTCAAATTCGGCGTCCAACATTGTCTTAGCACGTTCACGCAGTTCCAGTATTTTCAACATCCCCATCTTGTAGCTGCACGCTTGGCCGGGCCAAACAATGTATCGCTCGATTTCAACAACCACTTCCGTGTTACTCATGCCCGTCGTATTTTTCATGTAATCGATGGCTTCTCTTCGTGTCCAGCGCTTGTAATGAATCCCGGTATCAACAACCAGACGAACCGCCCGAAACAGCTCGCTCTGTAAAACGCCCAATTCGTCGAAGGGGTTTTCAACCAACCCCATTTCGAGTGCCAACCTCTCCGCATAAAGCGCCCATCCTTCGCTAAAGGCGGAGGTTCCATACCCATGTTTACGATAGAGTGAAAGGTCTTCATTTTCGAGATTCAACGCATTCTGAAAATGATGACCAGGAATCGCTTCGTGGAATGCGAGCGTCCGCATGCCGTATTTTGGCGTCTGCTGTATGTCGTATAAGTTCGCGTAAAAGACCCCTGGACGACTTCCGTCGAGGGCCGGAGACATGTAGTAGCCACCCGCGGCAGTTTTCTCCGAATATTCCGGAACAGCGCGAACCACGACGTCGGCTCGTGGCAGTTGCCGAAACGCACTTCCCACGGCTTCCTTCGTCTCCGCAACAATCGCCGAATAATCGCCAACGACGATGTCTTTTCGATTGGGCGTATCCCGGTAAAGAAAACGCGATTCTTCGTTCAGGCTATTCATCAGCACGCCCACGCTTTCGGCCGTTGGGTAGCCAAGTCCGTTGAGAATTTCGCGCATGCGGCGCGTGATGCGATCGACCTCGGAGAGACCTAATTGGTGGATCGATTCCGCAGTTGCATCAGTCGTTGTATATCTCTTCAAACGAAGCTGGTAAAACGCCTCGCCGTTGGGAAGAGACCACGCGCCGTCGTGTGGATTAGCGTGTTCAACGTGCGCATCGACATATAAAAGTAGTCGTGAAAAGCCGCGATTAGCGCCGTCGACTATTGCGCTCTTGAGCCGTTCTTGGAGATCCGCAACCACATCAGCCGACAATGTAAGGTCGTCCACCTTCTCAATAAATACGGTGTACAAGGGATTGTCGTTGTGCCCATACGCTAGGAATTCATGCAATTGACGCAGCACGTGTTGGTACACGAACGCCGGTGGGTGGACACCCTCACGGTGTTGCGCCTCGAGTATCTCGATATCGCTGTCGAAAACCTCATCAAATTGATCGATTCGGCTGATGTAATCTTCGGCCTCTGCCCGACTTCGTATCGGATGAATGTCCGTCATGAATTCAACGAGGTCGAGGTGAACGCCACCTAACTGTTCGAGTAGATACCCGTGAAACCGAAAGTCGGACGTTTCTCTTATCTCATTGTCTAAATCGAATAGCGCGATCTTTTGTGTAATTCGTTGGCGATGGGAAAGACTATCGGGCGGGTAAGAGGCTATGAGTCGTCGTCTATCGACGGCCTTTTGCAGGTCCGATTCGATCTTCTCTAGACCGTCAAGCGACAGTTTTGAGTTGTGCTGAGTCAACCAGTTGAAACGATCCACCAATCCCAGGTGAGTTATCGTTTCCGGTGAATCGAACATGTCGACTACCAAGTTTTTAGCGAGGTAATGGTCAAGCGAAACGGGTCGCATGAGAAAGAGATTCGCAAGGTACAGCCCACCAATGATCAGACCCAGTAGAACGGTATATGCGGAGAATTTAAGGGTTTTTCTCATATCCAATCACGAGTGGTTTCAAGGAACGATTAGGCCATGGTTCATTGCAGTCGCCACGGAAGCAGCTCGGTATCGGAACCTACGCAAACTTAGGCAGGACTTTCGTTTCGAACAATTCCGCCGCCTCTTTACCTTCGGACGATTGAGCCGTAAATGTTGGCCCGCTTATCGCCAGCCTATTCAAACCGAGATCTTTGAGTTCCTCTAATCGATCAACGCATTGCGCTGGATCTCCGACAATGGCAAACCGCTCGATGAATTCCGGCGTCATCGCCGACGTTTGTTGAGAATCGCCCCGACCATGCTCTTTCATGTTGTATCGCTCATGGATCGAATCGAGTACGTCCGCTTGCATCTGATCAACGGGTCCGGAGATGTCTCCGTGCATCACTGAGAATCGCGCGAAGAGTGTCGCACCACCCCGAGCCAGGTTATGTGCCGTTTCAAGGTTGGAATGACAAACAACATTAACGTAGGCGCCAAACGATAGGTCACCTAAATCACGGTTTACCTTTTGCGCACCCTCCTTCGCGGTTTCAATACCCCATCGCAATCGTTCGATATCAGCACCCACAGTGAACATCACCCGTTCCGCATGCCGGGCCGCGATCGCAATCACCTTCGGACCTGTCGCCGCAACCTCGACAGGAACTTTGCGGTCTTGACGTAACCAGCCAATACGACTGGAGGCCGGAGTGTCCGCTAGCCCCAGGGCTTCGACATCAGGAGCAATGGAATCGTCAATACCACAGTCTTCAAAGGCGACTTCGCCTCCACTCAAGTACGTTTGTACATTCTTCAAATACGTCTCAAAAGTACCGAGACGCGCAGGCGCTCTCCCCACATGGGCCAATGCCGAGTCCCCGCGACCGATTCCGAGAACCGCCCGACCATCCGATAGTTTCTGGATGCTCGCGATAGCACTCGCGGTGACGGCAGCGTGGCGCGTAACCGAATTCGTCACCCCGGGTCCCAAGCCCAAATTTGAGGTGGCAATCGCCGCTGACGCGAGGGCAACGTACGAGTCACCTGACAAATTCTGCGAATCGACCACCAGCATCCCGTGCCAACCGGCGGCTTCTGCATGCCTACCAAAATCTGCCGCTCGTCGCGGCGCGGAGACCCCTAACGTCCAAAATTGCATGACACCCCCCCTCTCTTTACGAAACAGAGATTAACGCATCGTCGACCCAAGTCTTTGGTGAATATCGCCAGAACTAGACGGGATCGCGACGTAGTGGCTGACACAAACAATGGAGACTCCCGCCCCCTTTCGAAATCATCGATATATCGGGTGCATAGACCTTTAGTCCGTTCGCCTGACAGAGTTCCTGCAGATTCTTCGCTTCCGACGGAATCATGACGCTGTCATTTCCCAGTGCGACGACATTACAGCCGAGCGTCATAGCATCCTCATACGTTACCTCGAGAATTTCGATACCCCGAGACTTCACCCATTCCACAAGTTCCGGTTCGACGATCTCGGTGCACATCGCTGCCAGGCCTTCCGTCAGCATCGCGAAAAAAACATCCAAGTGCACGAAGAAAGGGTCAAACTGGTAAGTCTTTAATTCCCAACCTTCAGCTTCGATCCAGCTTTTCAACTGATCAACGGCGACCCTCTGCGTACGATCGGTGTCCGAAAAACCGCAAAGAATCGAACCCGGCTTAATAACCTGAAAGTCGCCCCCCTCGAACGCGCCTGCAGTGATCACGTCGTAAATAGGAATGTCATTGTCATGATAGAAACTGATCACCGGTCCGTATTCGCCGCGCCGCCACCAGTGCCCCATCTGCGATATCACCGGCCCCCATGGCGTCATCACGGATGAGTCTCGCGCGAACACCTGGTACGGCAGCGCGGGGTCAGCTTTTAGCTTCCGTACAGTCACGCCGGCATCTCGATAGCAAGCTTCCATTTCGGCGTGCTGATGCTTGGCAACGTCGAGATCGAACTTGTAACCGAGTCGAATTGTTCGCCGCGATACGGAGCTCGTTTCTAGCCAACGATAATTCTCAATCGGACCGAGCAAAACCTCGCGCAAAACGCCGTATTCCGAGTTCATACCCCAGTCGCTTAGTTCGCGAGTGCCGCCCCCTTCAACCCGGTGTTTCAACACAAATTCAGACATAAAGATGTACGCGATCGCTTTTAGTGTTGATTGGCTCGCTCGAGCATCGCATGCAATAACACATTGCAACCGGCTTCGAGCTCTTCAGGTTTGGCGTTTTCCGCCTCGTTATGGGAAAGACCGCCTTCACACGGCACGAAGATCATACCTGTGGGCGCCACGCGCGATACGTAGACCGAGTCATGACCAGCGCCCGAAACCATCTTTTTATTGGAGTATCCGAGGAGATCGGCCGCGCGCTGGACAGCGGCGATACAATCTCCATCGAATTCAACCGCGGGGGATTGCCATTCGTCGTGAATCGAATATCCAAGTCCGAAGCGATCAGCCTCCTCGGCCGCAATGAAACGGAGGCGCCGATCCATTTCGTCAAGAACGGCTTGTTCGGGATGACGCATATCGATTGAGAGCACAATCTTCTCGGGGACCGTATTACGGCTTCCGGGTTCCAGGCGAATATCACCGAAGGTCATCCTTCCCCAAGGACCCTTTTCAGTGGCGAGTTCGTAATATCTCTTCACAATGGAATGAAGCCCCATAAACGGATCACGACGATCCTCCATCGGCGTTGGACCCGCATGGCAAGCGTCACCCTCCAGCGTTAGGTCGTACCAGTTCATTCCTTGCACACCCGTCAATACACCGATCTTCAGTCCTTCGTTCTCAAGAATGGGACCCTGCTCGATGTGTAGCTCAAACGCTGCGGCCACGTCTCTTTCCACGATCGAGACTTCGTCGAGATAACCCAGGCGCTCAAGCTCTTCGCCAATTGAAACACCGTTCTTGTCGGTTCTACCGTGCCCGTACTCGAGACTGAACTCACCCGCCCAGACGCCCGAACCAATCATTGCCGGAGAGAAGCGCGCACCCTCTTCGTTGGTCCAAACAACAATTTCAAGCGGCCTATCCGTCGCCAGATCTGCTTCATTGAGCGTCCGAACGACCTCAAGCCCTGCAAGCACTCCATAAACACCATCGAACTTGCCACCCGTCGGCTGAGTATCAAGGTGGGACCCAGCGATGACCGACGGCAACGATTCATCGCGACCGGCCCGGCGGGCGAATAAGTTACCCATTGTGTCGATGCGAACAGTGCACCCGGCGTGGGTACACCATCCAACAAACATATCGCGGCCCACTTTGTCTTCGTCGGTCAACGCCTGGCGGTTGCACCCTCCTTTCGGTGTCGCGCCGACCTCGGCCATCTCCATGAGCGATGACCATAGGCGTTCGCCGTTGACGAACAACTTATCGTTTTGCATAAGCACTTTCTTCGAAGGAAGGTGACGGCAGGCAACCCGGAATCCGATGGTCCACGATCTTTGCCGTGCGCGTGAAAACTAAAGAATACCCGCTCATCGAAGCGAAATCCTGAAACTGTGATGGAGTGCTACCTATCGACGGGTGAATTCGACTACCTCCTGCGCGTCGTCGTTTCCGATATGGCTGACTTCGAACGCATACACCATAGTGCTCTGACTAGATTACCCGGTGTCGCACGAGTCAATTCGAGTGTCGCGATCCGAACGGAGAGGAAAAGACTGCGTTACCTCTGCGCATCAATGCATAACGCTGCCGAGTTGAATTTGAACGCATTCCTTGTAGGCCTCGACCATGCTGCGGTTCAATTCGCAGCTACTCCCATGTACCGTTACATCCGCACCAACCTTGGGAATGGTTTTGCTTCAAACCTATGACAACAAATCAGACCCAGAACCGTTAGTTAGCGCGCTTGCCAAGGACGGTGGCGTCGTCATAGCTGATCTGGCATCGGAAGACCTGATCGATCAGATTTCCAGCGAACTGCGTCCCCACTTCGACGTCGAGGGACACAAATTCCAAAATGACTTTAATGGCTACAAGACACTGCGCCTCGGCGGCATCCTGGCACTCTCGAGCGCGTCACAACAACTGATTGCACATCCACGTGTTATGGAAATCGCTGATCACGTATTGAAACCCCACTGCTCTAACTACAGGATTGGCAGCTGCACCGCCATCGAGATCCATCCAGGCGAAGAAGATCAAGCGCTGCACCGAGACGACGACATTTATCCGACGCGTATCCCTCAAGTCGAATTTCAGATTGGCGCGATGTGGGCACTCGACGATTTCACGGAGGACAACGGGGCGACGCGTGTCGTCCCCGGCAGCCAAGACTTTCGGCCGATTTCCAAAGTGACCGATACCGACCTGGTTCAAGCAACCATGACAAAAGGATCGGTTCTGCTTTATCTCGGGTCGATCATTCACGGAGGTGGGGCCAACAAGTCACAGTTACCGCGATCCGGGCTGATCAATACCTACAGTCTTGGCTGGTTGCGCCAAGAGGAAAACCAATACCTCACCATTCCCCGAGAGATTGCCGACGGTTACCCCGAAGATGTCCGTAGGCTCCTCGGCTATCAGGCCCACGATGAACACCTCGGCGTGTATCCGGGCGACCCAGATGGATTCTGGTTCGAATCGTGAATCGCGCATTTGAATGTCTGCAGATGGTAATCAGGTGCACCTCATCGTCGCGCAGCACGCTCCAACGCAGATTCGTTACGCGGTGATTGCCGCCGCTCTCGCGGATATTGGATTGACGATATTAGCCGCGCTTTAGGACACTGATACGATCGAGAAAGCGGGCCGGTTAGATCGCCGGTTGGCGCATCCGCTTCAACGTCCACGCCGCCATTCGCAACGCCCAGGCTGTAAAACCGGCCCAATAATATAAGTAATCAATAAACTGAATATCGTCATAGTAGAAAAGTTCGAACCAGTAGGTCGTCCAGACAACGAACCATATAAAGTAGATGCCTCCCGTGTGCAGAATTTTCCAATGTTTCGGGCTTAATTTACTTCGACCAAACCGGAACGACGTAATCGTCATCGCAATAAGCAGCACATATCCAGGAACTTGTTCAAGCAGGCTGAGGTAATCGTAGGCCTCCTCCATGTAGTAATCGAAGTGTCCGACGACCAGCCAGACGATAAAAAACAACTGCCAAGCCATTCCCGCGGCGAAACAGAGGCCAAACATGCGGCGATTTCGGAGTACCCAACGACTAAATTCTCCCGGGAAGATGGCAACCAAAGACGAAGCGCAAAATGCGATAAACAACCACGGCACCGCCAGACGAACCGAAAACTGGATCATCGAAGAAATACCAAGCGAGCTAGATAAATCCACCGCTGTCATCGCCAACAGAGCAGCCGAGCACATGGGTACAACGACGATCGAAAAAAGCGTCCAACCATTAACGGCTTTATGTCTCATCATGGACTTTTCCTATCGTTGCCCTTAGCGTACTTTGTTCCTTTCGCGACTGTACGAAAACCGAGTTGCTTACATCGTCCACGCCGGTAGTCATGGAGGACTCGGACTCGCCCAGCCCACCAGTATGATCCACCAATGAGCCCCGCAACCACATCCACCCGAACCTGGAACGCTCACAAAATCCAGCAAGCCCTGAAATGGACGGTTTATGCGCTGCTTCTCGTCAACTTCGCCTTTTACATAGCCGAAGACTGGAACCGAGTCGCCTACACGCTGATGAGCGAATCCACGATCTTTGATTGGATGGCCGAGTTTGCCACCAGTATCGACCTAGTGGGCTGGATTCTTCTGTTATGCATGCTCGAACTTGAGACTTATGTTCTCGAGGACGAAGACTGGGAAGGTTGGGTGGCATACGTAGTACGCGGCGTCCGTTTTGGCTGCTACGCAATGATTGCCCATACCTTGTATGCCGCCGTTCTAACGACCATCAACCTACAACCCACCTTGGCCGTCGAAAACGTCTCCAACTTGTGCGACATGATAGGTGAAGACGTATCGTACGTTTACAACCTCGGATACACAGACGTCACCCTCGAGACATGCGACACATTGTCCGCATCGACAGAGTTGTACTGGGTGACAAGCGGCTTGATCGTGACCGACAAAGTCGGCCTTGAACTCGAGCGCGTCCTCGCCTGGATGGATCTATGGGAAGTGATGCTGTGGCTCCTGATCCTACTTGCGATAGAGACTGTCGTCCGGTTGCAAGATCGAGGCATCACCGAAGGCTTCATCTTGTCGGTCGCCAATTCACTTAAGATTCTTATGTACCTAATACTTCTAACATTTGGAGTTTACTGGGCTGTACTGTCACATTGGCTTTACTTGTGGGACGAACTCCTTTGGGTCGCCGGGTTCGCAGCGATCGAGATGAACATCACGAAATGGCGAGATGAATTGCAAGTAGAAAAAACCACGCCACAATCGGACCCGTTATGACGATCGATACGAAATGCCTTCGACATGACCATGGATCAAAATTCCGGTGAAGGCAGCCTCATGGTGCATTGCGATCGTGATGGTTTTTTTCGGCGCCTACCTGCTCGTATTTGGGAATGCCTGGGCACCGCTCGTTTTTCAACTGCTTTCGGGCTCAACGATTGGCGCTTGGGTGGAACTGGTCGTGCCGCTCCTGCCGATGGTGTTTATCGGCGGAGGCGCCGTTTTAATCAGCTCACGTCGTCGTCGATCGTTTCAAAGACAGCGCATCTAGAGCTCGTCAAGCAGCCGGTAATACAACATGCCTAAGGCAACGATCTGATTCCCAAACCATTGTCCAAAGGGTATTCGGAAGTGGCTGATGTTCTCGTACGCTTGTAGTACGTCGGTGGCACCGTCCATCGCATCAGCCACGATCTCCGCGGCAATGTGGGTCGGTGCCACACCATGGCCTGAATATCCCATCGAATAGAAAATATTGTCGGTGACGCGCCCCATGCAAGGGACCCGATTCACGACGATGCCTATGTTGCCGCCCCACGCATAATCAATTCTCTTACCTTCAAGCTCGGGGTAGACCTTTAGCATCCTCGGCACCATGCTGTCTTCAATACTCGTAGGTACTTTTCCGGAATAGTTGCACCGACCCCCGAACAACAGCCGCTTGTCGGCAGACAGTCTGTAGTAATCAAGAACGTTGTTGAGATCGCAAACAGCCAGGTCGGTCGGGTTGATCCGGTCCGTCACATCGTCAGGTAGAGGTTCCGTTGCAATAATGAAGCTTCCTGCCGGGAACACCAGGCCAGAGAGTTTCTTCAGTTCCAGATGCTGGTACGCATTTCCCGCTAACAATACCTTGTCGGCGATTACTGCCCCCTGCCGAGTGACAACGCGAACCTTGTCGCCATGAACTATATCGATCACTTCAGTTTGCTCATGGATGCTCGCACCCAGCCCCGCCGCAGCTCGCGCTTCACCTGCGCATAGGTTGAGCGGATGCAGATGTCCGTCAAGGTCGTTGATCATCCCGCCGATGTAGACGTCGGTACCCAGCAATGACTTCAGTTCGTCACGATCTACCAACCGCAAATGTTCATCCAAATTCCACTCTCGGTGTTCCTCGTAATCCTCAACCAGCCCGTCCATCTGACTTTGTTTGAATGCAACTTCGATGAACCCGGCCTTTAGGTCACATTGGATCTGATACTTTTCGATTCGTCCTTTGATGATGTCATTGCCGCGGTAATGAAGGGCCCGAATTTTATCTTCACTGAGAAAGCGGCCCAGCTGTTTGGTACCCCCTAATCCATGAATGAGCTGACCGCCGTTTCGTCCTGACGCCCCCCAACTGATTCTGTGCTGCTCCAGGAGCGTCACCCGATGGCCCCGTTCGATAAGCGTGAGCGCACAAGCAACGCCAGTGAATCCACCGCCGACAATGCAGACCTCCGTTTCCTCTTCTCCGTCAAGCGGAGGATAGGCCGTCCGATCCGTCCGCGTTGCGGCGTAATATGAGCCGGTGTGTTCTTCAGCAGGCAAGCTGGATCCCTATAGCAGTTTGGTTCGAGTCCCCATTGTAGGGGGGCACATCTTGTCTGGTCTAACCACGAAAATACACAGAATTCGCCATGGTAGAATTCGCAAAAATCTGGCGCTCCGTGATCGACTGTGCCCAATAAATTTCGCGCATTATTTGTACGATTTTCCCTTATCAAGGGATCTTGACGTGGCCGTTCAACCCGACAAACCCCGTGATCAAGGAGAAATAGAGCCGGATTCCGTTGGTCATCTAACGGCCACTCTTCCGGCCTGGGTTTATTATAGTCAGGACTTTTTTGAGGCAGAAAAACAGAAGATATTCCTCTCGTCGTGGCAATTGGTGGGTCACACCAGCGACCTTCCTGAACCTGGTTGTTACATCACTTTTCAACTCTACGAAGAACGCGCTGTCGTCGTTCGCACGCAAGACGACGAGATAAAAGCATTCCATAACGTATGCCGGCATCGCGCGCATATCTTGCTCAACGACGACCGTGGAACGTGCCCAGGAAAGTTTGTTTGTCCCTATCACGGTTGGACTTACGATCTGGAAGGCAACCGCACAGCAATCGGACACCCCACGAGTTTTCTTCCCCACGACGCACAGCACTTCGCGTTATCGCCTGTCGACATGGAAATCTACGGCGGATTTATCTTCATCAGATTTCGATCGGAAGGGGCTGGTGTCGCCGAAAGGATGTCACCCGTTCACGAAGAGTTCATGGCGTATCAAACACTTTTGATGACCCCTGAGGAAAAATCCGAGACGAAACCCGTAATGTGGACCCACGCCGTCGACGCCGACTGGAAAGTAGGAGTCGAGAATTTTATTGAGGACTATCATTTTTTCATCGGCCATCGTGGTCTCTTCGGGCTGATGGAAGAGCAATACGATCGGGAACCACTCGGCCCGGATGTCGCACGATTAAGCCATAAAATGCGCGCCCGTCCCCAACCGAGTTGGAGCGCTGAAGCCTACAACAAACTGTTACCTGACCAGACGCATCTTCCGAAAGAGATGCGCCGCCGCTGGACTTATTACGCGCTGTATCCCAATAACTTTTTTGATTGTTATCCTGACCAAGTGAATTTCTTTCAGATCTTGCCCGTTGCGCCAGGAAAGTCACTACTTCGTTGTCAGTCGTACGTTCTTCAAGATGATTCGCGCGCCATGCGAGCGACTCGATACCTCAATTCTCGAATTAACGATCGGGTGCAAGACGAAGACAACGACCTCATCGAGTCCGTACAGAAAGGACTAATTTCCAGCAGTTATCAAAGTGGCGTTCTGTCAGACAAAGAAAACTTGGTCAAGCATTTCGCGGATTTCATTAGAGACAAAATACCGAGCGCTGCGGCCAATATCCCGGTGAAATCTCTTCATTGATCAGCCTGATCATTAGTGTTTGACGACCCAATATCGCTGGTCCCGTAGCCGCGTCTCAAACAAGTTCGTTAACAGCACGAAACGCCTGATCGATGGCCGCCTGTGCGTATGCGCTGGCGCCGGAATCACTGCCCGCGATGGCAATGCGACCTTGCGTCTTTCTTGCCCGAACATGCGGCCCCTCGCCCGAATATTTATCCCACAGAGGAATGTATTCGTATGTATAGCCATGCGGCCAACGATTAACGGTAATCGCTTCTATGTCCCGGCTTGCGTTAAATCCGCCCGGTTCGAGAATGGAGGTGAGTTGTTGCCTGATGCTTCTTTCGTGATCGGCGAACGACTGCGCCATCATTTGACGTCTACCGAGTCGCCACTGATCTTTCGCACTTAAGCCTGTTCCTGGCGTATACGGCACGTGGACAAGACGTAATACGACCGGGTCGTCGGGCGTCTTGGCGAATTCGTACCCACCGAGGCTGACAGGGAAGTCCATTGCTATCGAGTGATAGCGCCCGTTGGGGCAGTACACCCTGCCGATGTGCAAGTTCTTCAGCGCGTGCCAGTTTCGAATCAACACGTTGGTGTACACCAATGGTCCCTTGACACTTTGCGCGAGGGCCGCTTTCTGCTCGGCAGGTAGTGCTGGACAAATATGCGGAATAACCCGGTGGTAACAAGCGAGAACGCAGTTTTTACCGTACACGTCAAACAACTGACCGCCTGTGGCGTACTGAATTCTCACGTTTGAACCGTGCGTATTCTGGACCTCGGCAACATTGGTCACGGTACTGTTAAGCCTGATCCGCACATCCTCGTCTGGTTGATCTAACGCTTCGTAGTCAATTCGTGCGGTAACCATTTCATGCATGTTGTCAGCTGAAGTAATTGCGGGGATCAGTTTTTTGACCAGCAATCGCGCCAGCGACGCATTCCCATCGGGGAAGTGAAAAATATACGGTTCTTCATCCACATCACGTTGACGCAATAAGCCGCCAAATCCAGGTAACCACATGTCGACGGCGTCGCGGGCCGAGAGCGCGTCGATTCCTAAGGCCCAATAGTTAAGGGTTATTTTCCCCAACAAATGGACCACTTCATCCCCACACCCCAAATGTTCGCGAAGAAATTGCTCGATGCTGATGCTGCCAAGAAATTCTCGGCGCTGGCGGCGATTGAGGTGCCTTAACGACCGTTGATTGTTGGTCATCAAATTCAGCAACTCAGCGCGCGCACGTTCCGATAACGGCACGTTGTTCGCCTGATTCGCGAAACCAGGATCCAGGTATTCGTTGAGCGTTATGGGTACCAGGCGATCGACACCGTAATGCTCCTTGTCAAAAAAAACTTGACTCCGTAGCCCATGGTTTCTCGCGAAAGACTGATCGAAAGCTTCGTAGAACTCGGAAACATCCACGGTTAGCTCACGGAGCAAGTTTTTGGTCACCTTACTGAATTGCCCCGGATTCTCGAGCGTTTGGCTACCGCCAAAACCGATATGCGTCTTGCCCTGATAGGAGAACTCGTTGCGCTTCGCGTGCCCGCCAAAATCATCGTGATTGTCCAAAATTAGGACCCGAGCGCCGGGGTTGGCTACCCGATAGAAATACGCCGCGGATAAGCCACTGAGGCCGCCACCGACAACCACAAGATCATAAGGCGCTGTATCAGAAACCGGAATGCTACCCGGCGACGTTCCATTAAACGCGAGTTCGTGCATAACGTTAAAGGAGCCCGGATGTGAACCCCGCATACCCGTCCGTGCCGGCGGATAGGCCTGGTAATTGTCTGCCGCAATACGGCCTGTGAACCCCAACCCAGCTGCGGTTACCGCCATCCCACCGATAAAATCACGCCGCGTAATTGCCCGGTACATGCCAAGGTATTGGTCCGAATTCATGGCCGTTTTCTGCGCAATTTCCAACCTCGCTCTCTGTGATCATCTCATGGTCAACGCTTCGCTTCCTATTCGCCGACGGGGTAGTGAGCACGTTCATTCGACTGGGGCAAACGTCAACTTTTATTGTGTTAGCTTGATCCCCTCATGAGACGGGTACCGCTCTTAATGTTCACGCGATCCACAGCCGCGATACTGATCACCGCGGGTGCAGGTGTCTTTGCTTCCGAAAATGATGGAAAAGTCCTTAACGTCTACAACTGGGCCGACTACATCGGCGAAACCACGTTAGAGAACTTCGAAGACGAGTACGGGATCAAAGTCAACTACGACGTTTATGATTCCGCCCAGATCGTTGACGCAAAACTCATGGCAGGAAAGTCCGGGTATGACGTGATCGTACATGCCGCCACCAACTCTGCGCGGCTTATACCGATAGGCGTATTTCAACCGCTCGATAAAGAACGGCTTTCAAACTGGGGGAACCTGGATCCTGTGCTTCTCACAAATTTCGCTAAATACGATCCGGGTAATCAATATGGCGTCCCATATATGTGGGGAACGACCGGTTTTTCATACAACAAGGCGATGGTGGCCGAACGCATGCCAAACGCGCCTGTCGGCAGTGCGCAGTTGATTTTCGATCCCGAAACGGTGTCGAAGTTCGCGGATTGCGGCGTGTCACTATTGGATTCGGCCAGCGAGGTTATTGGTATGGCGATGCTTTACCTCGGTCACGATTCGAACTCGGTTGAGCCGGCGCACTTGCAGCAGGCAGAACAGTTATTGCGTTCGATTCGACCGCACGTTAAATACTTCAGTTCCACCAAACTTTTACTCGATTTGCCGGCCAAAGAAGTTTGTATCGCAATGAGCTGGTCGGGCGACTACTCAGTGGCGAACCGCCGTGCAGCCGACGCCGGTATCGATATAACCCTCGGTTACACGATCCCAACTGAGGGGTCACTCATCTGGTTCGACGTTGCCTATATTCCCGCCGGCGCTGCGAATGTATACGGTGCGCACTTATTCTTGGATTTCATCATGCGTCCCGATGTTATCGCTGAGGTCTCGAACTTCATTGGCTATGCCAACGCTAACCGGGAAGCAAGCCTATTGATGGATGCCGACATCGTAACGGATCCGGCCATCTATCCCGACGCAGCCACGCTCAAGCGACTAAGCGCTACTCAAACGCTGCATCCGAAATTAGAACGACTACGGTCGCGAGTATGGACGCGAGTGAAATCGGGTCTATGACGATCCCGGTAAACAAATCAGGCGACGGCACGCAAGATCAAGCCGGACCGGAATCTGTCCGAGCGAGCAATGGGGGCAACGCCAAAACCGAGCCGTTTGTTCGAATTGAGAACCTATCGAAACAGTTCGATGGCGTCACGGTCGTGGACGGCGTCGATCTCGACATTTCCCAAGGTGAGTTATTTGCAATTCTCGGGGGTTCCGGGTGCGGTAAAACAACGTTGCTTCGCATGCTTGCAGGCTTCGAAACACCTTCGGCCGGCCGGATCCTCATCGATGGGATCGACATGTCCGGACTGGCCCCTTATCAGCGTCCCGTGAATATGATGGTTCAATCCTACGCGGTTTTTCCGCACATGACCGTTGAGAACAACGTCGCGTACGGACTGAGGAAAGAAGGTATCGATAAGGCACGAATCGGTGAACAAGTTGCTCAAATACTGTCGCTAGTTCAACTCTCCGGTTACGAAAAACGAAAACCCCACCAACTTTCCGGCGGCCAACTACAACGCGTTGCGCTGGCACGGGCGCTGGTGAAAAAGCCCAAAGTTCTTCTTCTAGATGAACCGTTGGCAGCGTTGGATAAGAAGCTCAGGCAGCGTACTCAATTCGAGCTGATGAACATACAACATGAACTCGGTATTACGTTCGTCGTCGTCACCCATGATCAGGAAGAGGCCATGAATTTGGCAACGAGAATCGCGGTCATGGACGAAGGCAAGTTTGTACAAATGGGTACCCCGACCCATGTCTACGAATCCCCCTCAAATCGCTTTGTCGCCGATTTTTTCGGGACTATGAATATGTTTGAGGGCAACGTCACGGCTATCACCAATCAGTACTTGCTCATTGATACCGTAGACATCGGTGTCATCAAAGCTCCGCCAACGCCGGGAGTCCACGCGGGAAGTAAAGTCTGGCTAGCTGTTCGACCGGAGAAAATTGCGATCAGCAAGGAGCCCATATCGTCTGAATTCACCACGTCTATCAAAGGCGTGGTAACGGACCTCGGTTACTATGGAAATCGCACGATTTATCGAGTTGCGACTAATACTTCGAACGTCATCGAGATCAGCGCACAAAATCAATTTCGAGCATCCGTGCCCACCCTCGATTCGAGCGATGAAGTGTTTATCTCCTGGGAACTAACAAATAGCATCGTACTCAAAGAATGAATAACCGCTATGCTGAAATCGCCGACAAGGCCTGGCGGTTATTTGTTGTTTATCTGCCCTATCTTTGGCTCCTGTTGTTTTTTCTGACGCCGTTTCTAATCGTTTTCAAAATCAGTTTCTCTGACCCGGTTATCGCACAGCCCCCGTTTACTCCGTTGTTTGACTGGACAAAAAACGGCGTAAATGCCTTGTACGTTACTTTCGATAACTTCGTGTTCCTGTTTGAAGACGACCTTTATTGGTCGAGCTACCTCAAATCCGTCAGGGTTGCGGCCGTTTCAACGTTTTGCTGTCTTGTCATCGGCTATCCAATGGCTTACGCCATCACACGCGCGAAAACGACGACAAGAAACATCCTCCTCTTGCTGGTTATTCTGCCTTTCTGGACATCATTCCTTCTTCGCGTCTATGCGTGGATGGGCATGTTGTCAACCCACGGACTGATCAACAAAGGTCTGCTTTCGATCGGGCTTATCGATGAACCCATGAAACTTCTCTACACCGATTTTGCGGTGTATCTCGGCATCGTCTATGCCTACCTACCGTTCATGGTTTTGCCGTTATACGCGGCGCTCCAGAGGCTCGACCTGTCCATGCACGAGGCGGCATCCGATCTTGGTGCAACGCCGTTCCGTGTATTCATCGATATCACCTTACCGATGTCGAGCGCTGGAATCATTGCCGGGTGTCTTCTGGTATTCATCCCCGCGATCGGTGAATACGTTATCCCCGCCCTACTCGGGGGTGCCGATTCGCTGATGATAGGCAGGCAGTTATTTAACGAATTCTTCGAAAATCGTGATTGGCCAGTAGCCAGTGCAGTCGCGACGATTCTGCTCTTTATCCTCGTTATTCCGATCATGTTGTTCCAGCGCTATCAGATAACAGATGGAACGAGCGGCAACGAATGAGACAGCGATCAACTTTCCTGTTTACGACTCTGGCATTTGGCTACGCGTTTCTATATTTACCGATCGTGATCCTGATGGTGTATTCCTTTAATGATTCCAGAATTCAATCGGTGTGGAATGGTTTCTCCCTACGTTGGTACTCCGCTCTGCTCAATAACGCACAAGTTATCGACGCCGCACTCTTGAGTCTTCAGATCGCGTTGATCAGCGCGACGATCGCTACAATCCTTGGGACATTGGCAGGTTTGTCACTGACGCACATGGGGCGGTTCAAAGGTCGACTGTTGTTTACCGGACTGATCGCCGCCCCTTTGATCATGCCGGAAGTCATCACGGGACTTTCGTTGTTGTTGGTGTTTGTTAGTACGGAACAATTAATCGGTTGGCCGGAAAGTCGAGGGACATTAACGATCATTTTCGCGCACATCACCTTCTCGATGGCATTCGTTGCGGTGATCGTTCAATCAAGGCTGTCCACGGTAGATAAGTCGTTAGAAGAAGCAGCGATGGATTTGGGTGGACGACCCTTCCGAGTAGCCATCGACGTTACGTTACCTCTCATCGCACCCGCGATGGTCTCGGGTTGGCTGCTCGCATTCACCCTGTCGTTGGATGATCTGGTGATCGCAAGTTTCGTTTCTGGTCCTGGCTCAAGTACGTTACCCATGGTCATTTTTTCGAAGGTTAAGTTGGGGGTTGCGCCCGACGTTAACGCGCTGGCCACCTTGGTCATCACCCTCGTTGGAATCGGCGTCGTCATCGCCGGATTCGTGATGCATCGAATGGAAAAGTCCAGGAGACCGCACCCTCAGGCCATACCATGAGCGACTCAAACGCTTTCTTCATGCCGAGCGAATGGAGCGAGCACAAATGCTGCTGGATGGCATGGCCGCCCGAACAGCGTCGCGACATCTATCCCAACCTTGAGCCCATGCGTCGCCAATACGCCAACGTTGCCAGCACGATCGCTGAGTTCGAACCGGTCATGCTGCTGGCAACGACTGAGACGGTCGATGATGCGAGACGGTATTGCAGTCGTCAGGTGGAAGTGATCGAACAGGCGTTGGATGACGCCTGGCTGCGCGACATCGGCCCCACCTTCGTACTCGACAAAACCAAACAATTAAGCGGCGTCGACTGGCAATTTAACTGCTGGGGAGATCCACACTCCGCTCACCAACTGGACGCAACGATTGCGAGCGTTATCAACGAATCGGCCGGCGCGAACAACCTACCTGCTTCAATCTTTCTCGAAGGAGGTGCCATCCACAGTGACGGCGACGGATTGTTGTTGACTACTGAAAACGTCGTACTCAATCCCAATCGAAATCCCGGCCTAACGCGGTTGGATGCGGAAGGATTGTTCCGGGATTATCTCGGTGCCGAGAAGGTAGTGTGGCTAGACCACGCACTGGAATACGACGACACCGACGGTCACGTCGATAATCTGGCATGTTTCTCCGCCCAAGGTGTAGTTCTGGCCCTTTCTGAATCGGACCCGGAAGATCCAAACTACGCGCGTCTGCGTCGAAATATCCGCACGCTCAGCAACACCACCACCACGGCCGGAGATAGCCTCAATATTATTGAGATTCGACAACCCGCTCGACAGGAATACCGTGGCGAGCGTTTACCGCTCTCTTACATCAATTTCTATATCGCCAACGGAGGCGTCATTTTGCCAGAATTCAATGACCCCATGGATCAGGCAGCAGTTGAGGCAGTCGCCGCCGCATTCCCAGATCGAGCGATTGTGCAACTCCCCGCCATTGAAATTACCAAGGGTGGGGGCTGTATCCACTGTATTACCCAACAACAGCCAAAAGCGCTTCCGCGGATTAGCGGGGCCACTGCTTACTATTAATCACTTTCCAAATAGTAGTTAGCCCTGATCTCTTGGATCTGATGGACGCTGGACCATGACCTCGGGCGGAAGATAGTCGAATATGAAGGTGATCCGATCTTCCGTCCCTTTGTTCATTACGCTGTGGTTTTTTTGGTTGTTCACCTCGTATGCCCGACCCACCGACAACTGATGGGGCCGTCCATCGATCATAAACCTGACTCTCGAGTTGGTCGTGATGGGAACATGAATACGATGTCCAGCGTGGAACGACGGGTGCCGATCAACGTGGGGCTTAATGATGTTTCCCGCGGGTAGCTTTGCCATCATGGACCGAATGATGGTGCCACCAGCAGGATAGTGTGCCGCCAATATGTCGTGCATCACTGGTACCGCTGTGTCCGCCAACAGGCTCCAACCTTGTTCTTTCCTGACTTCCAGTTCCGGCCAGCCCGCGCCATCAGTAAACACCAAAACGACGGACTCGGTTTGACTATGTACCTCGTATTCGTTCTGCCTAATTCGTTGTGCCGACCAATTTGCCGGACTCAATCCGACAACGGCTTCGCTCAACCGTCCTATCTCTACCGGGCCTAAGTCTTTTAGCGACGCTTCGATGTCCATTTTTGTATCGTATATCAAACCGCGCCACGCAAAAAAAGCGTCCAAAGACGGCGATTTCTGCATAACTGACAAATATGATAGCGGTAGCTAATTCGGAACTTTCTGAAGGGTGCCCCTGATCGACCCAGAGCAAATGGCAATCGACGAACGACCACTATCGCCAAAAGCGACTCTTAACCAGGCAATCGATCTGATCAATTCGGGACAGATCGGTGCTGCCATGCGCATTTGTCGGGACACTCTCAAGACAGAGCCAGACGACGTAAATATGACCGCCCTACTCGGCGCCATGTTGCTCAAATCACGCGAGACAGAATTAGCGGAAAAATACCTACGCAGAGCCATTGACCTCGCTCCAAATTTCGCCAAACCCCACGAAGATCTTGGCTTTTTACTTTTTGAAACCGGCCGACCGATCGAAGCCGTCGAGGTGCTGGAGAACGCCACGCGACTGGATCCTCAGTCTGAACCGGCGTTCTACACGCTCGGTCGCGCGCTGGCAGCAATTGGCAAGGGGACAGAATCCGACGCTGCATTTGAAGCGTCGTTTGAACTCAACCCACACCGTAAACAACTTGCTCTTGCTGCAGAACACCACAAAGCGGGTCGTACCGAAGAAGCCGAACGGGCTTACCGTGACTTGTTACGGATCGATCCGAGTAACATCGATGCGCTGAGACTGTTGGCCGGTATCGTCGCTAACAGACACGATATCGACGAAGCGGAGCCGTTACTAAGAAAAGCAATTGCGTCGGCGCCTGACTTCTATCTTGCTTTACTGGACCTGGGTGGAATTCTTCATGAACAACATCGATACGCCGAGGCGATCGAATGTTTTGACCGCGCTGTGGAGCTAGAGCCAAACAGCACTCGATCACACTTTATGTTGGCATCAACCCGAGCCCCCGCCGGTCAAACCTACCAGGCACTGGATTCGTATCGCCGTGTACTCGAGTTAAATCCGCAGCATGCCGGCGCATGGCTCGGTTTCGCACACACACTGAAAACCGTCGGACGTCAGGCCGAAGCCATCGAAGCTTACCGGGAGAGTATTAAGGCTCGACCTAACAACGGAGAGAGCTACTGGAGTCTAGCCAACCTCAAAACGTACAAGCTATCGAACGAAGATATCCGGTCAATGGAATCCTCACTCGAAGATAACGAAAGTTTGACAGATCAATCCGCGGTTAATTTTCTCTTTGCGCTCGCCAAAGTCCATGAAGACGGTGGGCGCTATGATCAGGCTTGGGACTACTACCAGAAAGGAAACAGCAAGCAACGATCGCTAGAACACTATGACCCGGTCCAAACTGAGGTCAGCAACGACGAAATCATCCAGGTGTTCGACCAATCTTTGTTGCAGAAAAACACTGGCCTAGGCGATCCATCTGTTGCGCCAATATTCATCGTTGGATTGCCGCGTTCCGGGTCGACGCTAATCGAGCAAATACTAGCCAGTCACAGCATGGTTGAGGGAACGTCAGAACTGCCCTACATCGGACGAGTCGCCACGTCACTCAATCGAAATCGTGCCGACGGCGTAAATTATCCTTTTGCCGCGCGAGAACTACGAGACCACAACCTTCGAGCGCTAGGTCAAGACTATCTCAGCCACGCGGGCACACATCGACAGACGGATAAACCGCGCTTTATCGACAAGAACCCGAACAACTTTCCCTCTATTGGACTGATCCACCTGGTTCTACCAAACGCCAAAATCATCGACGCGCGAAGGTATCCGCTAGATTCAACACTCAGTTGTTATCGACAACTTTTTGCTAAAGGACAAACGTTCGTTTACGACCTGATCGAAATCGGAGAGTACTTTCTGCAGTACCAACGCATGATGGATCATTGGCATCGGGTACTTCCGGGTCGCATCTTGACGGTTCAATACGAAGATGTCGTGACAGATTTAGAGGGCCAGGTACGTCGACTTCTTTCGTACTGCGAATTGCCGTGGGAGGACGCCTGTGTCCGATTCCACGAAACCGAGCGACCCATACGAACCGCCAGTTCCGAACAAGTGAGACAGCCCATCTACTCGAAATCCGTGCACTTCTGGCGTAACTACGAATCACATCTAGCCGAATTAATTGACGTACTAGAACCGGTCCTATCCAGCTACAAACAATACGAATCCATTAATCAAGATGACTCGACATCGAGCGTCGTGTAGTTAGTCGTCGGGTAAACCTGGAAATGGCCAAGTTTCCAAACCGTGAATCGCATTCCTGATATCAAGCGATAGATTCAAGGACTGCGTTGTTTTCATCTGATCAATGTCGTACAGGGTGACCGTCGAAGGCGATGATCCACCAGCAATCACACCATCGCGGATCACGCAGAGGCCCCGACCAAAGGCTTGGCGCGCAACACGAGAGTCATCGAACTCGGTATGCGTGAGCAGCCCCGGGTTATATACCGGAATGTTAAATACACCTTGCTTGCCTTGCTGCGGAACAAAACGAACCACATTCTTTTGCGTATCGTTGAATAACACTCCGTTCCGATATGGTCGGGCGTTATGGGTCCCGTCAGGCAGCGTCGCCACTTGATTAAGGTGTCTCCCGGTGTACGCATGTATACCCGAAGTACGTAGACCACTTATGTACATCGCGCGACTCTCGCAAAAGATACTGTTGATATGAAGTTCGTTACGCAAGGGTGGTCCGTGTCGACTTTCTGGGTCAAACGGAACCGCTCGAAGGCCTTTTTTATCCCTGGAGACACTGAGTCCCCAAGAAAACAAATTCCTATCCAAGTCAAATCCAAGGATGGCATCGAATCCCGTAGAGGTCAGGTAAAGTCGGCGCTCATATCGACTGATTTCATGACAGTGTTTTAGGTACGGACAGCGATACGACGTTATCTGCCGAAACGTTTGGTCGTAAACAAAAAGTTCGTCACTCGCCGCAATAAAGATCCTATCTCCGTCAAACTCGATACCACGTAAGCCCCGATCCCACCCTCGACCCTGCCAATCGATATCCACCGCATCCCAATCGACAGTCCTCAATACGCGCTCGTTCGTTAAATCAATCAGGTAAACCCCGCCATGGCTCTCGCCTTGGCGGCTGCCGCGAACAACGGACGTTGCAACGAGAGTGGTCATCGCATGCTTTTTGAGATAAGTACCGAAGTAACAAGCATACCTCCACGTCCATCAGCAACGAGAACGATGGTTCGGCACCAGAAATCAAGCGTCAGGGATTGCCAAAATAGGTCAACCATAATTCAGTGACCTCCCGACCGAGAAACAAAGATATTTGTCGAGGTTTTCGGTAAAATTCTTTTCCGCAAACCGACCAGACAGCCGTCGGACTTACAAGAGGAATCTGATGACAAACGATCGCAAGAATTCTTCAACCGGGCGCAATCTTTCGCTGGCGATAACAGCAGCCGTGGCCGGCACGGGTGGTGCTCAAGCGGAATCGGACGCGGACGATGCTCGACTCGAAGAAGTCATTGTCACTGCAACGAAGCGGGATCTAAAACTTCAGGACACGCCCCTTTCTGTCACCGCCATTACCGACGAAGAAATCACGCTCCAACGACTAGATAACTTCGAAGATTACGTTGGACAAATCCCAGGGCTTGCGCTCAGTCAGCGTGAACCGGGTGCAAATTCAATCATCATGCGAGGATGTGCTGCCCAAGGCTTGTCTTTCAGCGACTCAGCGACCACGTCGGTTTATCTCGATGAACAACCGATCACGTCGGCCGGCTATAACCCGGATCCCCGTCTTGTCGACGTCGCCCGCGTTGAGGCATTAGGCGGCCCTCAGGGGTCACTTTTCGGTGACGCGGCGCAGTGCGGCACGTTACGGATCATCACCAACAAACCTGACACCACTGCAAGTGACGGGTGGCTGGACGTATCAAGCTGGTCCGTCTCGGAGGGAGGCGCGGGAACCGATCTGAGCGGAATGATCAATGTGCCGCTTCTAGAAGATGGCAGTAGCCTCTACCCGGACCTCAAAGCCGCCGTGCGCCTCGTTGGCTTTTACGCGAACGAGCCGGGATGGGTCGACAACGTGCTGACGCCCACGCCCGGGCAAACGTCGACCAATAGCAATCGAGTCGATAGCGACGTCAACTCATCGGTCTGGTACGGCGGACGAGCGGGCCTTCGACTCGAGACGGGTGAGAACTGGACCGTAGACCTTACCGGGATCTACCAGTACTACGAGATGGACGGCTTCGGCGACGTTAGCTTGAATAAACAGCACTTTGCCGATACGTCCGTTTTCCCGTCTTTCGGGCCTCATGACCAAGCTCGCTATACCCAGGATTACTGGGAAGACGAGTGGTACCAGATCGCATTAACCCTAGAAGGTAACCTCAGTTTCGGCGACGTTGTGCTGACTACTGCCTATTACGATCGGGAAAGCACATATCTCGCGGACAGCACCTCATACCTTCAGAACTTCCAACAAGTCGGCGACTACTTCCGCTCTTTCAATACGGGAAATCCCTATTACGACACCGGCGGAATCTACGATTTTGGCGGCGATCCCATTGCAAATGACTTCGACGGAAGGCAGACCAATAACTGGGTGATTGAGGCACGTTACGCCACGCCAACGGACGGGCGCTGGTCCGCCATCGTTGGTGCTTTTTATAGCAAACGCCAAGTCGATGAAGTGTTTATATCAAACGTGGAAGGTCTGACCGGCACAGGGGCATTCAATTACATCAACTATGCCGGCTACTACGTCGGCATTCCGATGAAGTCGGCATCCAACAACTGGTGGACGGGTGTTTACGATAGTGACCTGAAACAATCAGCTTTCTTTGGCGAAGTCAGCGTCGACGTTACCGAGAATTTCACCATCAAGGCAGGCGGGCGGTTCTACAGTATCGAAAACGATTACATCGTTATGAACGCTACGCTTATCGGTATGAATGGCGGTATGCCCAACTGTGCCATCGACTACTGTTATGCGCCGGGGGACCTCGGCGTCTCCGATGAAGATGGATTCGTCCCGATGGTCAATTTTTCCTACCGATGGGAGAACGCGTTGGTCTACGCCACTTACTCAGAAGGATTCCGCCGCGGGGGTGCTAACTCAGCCCGACCGCAATCGGTCTTCGGCCCACCATCCGATCTCTTTGACGAGCCCGCTGGGACATTGAATTCCTACGAGTCTGATACTGTTATCAACCACGAAATCGGCGCGAAAACAGAATGGCTGGATGATCGACTACGGTTCAATATCTCGTACTATCAAATGACCTGGGAAAACATCCAGGTTCAGGCCGAGGATCCTCAAGATAATATTTTCACCCTCGGCATCGTCAATTTTCCCGAGGCGGACATCGACGGCGTCGAAATGTGGGTAAGTTGGTTACCGAATGCGAACTGGAGTGTCGAAGCAACAGTGGGCCGCAACGATGGCGAACTGTCGCAAGCGCAAACGTTGTTCGCAAATACACCTGGTGCGATCCCAGTGCCAGTCGGTACCCAACTACCTATCGTCCCCGACGTAAAGCGTCATTTGAAAGTAATGTACCAGCTACCTCGAACTCTATTCGGCGGCGAGCCGTATATTATGCTTCGCTATACCTACACGGGTGAGTCGGTCAATTCGTTAGCCGGTATCGAATCGATCTCGTTTTCACCACCGGTTGTTCAGCAAGGATCCTGGCGAACGCTTGACATTCAGGCCGGCGTTGAAACCGATGCGTGGAGCGCATCTTTGTATGTGGACAACGTCACGGATGAAAACGGCGAGTTATTTTTCAACAACCGATTCGCACAACAAAGATTGACGGTAAATCAGCCTCGCAGCTTCGGCTTCAACTTTCGCTACAACATCGGCAGGAAATAGTTCAGTCAACGCCGTCATCGGCTAACCCTGTCGTAGCCCGGAGGCATTGACCGCCTCCGGGATTAGTTCGGGCAACCCGGGTGTCATGAGACAAACCCCCGAGATCCCAGGGATCGTGTCGAATTCCGCCATGAGTTCCGCAGCTACCTGGACCCCCTCCGCTTCGGGGTCGTCGGCTTGTTCCATTCGCTTAATCACCGTTTTGGGAATCAGCGAACCGCGTAGGTTTTCGGATAGCCACTTGGCGGCTTTAGCCGACGGCAAAACGGCTAGGTTGACGATAATCGGCGCCTTCCACGTCACTTTGGCCCGAACTAGATTGGGCATGTAGAGCTTAAGCTTGTCAGCGTCAAAACACAGCTGTGTGCGAATGAAATTCGCGCCGGCATGGGTTTTCTTTAGTAATGCTTGCGGTTGCCAATCGGTGGCCGGCTTAAACACGGTTGCGA
>Ga0209228_1000202_pt1 | contig 30419 bp, 28 predicted proteins | sample METZYME_3_150m_FD_187547 | JGI IMG/M metagenome (GOLD analysis project Ga0209228, IMG submission 187547) | Marine microbial communities from oxygen minimum zone in mesopelagic equatorial Pacific - METZYME_3_150m (SPAdes) (version 2) | ecosystem: Environmental > Aquatic > Marine > Oceanic...
CGATTCAAATAACGCAGGAATTGATGGAAGCAAAGTGTAAGAATGATTAAACTTTTTGTTAATGTCGACCATGTTGCAACAGTACGGGAAGCAAGACAAACCTACGAACCAGATCCTTTAGAAGCTGCACTGCTTGCAGAAAAAGGTGGGGCATATGGCATTACAGCTCATTTAAGAGAGGATCGAAGGCATGTTCAGGATTATGATATTAAGCGATTAAAAGAATTAATAAGCTCACCTCTTAATCTAGAAATAGCGGCTGTTGATGAAATGATAAAGATATCTATTGATACCAAACCGTTTCAAGTATCAATAGTACCTGAGAAGCGTCAAGAGATTACTACTGAGGGTGGGTTGAATGTTCTTGAGCAAGAAGATCATTTAATTAATGTTGGTCAAAGAGTTAAAGAAAAGGGAATATTATTTAGCTTATTTATTGATCCAGATCTAGCTCAGGTTGAAGCCTCTAAAAGAGTAAGAGCTGATAGTATCGAATTAAATACAGGACCTTACTCAGCAGCTTCTAATACAGATGAAAAAAATCAACATATAACTCTTTTAGAAAAAGCTGCTATACAAGCCCATGAGTGTGGATTAAGAGTATTTGCTGGGCATGGATTAACTCAAGAAAATATTTCGACTATTATTCACAAAGTTCCATGGATTGAAGAATTCAATATAGGCCATCATATTGTTTCTCGTTCTATTTACGTTGGAATGGAGCAATCAGTCAAAGATATGGTTCATTGTATTAAAACAGAATTAAAATAATAATTATGGAATGTTTTCTAAGTTTATGTAATTAAAGGGTTATTTTTATAGAGCGACCGAGTGGTATATTTTTTGCTATATAATTCATTAATACTAACTAATGACAAAGTCTTGACAGAGCTAATATCATGAATGAATCTAATATAAATGGGAATTTAGCTAGCGAAAACTCAGCAGCTCGAGAACGAGGTGCCTCTGTAGCCCGTGAGTATGAAAGGGTTGTAAATACTTTCAATAAAGTTTTGCTATTTAAGGAAAAAATTCGCTTATCTCTTGAGCATCGAATTAATGAACTAGAGAGTTATTCTTATCAAAATGAGGATCAATTAAATACTCTTTCGAGAAATATCGAAATATATGAGATTAATATCTTGAAAAGTTCAGAGAATCTAGAAGAATTATTAGCTGAGGAGACCCGTATTAAGGAAAAGTATAATAAGTTACTGCAAGGAGCATCAATGGATACGGTTGGTGTTGCCCCGCTAATAGAAGACGAAGTAGAAGAGAAGAGCCCTAAGGGTACTAGTTCGTCGACTGATATCCTTATTCAACAGAGGTATCATTTTCTTGATAACTTAAACTCTTCTTTTCAAAAGCTTGATAATGATTTGGAGTCAATCAATTTTCTTAGAACAAAACTGCTAGATGCTAAATCTAAAATTTGTGAGAAGAAGGAACAAGCACTTGAAAAGAAATTAATTTTGGACCAAAATAGTCGTGAGTTATATGCAGAGTGTGAAAAGTTGGAATCAGACCTAGATATTTCCACTAAGGAAGAGGAGGTGTTGACTCTTGAGTATGCTCAGTTGATAAATAAAGTTGAAGGTTCAATAGTTTTAGGTGATGACATAGATAGAATATTATTTTCTTCGTTAACCACGGTTGACAGTTAGCCTAAGTAACTATTTTCATGTAGTCTGTTTCTCTATTATTTAGTTTTGCTGTTTTTATGTTATTCTTGACTTGCGTTTTTAATTTTTGCATAATCGTCATTTGAGACAGGAAGGGATGGCAGTATTTGTTTCTATGTATTTATCTTTTAAATTCAATAACTTCCCTAGTTATTGATAGATTAAAATGTAGAGTCTCTAGCCCCTTATCATACCCTATTTCAAAAAGCTTTTTTATTTTCTTAAACTATATTTTTAGTCCTTTTTGGAGGAAATATTTTTTATGCCCGTGAAAGTGGCTATAAATGGATTTGGTAGAATTGGCAGAAACGTTCTCAAGTGTATCCTAAACAATAGAGGCAGCGCTTCTTTATTCGAAGTGGTTGCTATAAATGACTTAACGGACCCTAAGACATTAGCTCATTTGTTTAAGTATGATTCCGTTCAGGGAATCAACCCAGCTAAAATAGAAGTCAGTGATGATGGGGTTAGTGTTAATGGGACATCTATTCGAATTTTAGCAGATAAAAATCCTGAAAACTTACCTTGGAGTGAACTAGACGTAGATATAGTTGTTGAATCTACTGGATTATTCACTAATCGTTCTGCAGCAAAGAAACATCTAAAAGCTGGCGCAAAGAAAGTCTTAATTTCGGCTCCAGCGACTGATCCCGATGTAACATTAGTTCTCGGCGTTAATGACGATATATATAACCCCGATTCGGATCATATTATATCTAATGCTTCTTGTACCACTAACTGTCTTGCGCCAATAGCAAAGGTCTTACATAAGAACCTGGGTATTGAGAGAGGGGTAATGACAACGATTCATTCCTTCACTAATGATCAGCAAATACTTGACTTGCCTCATAAAGACTTGCGTAGGGGTAGAGCCGCCTCAATTTCAATGATTCCTACAACAACTGGGGCAGCGAAAGCGGTTTCATTAGTTTTGCCGGAATTAGAGGGCAAATTAGATGGTATGGCTATTCGAGTACCAACACCAAATGTTTCTATTGTTGACTTTGTTGCTGATGTCGGAAAAGACGCGACAGTATCCGAGATTAATGAAATGTTTAGAATTTCGTCTAAAAATGATTTAAAAGGTATTTTAGATTTTGAAGAAACTCCATTGGTTTCGATTGATTATCAAGGAAATGCATATTCCTCAATTATTGATGGGTTATCTACCAAGGTGATTGATAAGAGGTTGGTAAAAGTATTGGCTTGGTATGACAATGAATGGGGATATTCATCACGTGTTTGCGACTTGTTAAAACTGATAGTAAATAAAGGCTTATAGGTATCATGAGACGCCCAATAGTTGTTGGAAATTGGAAAATGAATATGCTTATTTCCACTTCCAATAAATGGGTTGAAGAATTTATAAAGACTTCAAAACTTGTAGGTTCATTTGATTTAGTTATTGCGCCGCCGTTTACATCCCTTTCAGCTGTTCGCAAATCAGCAGAAGGAACCAAGATTCAGCTAGCTGGTCAAAATATGGCATCAGAGCTCGAGGGTGCTCAAACTGGCGAAGTTTCAGCTATTATGCTGAGAGATGCGGGCTGTGAATATGTCATATTAGGACATTCTGAAAGAAGGCAGCATTACTCTGAATCGGACGAAATAATCAATAGGAAGATATTGCTTGCTTGTGAAAACCAACTTAATATTATTTTTTGTATTGGGGAAACTATCGAAGATCGCAACAAAGGTCAGGCTAACAAAGTGTTAGAAGGGCAGTTATTGGGTGGTTTAGATGGGCTAATCGAGGACCAATTAAATAGCGTATGTATAGCTTATGAACCTATTTGGGCTATTGGGACTGGCCATACGGCTAACCCGAATCAAGTGCAGGATGTTCATAGTTTCATTCGCAATTGGTGCAAAAAGTCATTTGGAAAAAACATTGCTGAAGCTAGTCGTATTTTATATGGTGGAAGTGTTGATTCTCAGAATAGTCCTTCATTAATGTCTCAACCGGATGTTGATGGACTATTGGTTGGGGGAGCAAGTCTTAGATCTAAGTCTTTCTATGATATAATCAAATCATCATTTGAGGATTAAACTTTATGCACACAGCAATTATTGTTTTGCATGTTCTTTGTACTCTTTTTCTTATTCTTGTAATTCTTTTACAATCCGGCAAGGGCGCTGCAATGGGGTCTGGCCTTGGAGCTGGTAGTAGCCAAACTATGTTCGGTAGTTCTGGTGCAGGGAATTTTTTAACTAAAATGACTACGGCTATAGCAACCTTGTTCATGATAACCTCCCTGACTTTGGGAATAATGTCCACCCAAGAAAAATCCCAATCCATAATGCCGGATATAAAAACCCCCACCGCTGCAAACTCTTCTGAGCCAATACCTGAAACTGGGGATAAAAAATCAGAGTAAAACTAAGTGCCGATGTGGTGGAACTGGTAGACACGTGCGCTTGAGGGGCGTATGGAGCGATCCGTGGGAGTTCGAATCTCCCCATCGGCACCACTATCTATTTAGCTAAAAAATAACTTTTATATATATGCAAAAGTCTACCTTGGGCGATCTGTTTTTAGATCCAAGTTTTATTGTTATTCTGGTTGTTATTCTTGCTACGACCACCAATATTCTAATTGGTGTGAGCATGCTCCCGCATGATAAGAGAAAAAAGTATTTTAAAACTCACCGTTTGATATTCTGCTTTGTTGTGCTTTCTTACGGTTTGTTTTTATGGATCTCTCATTCTACAAATAATAGTGATTGGTTCAAATACATAGTCCTAGGGTACTTTCTATTTATTATTCCGATAACTCGCAGAATCAATATAACATTTCATGCAATACTAGCATCATTAGGGCTCATTCTATTGGTTGGAGTTGTTTCATTTAATGTTTTATGATGTGTTACAAAATTATTAAATCTCTAAAAGTTTGAACTTTAGTGGAAACATTTGATCTCATTATAATAGGTGCTGGGACAGCTGGAGTTTCAGCAGCGATGCGTGCATCTGAGAAAGGTTCGCGAGTTTGTATTATAGAGCAGCAAAAAATTGGGGGATCATGTTTTAATAAAGGTTTATATCCAATTCAATTGGGTCTTAATTTATTAAAAAACAATAAATCAGAGTTTAGTAGAGATGGTGGCGTTGACTTTAAAAAATTATTTAGCACTATCACAAACACTACTAGCTCTCTATCGCAACTCTGGGAAAAAAAACTCATTGACTCTGGGGTAAGGATCGTAATAGGAAGAGGATTGCCACTTTCCTCGGATTTAGTCCAAGTGAGATCAAATAAAGAGACTTTTGACTTTGGTGCCAAAAAAATTATTTTAGCAACAGGCTCGGATCCAGTTTCATTACCTACTCTTCCATTTGAAGACGATATTATTATTCCAACGGATGATATTTTAAGAACCAAATCAATTCCCGAAAGAGTTTTTCTTATGGGGGCAGGCCATCACAGCTGTGAAACGGCTCTTTTTTATCAAAAACTGGGTAGTAAGGTTTTCTTAACTTCAGATCAAAATCGATTATTTCCTGATCAGGACCCTGATGCAATTGATTATCTTGAACAATCGCTTAAAGGCCAAAAAATAAAACTATTACTTGGTAAAACAATTTCGTCTTATTTTAAAAATAAAGAGTCACTAGACATAACCTTGGCTGAAGGAGTTAAGTTTCAAGTAGATAAAATTATTTTAAATATAGACCGTCAGGGAAATTCAGATTATTTAGATTGCGAAACATTGGGTGTTATGCGGGGTGCCAGGAAGGAACTTCTTGTAAATGACAAGCTAGAAACTGGTGTGCCTGGTATTTATGCAATTGGAAGTGTTATTGGCCGAAAGAGTAGGCCAGGTGTTTCAATCGAAGAGGGTAAAATTGCAGCAGATAACGCAATGGGGAAAGACAGATCTATTAATTACGATTTGATTCCATTTATTGTGTCTGCGGAATTAGAAATAGCTACAGTAGGCTGCTTCTCTGAACAAGCTCATTATAAAGGATTTCGAGGTATTGAGGGTAGAGTTGAATCTAAAGATTTGGATTTTTCATATTTAGGCCATTTAAACGATGGATTTTTTAAAATTGTCGCTGACGCCAGAAGTGGTTTATTAATTGGAGGTCAAATCATTTCTCCAAACGCTTCAAAGTTGATTTCTTTATTGGTATTGGCTATAAAAAAAGCGATGAAAGTTGGCGCTTTGTCATCTTTGGCTGGTGATAAATCTAGTGAAATCGAGGGAATAAGAGAAGCTGCAAGGCTTTGCAGTAACGCCATAAAAACCAATATAAAAGCAGGCAGATAGTGGGAATAACTTGTCTTGACTGGTTTTTCCTTTTATGATAAAAATCCAATTTTCCTGATGCCAAATGTATATTGCTAGACCCATAATAGTAATTAAATTTTTTTTACTATAGGTTTGAATTACTGGAGATTTTTATGGCTGAGACCATTACCAATGAAAATAAAAAATCGGTAGCTTCTACCAGTAAAAAATCACCTAAAAAAGATGAGTCTAAGGATACTATATGGTCGCGCAGGGATTTTTTCTCTATCGCTGGTTGGGCTGGTTTTATGGCCACTCTAGGTCTTTCCAGTTTATTTTTTACACGGCTTCTTTTTCCTCGTGTTTTATTTGAACCGTCCCCTATTTTCAAAGCAGGCAAGCCGAGTGATTACACTGTAGGGGAAGTTAGTACTAAGTTTATTAAATCTCAACGAGTATGGATTGTAAGAGACTTGGAGGGGATCTACGTCGTATTTGGTCTTTGTACTCATTTAGGTTGTACTCCACGCTGGTTGAACACGGAGAAAAAATATAAATGCCCTTGCCACGGAAGTGGATTTACCAAAGATGGTACGAACTTTGAGGGACCAGCTCCGAGGCCTCTTGAGCACCTTAAAATAACCCTTGATCCAGATGGGATCATTGAGATTGATAAAAGTAAAAAATTTCTTTATGAAAAGGGCGAATGGGGAAAACCAGGATCAAAGTTGCTTATTTGATCTTAACTTTCGGTCATTTATTTTTATAAGTTTTTTTTGCCGTTGTTCTTTTTTATTTTTGGAGGATTTTTATTTTGGCAACAAAGAAACCGGAAATTCCTACTTTAGCGACTCTGGTTGAAAAGCTAAAAAGTGGGGAATTATATGAAGAGGTTAAAAAAGAGGTTTTAAATTCACAGCTATGGACCTCTAGCTTTCGACACGGATATGCTGATACACCAAGAAATCGGGTGTTGCAAATTGTAAGTAATGTGTGGCTCCATCTTCATCCAGTTAAAATTCATCGACATGCCCTTAGAATAAAGTTCACCTGGTGCATGGGAGGAATCACGTTTCTTTTATTCCTTTCCACTGTTGTTACGGGTGTAATTCTCATGTTTTATTACCGACCAGTTGGAGAGTATGCATATTTTGACATGAAATATCTTCAATATGATGTACCTTTCGGGATGTTGATGCGCAATATGCACCGATGGGCTGCTCATGCCATGGTTATAACTGTATGGCTTCACATGTTTAGGGTTTTTTTGACTGGCTCCTATAAACCACCTCGCGAATTCAATTGGGTGATTGGTGTATTTCTAGTTACATTTACCTTACTACTTAGTTTCACCGGTTACCTTTTGCCATGGGACCAGCTTGCTATGTGGGCTGTTACCGTTGGAACAAATATGGCTCGCGCAACACCATTTCTCGGCCATGAAGGACCCTTTCAAGAATATGTTTTTGGTGTTAGCCCAAGGTATGATGCTCGTTCCATGCTAATTGGTGGAAGTATTGTTGGGCCACCCGCGCTCCTTCGGTTTTATGTGCTGCATTGCATATTTATTCCTTTGGTCGCTGGTGCTTTGATGATTGTACATTTCTGGCGTATTAGGAAAGACGGCGGTATATCAGGCCCTCTTTAATATTTAATAGTGAACTAAATACCTGTTAATTTATAAATAGAGAGATTTTTCTATGGCAGCGGATAATCCAAAACCTAAAGTTGAGGGATTAGAAGAAAAGGTTCATGTTTGGCCTTATCTCGTACGGCTTGAGTTTCTCTGTGCGCTTTTTGTAATAATCGGTCTCACTGTTTGGTCAATTGTTATTGATGCACCGCTTGAAGAAGCTGCTAATCCTACGAAGACTCCAAATCCTTCTAAAGCCCCTTGGTATTTTCTTGGCCTCCAAGATATTCTCGTTTATTTTGACCCTTGGTTTGCGGGTGTTATAGCGCCTGTTCTAATTATAGTAGGTCTGATGCTGATTCCTTATCTTGATATAAACCCTAAAGGAAACGGATATTACACATACCATGAAAGAAAAGTTGCTATCTGGGTATACAGCTTTGGATTTTTGGTTTTATGGATTGCACTTATTATTATGGGTGTTTTCTTGCGAGGACCCGGTTGGAATTTGTTTATGCCTTGGCAATACTGGGATCCACACAAAGTAGTTGCTCTGGTAAATGTGGACTTACCCTATGCACTTGGAGTGCGAACCTATAATATGGCCATGTTGGTTGGGGGGGGGATTCTTAGTGCCTATTTTGCTATTGGCACCGCGGTTTATTTTTTCATGGAACGAAAAGCCATCAAAACGGTTGGTTTTTTACGTATGTTTATTAAGATTCAGCTGTATCTCATCATGGTGGGTATTGTGATCAAGATCGTTTTGAGAATTGGATTTAATATTAAGTATATATTAGTTACACCTTGGATAAATTTTTAAATTAGTATTTAGGTTATTTTTCCTGACTTCAATTGAGGTTTAAGATTGAGTGACTCTGAAGAAATAAAACCAAAAGACGAATCAAACGAAGAAAGTAAACCGTTTGTTGACGAGGAAACTTCGTTTAGTTTTCTTTTCTTCGTGACATCTGGAGCCCTTTTGTTTGTGACTCTATGGTCTTTTTGGGACGACGAATACACTCGACGAGGATTTAAACAGTATCAAGGTGAATACTTCGAGACTCAGTATGCAAGAGCTGAAGAAAAATGGAAAAATATTGACAAAGAAATTAGTTCTAAAGAACAAGAAATAACTAGTAACTTAAGTCAAGTAGAAAACAACCTAGAAGATTCAGATAAATTTCAAGACTTGCTTGATGAGGTTTTAGAAGCAGAAATAAAACTTGGGGAAGTTGTAGAAGGGAAAAAGTTTGCTGGAAGTAACCTTGATGAAGCTTATTACTATTACAAGAAAGCAATGCACGAGGGTGAAAATTATGACGTTCAATTAGACAAAGTCAAACTACTCGAAAAAGAGGTTGATATTTGGGTTCCTCAAATCGAAGAGAAAAAAAGACTGCTTGGTATAGCCGAAGACAAACTTTTAGCGAAGAAGGCGGAGCGAGAAAAATTAGAAAAAGAATTTAAAAATCTTACTCGTGAAAGAGATGCTGCGCAGCGTACAATGGATTATTTCAAACCATTTCCCTTTATCTATCGACCTTCTGCAGTTGAGCAGACAGTTATTCCAGGATTTGGTAAGAATAATTTTTCTGAAATAACTTACAAGGTTGACCGATGCCAAACATGTCATATTTCTTATAAAGATAAATATTATGAGCAACATGAACAGCCTCTCAAGACGCACCCTAATTTAGATATTCTAATTAATAAACATCCTCCCCTGGAAACGGGTTGTACATGGTGTCACCTTGGTCAGGGTACAGCAACGGCACCGGCGGAAGATGCCCATGGATCTCACCATGAAATGGATCAGACAGCTGAAATAAACGAACCGATGAATCTCGGCATTTTTCAGCAAGCAACTTGTCGTAATTGCCACGCTGGAGTTATAAACCTTAAAGGCGCTCCTATTTTATCAAAGGGAAAACAGCTTTTCCTTAAACTTGGCTGCCATGGATGTCATTTGGCAGATGGTTATAGTGAGGAAGCAAAGGTCGGGCCACGATTAAACCGCATCTCATCTAAAGTTGACCCTAGTTGGCTTTATCGCTGGATAAAAAACCCAAAACAATATTTACCGAAAACTAGAATGCCTAACTTTGGCTTTAGCGATAAAGATGCCTTTGGTGCTACGGCTTATCTAATGGCATCCTCTGATAAAGATTACACTCTCGCTGAAAAGTTTGTATTTGGTGATCCAGAGAAAGGAAAAAAACTTTTTAATACTGTTGGTTGCCTTGCTTGTCATGAGATTGATGGTAATGGCGAGGTATTTGGCCCAGATCTTAGTAGAATTGCCAGTAAAGTGAACGCTGATTGGGTAACAACGTGGCTTAGTAATCCAAAAAGCTATAATCACAAAAGCTTGATGCCCAATCTCAGGCTTTCAACAGATCAGGCCAACGATATAGCGTCATACCTCATGATGCATGGAGAAAAGAAGACCATACCTGGTATTAAAAAGGCTATCACTAATCAAGCACTGATTGATCATGGCAAGAAAGTTGTGAGGACCCGGGGTTGTTATGCCTGTCATGATATTAATGGAATGGAGAAGGAAGGACGTATCGGTCCAGAGTTATCAGCTTTTGGCCGCAAAATGACTAGTGAGTTAGAGTATGGCGATTCCCATATCCCACATACATGGGAGGCATGGGCTCGAACTAAATTGAAAAAACCCGATTCATTTCGAACCGAACGCGTGTTAGATAAAATGCCAAACTTTGGCCTAGCTCCTGATGAAATTGATGCCTTGGTTGTTATGTTGAAAGGTTTTAACGGAACCAATATTCCAGAGAATTATAGGAAAGTTTTGTCTGCAAAAGAACAGATTCTTGAGACGGGTCGTCGCCTTATCACAAAGTATAATTGTAAAGGTTGTCATCATGTTGAAGGAGACGGTGGAACTATACAAAAATACATTAAGGCTAAAGCTTTATACCCCCCACCCCTTGAATTGGATGAATACCACGTAGGTGAGAGGATAAAAGGTTCTTGGCTATTTTCTTTTCTAAAGAATCCAACTCCTGTTAGAAAATGGGTAAAAGTGCGCATGCCAACATTTAATTTTACAGATAAAGAGGTTCGGGATCTAACAGCTTATTTTGAGGCGATGTCACCTACAGAGAATAAATATGAAGCCGGTGTGAACACTACAATGGCTAAGGATCAAATCGAAACTGGCGTTAAAGCAGTTAACTATATGGAGTGCGGTAACTGCCATGATGAGGGTGCAAAGGGCATTGAATTTAGTATAGCCGGAGATCGATTGCGGCAAAATTGGATTCCAAAATGGTTGAAACATACTAGGGAAATGATTCCTTGGACTAAGATGCCCTCACATTGGGAGAAAAAGGGTGAAGAACTAGTTGTAAAGAATAAGTACAGGGAACTCAAAAGCATCGGTTCCATTGATACCCAAGTCGACTCTATTAAGAACTATCTAATATCCTATAACACCGCAGAATACGATGATTCTCTTTCTCTAGGTGAAGAAGGTGATGAAGGTGATGGAGAAGACGAGGACGAAGACGAGGACGAAGACGAGGACGAAGACGAGGACGAATAGATGAAGAAGCAATTTTTTTTAATTGATTTTTATTGCTTTAACAAGAGGATAAAGAGTAAAATTGACGGTAAACATTTTAATTGAAGATATAGAATATGGGACTATCACCTTTAGAAAACTTTCTTCTTATTGCATTAAAACCTGATAATATGCCCATTGGAGCCATGCTTCCGATTGTTGGCTTTGTATTCTGGATTGCCATTCGCCAGATGGTTGCGAACGATCGTCATATTAAGAATGGCGAAAAAGAAAAAATATGGGACGAAATGATTAAATAGTGGGACTTTTCCTAATATCCGGGGTTGCTTTTTTAGTAGGTATTGTTTTAATAGTCCTGTTGAAAAATACAGCCCCTCCTGCACCTCGAGATCAGTTAAATTTTGAAGACTCGTCTGATATACCCAATTTCCTAACAAACCAAGATGCTTTTGAAGAAAAGTGTGTTGAGTTTCTTACCAAGTTTAATCTCGAGCATAAGCATTCTGTCTGGGCCAATAATAGCGAACTGGAAATAGCAATGATTGATGAAACGCCAGTTGTTGGTGGAATATACTTGGCTTTATGTATAATAGATCCACCCAATAAAACAGTCGATTCTATAAAGGTTAAAGGTTTTATAGATACCGTCAAAGGCGAAGGTGCTTCAAGAGGCATATTTATTACTACAGGTTACTTTGATGAAAAAGCGATTAAACTGATAGAAGAAGAACCTATCGAACTAGTAAATGTTGTAAGCTTTGTGTCTTATTTAAAAAAGTTCCATATTTATGAGTGATTTAAGCCTACCTAGTATGTTGGTACCCAGTTTTTTCAAACCTTCAGGCTATTATTTTTCTAAATATTAAATTATTTTGCAACTTTAATGGTCTATGAAAATTATTGATATATTAAAACAAGAGAAGCCAGCTTTTTCTTTTGAGTTTTTTCCTCCAAAAGACGACATTGGCTTTGATCAGTTATTTGAAACAATTAACAGTTTAAAACCTTGGAATCCAGCATTTGTGTCAGTTACTTATGGTGCTGGTGGAAGCACACGTTCAAAGACGATCGATTTGGTTGGTCGTATTAAAAAGCAAATTGGACTAGAAAGTATGGCGCACTTAACGTGTGTGGGACATAGTTCTGACGAAATTTTAAATGCACTTAGAGATATAAAAAAACAAAATGTAGATAATGTATTAGCGCTTCGAGGAGACCCTCCATCGGGTGAAAAAAACTTCAAAAAACCCGATAATGGTTTTGGTTACGCATCTGAATTAGTTCAGTTTATAAGCGAAAATTTTTCTTTTTGTATTGGTGTTGCTGGTTATCCCGAGGGACACCCAGAATCTTCGAATCGTAAAGAAGACTTACTTCATCTAAAAAGCAAAGTTCTTGCAGGAGCTAGCTTTATAGTAACTCAGCTATTCTTTGATAATAAATACTACATAGACTTTGTTGCGAATTTGAGAAAAATTGGAGTTGATGTACCTGTGATTCCTGGAATTATGCCTATACTTAATTTAAAACAAATAAAAAGATTTATAAAAATGTGTGGAGCTAAAATCCCGGCTGACCTGATGCTTCGTCTTGAGGCAGTTCAGGATGATCCTGAATCTGTTTACCAAATAGGGATTGATCATGCTACTAATCAATGTGAAGAGTTATTAATGGCAGGAGTTCCAGGCATTCATTTTTACACATTAAATCGTTCCAGAGCAACACTATCTGTACTTGAACGTTTAATGATGACGAAATAATAACTTGATATCTTTTTGTGCGAATTTACATTCTAATCATTTTTTTAATTTGCCATATTTTATACTTTGATATAGCTTTTTCTAAAGAAATAGAAAATAGAAATATTATTGACAATATGGTTAAGATCTCATCAGGTAAGTTCCGAATGGGCTGCAATAAATTTGGTCCTCTGCATGGAGCCCCGGAACATTTGGTTTATCTCAGTGAGTTTATGATCGATCGCTTTGAAGTTACAAATAGAAAGTTTGAGGAAGCTATTCCTGATCATAAATTACGCCGTAGTAAATTATCAAAGTGCGATGAATGCCCAGTTACTAATGTGAGTTGGTATGAAGCATTGGACTACTGTTATTTAATAGGCAAAGGACTTCCTACGGAAGCTCAGTGGGAAAAAGCCGCTGGAAATGGTAATGGTTGTGAATTCCCATGGGGTAAAGATTTTGACCCTAACCAAAGTCAAGGGAGAGGGGGGTTACAAATGAGAGATAAATCTGCTCCAGTTGGTAGTTATCCACCAAATATACATGGGATTTATGATATGGGAGGGAATGTTTGGGAATGGGTGAGCGACTGGATGGCTCCCGGTTATCGAACGTCAGGTGTATTAAATGATCCCAGAGGTCCAAATAAAGGCATTATGAAGGTGCGCCGTGGAGGAGCCTATTCAGATAGTATTATAGCGATGGCAATAGCTTATAGGGACTGGAGTCATCCATCATCCCGGTATTTCAGTGATATTGGCTTTAGATGTGTAATTAACATTAAAGAAAATATTCTCGATGGTCTCCCAACTAAAAATTAATTATATAGATAGACTTATTGATGAATCTCTATCTGAAGGAGATGATACCATTGAGCTTAAGGGAAAGTTTATTGGTGATGAGGGAGTTGAGGCTTTAATACAATCTTCAAAGCTTGTTAATATTGAAGATTTAGATTTGTCAAACAACAGTATTACTTGGAGAGGAGCAGTTCAGCTTTTCCAATGTAAAAAGTTCAAAAAACTTAAACGTCTTTACTTAAATGATAATAATATTACCAATAAAGGTGCGATTGCGTTGGCTGGTGCTTCTTTTTTGAGCGGACTCTCAGTTTTAGATATTCATTTTAATAATATTGATACTACCGGAGGCTTGGCTATAGTTAAATGTGCTAATTTTCAAAAATTGCAAGTTTTAAATCTTCAAGAAAATCAGGTAGGAGATGATGCCTTAATGACTCTTGCAAAAAATCCAAGTTTTGGAAATATCAGAAAATTAAACTTTTATCGAACTGGCATAACTATTAAGGGAATTAAAGTGCTGGCTAAATCAAAAGTATTAAAAAAAGTAAAGCACTTAAACCTTGGGCGAAATTATCTTCACCCAGATTCTGCCAAGGTTCTGGCTGAGACAAAAACTTTAGTTAATGTGGAAACCCTTCTTATGATTGAAAACTATCTAGGGGATGAGGGTGTGAAAAATATTATGGAGTCAGAGTCTTTTGTGAAATTAAAAACCTTTCGGGTTTTATGAAAAAAGAAAATGCATCCAATACTTGAACCTCTTGTGACCCAACTTCCTGATAATGCTATTTCCAGAAAGTTAATTGAATCTGACGATGACTATTTGTTGGTCTTAGAGCAATTATCAAAAGAAGGACAATGGTGTAAAAATCCAGAAAAATCAGATGATGATAACAAAACGGGTATTTTATATTTAGAAAAAAATGGCTATAGTGAGTGGATTAAAGACGCAGAAGAAGTTGATTTTGTTCGAATGGTTGGTGTTTTACAATTACTTTACGACACATGTACAGCCTTGAAAGAAGAGGACGAAGATTAAGAGTAACGATCATTTAGCCAAGGTTCAGCGGTATTTGAGTAACCACGTTTCTCCCAGAGTATCCCAGCCCATCTTTTGTTTTCATAAAGTGCTTTCCTATACTGCGCAAGTTTTTCTTTTCCAGTTATCCTTTTGCTATTATAGCTATCGCTCACCAAGAATTTAGTTTAAGTATATTAATTTAAGTATATGTTTTATTTATATTTTTGTGGAATTTGATTGATTAGGTCCTATAGTTTTATTATAGATATATCTATATTTAGTGCTGAAACTTTAGAATACTTTCACAATATTTTTACAAATTAGGGATGATTGATTGCCGTTAAGTGCAGATCAAAAAAAACCGTTAAGTGTATAGAAAAAAATACTCATTAGGAATAACTCCCTATGCACTTGAAAATCCTTAGTTATAATTGGCACGAACCCTATCTATGCTTGCTTTCAAAAATTGGACATACATTTTTAATTGTTGAGCCAAAGGTATCTGATAATAAATACCGACGCTGGGACAAAAACATGCGTCCCGTACCTGACAATGTCATCTTGGTATCGGAAAAAGAAGCTATATCTCAGTTAGATGAAGGAGCGATTGACCTTTTAATTGCGCATAATATCAAAGATCTTGTGAATGTGTATGAATATTCTATCCCTAAAATCCTTGTTTTTCACAATAAATTAACCACTGAAATTAAATTAGGCAGAAATAAGGTAAACCGGGATGACTATCTTATTCAAATTAACCCTTTATTAAAGGATGTCAAAAAAGTTTTTATTTCTGAAAGCAAACGTCGTGATTGGGGATTAGAAGGTGATGTCATATTACCGGGAATAGACGTAACTGATTATGATGGATATAGCGGGGATAACTCCTCTATTTTGCGTGTTGGTAATCTGATTAAAGAACGCGATATTATGATGGGGTTCACCACAAGTGAATCTATTTTAAAAGATCTTCCGTCACATACACTTGGAATGAATCCAACCATTATTGAATCTCGATTATCATCTGGATTTGATGATTTATTAGCGCATTACCGATCCTTCAGAGCTTATTTACATACAACCTCGAATAACTATGAAGATGGTTATAACTTAGCTCTACTAGAAGCTATGGCAGTTGGAATGCCAGTTCTTTCAATTGCAAATAACACCTCACCTATAAAAAATGGAATAAATGGTTATATCTCTGACGATATTCAATATCTCAGGTCCTGTGCGCTTAAGTTACTCGATAATCGAAAGTTAGCATATTCTTTAGGGCAAAAGGCAAGAGAAACAGTTAGAGATAAATTTTCACAAATTAAATTTTTACAACTTTGGGTAAAGAGCATAGAAGCATCAATTATAGAATTTCTAGAACGATCTCCCACTAAGGAACAAATAGAAAAAAATGAAATTTTCTCTCCTTCAGAAAATACGCTAATGCCTCAATATTTTAAAAATATTCGTGATGATATTGTTTCACTAGTTCCAGACGATGCTGTTGATATTCTTGAAATAGGATGTGCGGCAGGTATGACAGGGAAAGAGCTCAAGAAAAACCCAAATGTTTATGTTGCTGGTGTTGAATTAGATCATAGGGCTGCAGCCGAGGCCAAAAATCACCTTGATGATATTTTCCAAGGAAATATTGAAACTATTCAACTTCCATTTCCAGAAAAAAGGTTCGATTGTATTATATTTGCAGATATTTTAGAACATTTGGTTAACCCCCTTGAGGTACTAAAAAAAACGAAAGGATTTTTAAGAACTGATGGTGTAGTTATAGCTAGTATCCCTAATGTTCAGTACCTTGGTGTAATCAGTCAACTAGTTGAAGGTAATTGGACTTACCAAGATGAAGGTATTTTAGATCGTACACATTTAAGGTTCTTTACTTTTCCTGAAATTGAAAAATTATTTGATGAAGCAGGTTATAGAATCTCAAGTGTTGATGAAACACTTGACCCGCAATACAAAGATGCAAAAAATCAAACAACCACAATAAACATTGGGCGTTTAAGTATTAAAGACCTATCAATTGATGAATTAAAGAGGTTTTTTGTATATCAATATAAAATTACAGCTAAATTAAAAAATGATACTTGTGATCAGAAAAAATCAAATTCTATCAAGGAGAATTTCATGCAGGACGTGCTATCAGAAGGTAAATTATTAGAGAGTAATGGTTCATATAGAGATGCAATTAAAGTTTTTTCAACCGTAGGTATTGATCACAATGATTATTCAGAAACTTTAGCTCGTATAGGAAATTGCTATATGCAACTACAAAATATAACTAGAGCTGAAGATTATTATTATAAAAGCCTTAAAGTTGAGCCGCAAGGATATGTCGCATCTGTAGGGCTTGGTTTGTTGGAAGTTCAATCAAATAAAACGGAGGATGCAATTAAACGTTTTTTAAATATAACTCAAAAATACCCAGAGAGTGACAAGGCTTTTAGCGGACTTGGTATTGCATACAAAAATAATAATAATATCCCCAAGGCCATGGATGCTTTTACTAAGGCATTAAAATTAAATATTGAAAATAAAATTGCCATGCATAGTTTGCTTGATCTGTCCTATCAAAGAAGTGAATTTTATCAGATTGAAATTGCTATGAAGCGTTACCTTGAATCTTACCCTGATAATATTGATATTCTATTTGGATTGGCAGGAATACAATATAAATCAAATCATTTTGAAGATGCTCATAATACCCTCTCCCTTCTTTTAGAATTAAGCCCAAATCATAATGATGCAAATAATATGATTAGGAAAATAGATGTAAAGAGAGAAAAAGTTTGCTGAATAATAAATTTTAAAATGCAATTATTTAATAAAAATTTAGATCTATTAAGATCTCACCAGCCGGCATTAGCTAATAGAGTAGAACGAGAACCTAGGCAAAATATTGTAAGAACTAAAATATCAAAAGACGGGAATCCTATTCCTCAAATTGGTTCTGTTTCTCTTCATAGTAATTATAACCCAACTAAAGAAGCCGAAAATGGTGTGTCAGGGTATTGCTTAGATAATACCCAAAAGCCCGTGATTTATGGGCTTGGTTTTGGATATCATGTGTTGGAGGTCATAAAAAGATACCCTAGTAAGGAGATTCTCGTTATAGAACCTCTTATATCGATATTTCAGTCATTCATGGAAAGTGTTGACCTGGAACCATTTGTTCCTAATATAAAATTCATAATTTCTACCCCCCCTCCAAAAATTATCGCTTCTAATGAAACTTCTAATTGGAAAAAATTTCAACATAATCCTTCTAAACGTATTTCGGATGATTATTTCAACAAACTTGATAATGCAATAGAAGTTTCAAATTATTTAAAAAATAACAAATTAAGAATACTTATAGTAAATCCTTATTATGGCGGTTCTCTTCCTACTGCAAATTATTGTAAGCAAGCCTTGAACACTATGGGTCACCATGCAGAGTCGGTTGATTGTGAAAATTTTGCAGATGGTTTTTTTTCGATTAAAAAAATTACTCGAAATACGACAAACGAAAATTTATTAGCCAGTCAATATGCTCGCTTCATGGGACAATACATAGCTGCAAAAGCGGCAGACTTTAAACCTGATTTAGTACTATCTATAGCACAGGCTCCTCTTACACCTGAGTCGATTAGCAATTTAAAAAAACTTAATGTCCCAATTGCTTTTTGGTTTGTAGAAGATTTTAGGACTATTAAATATTGGAAGGATGTTGCGCCATTTTACGATTACTTCTTTACTTTACAGCGTGGAAAATTTACCGAAGAGTTGCTCTCAATAGGTGCAAAAAACCCCTACTATCTACCACAAGGATGTCTCCCATCTGTACATAAAGAAATCAACTTATCATTAGATGACCTTAATCAATATTCTACTGATATATCCTTTATGGGGGCTGGTTACTATAATCGAGTTCAGTCGTTTACTCGTCTACTAAATCATAATTTTAAAATCTGGGGTACAGAGTGGTCTTTGAACTCTCAAGTCGGTAGTCTTGTTCAAAATAAAAATCAACGTATTGATCCAATTGATATTGTTAAAATTTATAATGCAGGGAAAATTAATTTAAATCTTCACTCATCCAAATTTCATGAGGGTGTTAATCCAGTAGGTGACTTTGTGAATCCTAGAACTTTTGAGATTGCAGCATGTGGAGGATTTCAATTGGTTGATGAACGTTCTGAGTTAGTAGAATTGATGGAACCAGGTGCTGAAGTCGTAACATTTAATTCAATCGATAATCTTTGTGAAAAGGTTGATTATTATTTAAATAACGAGAATGAAGCAAGATTAATTGCTCTAAATGGGAAAAAAAGAGTTTTAAATGAACATACGATTCAGCATCGCATGCATGAAATGTTAGTCCATATATTTATGGACAATCTAAATAGTTTAAAAGACCGCATTGATTCTCCCTATAGAGATTCAGTTAGTTTCTATATAGATAAAGTTGGTGAGTCTAGCAAGTTAGGCCTGTATCTTGATCAATTTAGGGGATTAAAAGAATTTTCTGTTAAAACCATGGTCGATTGCATTGCTGAAGGTAAAGGGGATTTAAGTGATGAAGAATTACTTGTTCTTATGACTGATCAAGTGGTTAAATCTGAGGTTTAAAATGGTTAAAAATATTTTAATTCTTAATATGACACGTATGGGTGATTTGGTTCAATCCACTCCTGCTATTGCGGGTCTAAGAAAAGAGTATCCTAATGCATCTATAACCCTTGTGGTTAGTAGTTTATTTGATGAGTTTTCTAAAAAAATCCCATTTATTAATAAACGAGTTGTTTTTGACATAAAGCAGTTTGAGAACAGAGAAGTTAAAAATAAAATTTTGTGGATCGATATATATCAATACTTGGAAAAGTTTTTGAGCAACTTAAAATTCGATGACTATGACTTGCTAATTAATTTAAGTCATTCGAAATTGAGTGCCTTTATGATTTCTTATTTAAAAATTAAAAACATTCGAGGTTTTGGATGTAATGAAAATGGTGATCGTATTATGGTAAATCCCTGGATGCAATATTTTGGGATAGAGCCTTTAAATAGACAGTTTAACCCTTTTAACCTTGTTGAAATATTTACTAGATCTGCTGGTGTTTTTCCTGAGGATAATCCAATTCAACTATTGAGTGATGATAATAAGTTAATATTAAAAAAGTTTGAAAATGATATTAATTACGATGATGACCTTCTTATTGGAATTCAGGCAGGATCAAGTTTAGAGGGCAGACGTTGGTCACCTCAAAACTTTGCTATTTTGGCAGATAAATTAATTGAAAAACTTGATGCAAAAATTATTTTATTGGGAGTTGATTCAGAAAAAAATATAGCAGAACAAATAATTTTAATTTCTAAATATAAAAATAAAATAATCGACCTTACAGGCCGAACTAATATTGATCAATTAACAGCATTAGTTTCTCGATGTTCTTATCTTATTACTAATGATACAGGAACTATGCATATTGCAGCTGCAGTAGGAACTACTATAGTTGGATTATTTTTTGCTCATGCTCACCCATTCGAAACGGCCCCTTACAGTAGCGGTCACATTATATTTCAGGCTAGAATTTCTTGTGCTCCATGTAGCTACGGTGTCACTTGTGACAATGTTATATGTGTTAATAAAGTTCATCCAAAGCACGTAATGTCTATGATACTAAGTCACTATAAATATGGAGCTTGGTGCGCAGTACCTGAGATATCAAACCTGAATGAAGTAAATATTTATGAAACTTGTGTAGGTAAGGATTGGCGCTTACGTCTTCGTCCCTTAATTAAAAATTCCTTAACACTAAATGATATTTTTCGTGAGGCCTATTTAATGCATTGGATGGTGTTTCTGGGTACAACGAAAATTAACAAATCATCACAATCCCATGTTAAAGATATCTTATTAAAAGAATATGATTGCAGAAATATTTTAACTTTGTCCAAACAGGTTGAAGTTAAAGCTTGCGCACTAAGAGATCTGGATAATCTTGCATCCAGAGGTATTAGTTATGCTAATGACCTGATTGATATGTGCTTAAATAAAATATCAACTCATATAATTAGAATAAAGTTTTTGTCTGAAGAAATAGAAGTTCTTGATAATAAAATAAGTCAAATTGGATTTATTCACCCAGAAATTAAACCGGTTGTTGATATTTTTGCAAAAAGAAAAGAAAACTTTCAAGGTGATGATCCTATTAAGTTATCTAAGGAGTCTCTAAAATGTTATAGACAATTGAAAGAGGAGGGAAATTATCTGGAAAATTTATTAGCCTCAATTACGAGTGATCTAAAAATAGCTAACGCTGACAACTTTCACGCAGCAGTTAATTCCATTAATGTAGAGGTGCCGGGTAGGTAAGATGCTAAATCACTGCTCCCTTCACCTTTTAAGAACTTTTCTAAAAACTCTAAAGAGGCTCCTCCACCTGTTGAGACAAAGAAGTTTGATGATAAATAGTTCCATAAAACATAGCTATCATCAACAGGGAACTCCATATTAATTAAATCGCGATTAATTGGACCTGCAAGTTGTTTTTCAACACATCGTTTAATCAGATTTTTAAATTGATTAGTACCAATTTTATTTAATATTGCTGCCGAATCTCCACCACCAATTACCGTGGTAAAATTTTGATTGGTTAATGCTTCTTGAAAGAGAAGCTGGGCTAGTTCTAGAGAACCTTCAGCATAATCGGCGTTTGTAGGATGATCATAAGCACCTAGAGGACCATTCCAAAAAACATTTTCAACCCCATTAGAGAGGATTGTGTTTTTGAAGTTTTCAATTGTTTTTGGGCCTAGATCCAGTTGTAATACTTTGTCAAAGTCTGGATCTGATTCAACAAAATAAGTAGGAGACTTAAAGTTATCTACGCATTTATAGTCATGGGGAAATATTAAATTAACTTTTTTGTCGTTTGCAAAGTCTATAATTTCTCCTGCAAGGGTAACTTCATTTATAAAATTTTGATTGTTTTCACTATTTGTGCTAATCAAAGTTCTAGGAATATCGGAAAGATCGAATGGACTCATTTTTAACTTGGCTTTTCGAGCAATTAAAAAGCTATTCAACATTTTTCCACCAATAAAAATAGCCTTGACCCCAGTATGCACAAACTGCTTTAATACATTGATTTTGTCAGAAACTTTTGCCCCACCGGTTATTATCACTGTTTTACTTGGCTGGCTTATTACTTTTCGGCCAAAGTTTCCCAAGTTTGTGACTTCTTGACTTAGAAGGGTCCCCGCTACTACTAGTTTGTTTTGGGTTTTCATTAGCTGGGGAAGCATTTTTATACTTTTAGTTATTCGATGACTGCATCCAAAAGCACAATTGATGTATACATCTGATACATTAGCTAACTCATCTATAAACTCTTTTCTATAGGTGTCTGGGTTTGAAGGATCTAGTAGGTATCTGAGGTTAGGTAAAAATTTGATTCCACCTGGAGGCATACGTTTATGAGAAGCAATTTCTAAAGAATGCTTCATATGAGAGTCTATTATTTCTGGCGGAAAAATAGTGTATATATCACCGTAAAGCCGACGTATTAGTGTATCGAAATGAGAACTCACGAATTGTATATTAAAAATACCATCCCAACCCATATGGCCTTTTTGTTTATGTGGTCTTCCAAGGTGTGATCCTATGATGATTCTGCAGTCTCCGTCGGTAAGTTCATGAATTTTTTTAAAAGTTGTATCAAGAAAACGACGCATCCGAGTATCATCGGCAACGCGATAGTAACCTTTTTCAGTTGCAACTAAAGGAACATTGAAGTCACATCTAATAAATATGGATTTCCCTCTTAAATGGTCTGCAGTTAGTGCAGACAATGAGTTCATTCCTGTCTGTTCATCCATAGGTTTTGACCTTCTAGAAATTAAGATACTGCTGAATTTTATGTTTGCAAAAAGTCTTTGATATTGCAAGGGATAATATGATATTTGATGAAAAGTAACCACTTACAATTACAATAAGTTACAAGAATATAGGTATATTTAGAATTTTAAGATATTTTGCTTAAGTGTGATGAGGAAAGTCACATCATAAACTATTACGAATAAAAGATTAACTGGTCTATCAGTTTTTGAATTCCAGCTACTTTTAGTTTACTATGTCTTAATTAAAAGTAGTGGTTTCTCATTGTGGGACCTAGCTAAAGAAAGGGTGTCATGGCAAAAAAATTATCTATGATGATTAACAGAGATCATCCGGAAGTCTGCCGCGCTGTCATTTTAGAAGATGGCAGGATTAATGACTATATTGTTGAAAATGTTTCACAAGAAAAGATTAAAGGAAATATTTATTTGGGTGTGATTAATAGAATAGAGCCAGCAATTGAAGCAGCATTTGTTGATATTGGTGGTAATAAATATGGTTTTTTACCCTTTAAGGATGTCCTTAAGGAGTCATATGTCGATACAGGAGAAAAGAAGGCTCGTGTTCGTATTCAGGATGTTTTAGTCCGCGGTCAAGAAATACTAGTCCAAGTTGCAAAAGAGAGCCGTGATGCAAAAGGGCCATCTTTAACTAATAGTATTTCACTTCCTGGGAGATTTTTGGTATTGATGTCCGGTTCCCATGCTAGCGCTGTTTCTCGGAAAATCGAAGACGAGGAAGAGCGAAAAAAGTTAAAAACCCTCGTGGCAGACTTTAAACTTCCGGATAACTTAGGATTAATTATTAGAACAGCAGGATTAGGTAAAACTAAACTGGAGCTTCAAAAAGACCTTCAGAGGCTTCTTATGGTTTGGGAAAACCTAGGTTCATCACGTGAAAAAAGAGCTAATAAACCACCGTTTCTTCTATATCAAGAGGCAGATATGGTTGTTCGGCTCGTTAGGGATAATTTTACAACAGAGACTTCAGAGGTTCTTGTCGATAATATTGAATCTTATAACGCAGTAAAAAGCTTTATGAAAATGGTTATGCCGCGTTTTACAAACCGTGTGAAGTTATATAAAGATACTAGGCCTATATTTTCCAGATTTAACATAGAAGAACAGATTGAATCGTTATATAAGCGTAAAGTTCCTTTACCTTCAGGAGGTTCTATTGTTTTTGATTCAGGTGAGGCAATGGTTTCGATAGATGTTAATTCTGGTAAAACAACAAGTGCAAGCCAATTAGAAGAGACTGCACTTAAGACTAACCTGGAAGCGGCTATAGAAATTGGACGGCAGTTACGCTTAAGAGACCTTGGTGGACTTGTTGTTATTGATTTCATTGACATGTTTCATAAGAAAAATCAGACATTAGTCGAAAAAGAAATAAAAAAAATATGTAAACTTGATAAGGCTAGAGTCAACATAGCGAGAATTTCTAAATTTGGTTTGCTAGAAATGTCTAGGCAAAGGCTGGCTCCTCCTGTGCAGCAAGGTGCATTTATCGAATGTACTTCTTGCAGTGGCACTGGAGCTGTTCGCTCGTTAAATTACGTTGTGATTCATGTTTTGCGTAAAATTAATGAATATTTAGCCAGTGGAAAGGTTGAAAAATTGATTGTTGAGGTTTCTCCTGATGTTACCGAGTATATGCTGAATAATAAGTCAGGTTTTTTATTAGGGTTACAAGAGAAACTGAAGTTTAAGTTAGAATTTTTGAGTAGACAGGGACTTTTATGGACTGACTTTAAATATGGCGTTGTAGAAAAAACAGCAGAGAAATTGGAAAACCTTTCAATATCAGCAAAAACTGCAAATAATACTTTAACCCAAACAGATAAATTAAAAAGCGAGGAAGGTCCAGTACGAAATCAAAATAGAGCACGTGATTCAAATAGAGGTCGCGGGGGACGACCCGCTCAACGAAAAAGATATACACGTCGTAACTCTAATGCTCAAAAGTTTGTGCGAAAAACAATACCGAGCCAAGTTAGTAAAACTAGAGATGAGGGTAAGAGTTTAGCACCCAACCAGACTAGCTCAAATATTCTTGCTCAGGAATCAATGCCTGATTCTTCGCCCTTGCCATTAAGGGTAAACCCAAAACCAGAAGGGGATAGTGAAAATATTATTGATCGAATAACAGGGTTTTTTGGAAAAACTTCAAAAGGTAGAGATTTACCATCCTCTGGAGCAGATTCCTAAGTTAGGTTAAATTGATTTTGCGCAACGAAAGCCTGTGTCCCAGAAACGCTCATATGGTGGCGCAAAATTACGATAAGGCAATATTGTAAATTCTTCCATAAGGCCATGTTTTATCTTGTGAAAGGAGCCTCCTCTAATAATTTTCACATTTTTACCATACAAACTATCTTTATATTTAGAGTTTTTATATGAATTATACCAACTAGCTGTCCATTCAGAAACATTACCATTTAAATCCGCTATCCCATGAATGCTTGTGTCACTATGTATACTTCCAACTGGGCGTACTTGTTTCCCAAAATTCGCATTTTCTTTTTTGAATTTTTCTCCCCATACGAAAAGTCTATTATCGGATCCCCTAGCTGACTTTTCCCATTCAATTTCCGTAGGAAGTCGTTTCCCTTGAGCAAGGCAATACGCATCTGCTTCATACCAAGTTACCCCTCGAATTGGTTCATTAGGAGTAACAGTCTCATATTTAAGTTTAGGTTTGAATCTTTGAAATTCTTCATAGGTAACTTCAAACTTATCCATAAAAAATGACTTGAGATAAACTTTTTGAGCAGGTTGGGCATTTAAAGCTAAAGTTGTATTTGACATGAATTGAATTGTTTTGTCATTTGCGTTAATACCTAAAGTGAACTCGCCTTCGCTTATGATTTCCATTCCTGTCGGACTGTCCGAACATGAAGTTATTATTAATATGAGAAACAGTATTAGGTATTTTTTCAATTAACTATTTCCTGTTTAGCAATTGATGTCTGAATATTGGAAGTAGTTGGGAATCTTCTTTCATCTTCACTAAGAATATATTCGATAGAATAACAAGCTGCTTCCTGGCGACCGCACATTATTGATTTACATTCAGATTCATCACGGTTGCAATAATAATTAAGAATTCTCATCTTTAGGTAACCACCCTCAGCCATTTGCACTACGTATACATTTTTTTGAGATTCTATATTATGCGTTCTGGTGCGATAAAGGTACCAATCTGCAATTGCTTTATTAAGAATTTTACCATAGGTTTTTGCGTCTTTTGTATACCCACCAATGGGTATGGTAGTCATAGAATCAAAATCAACAGGCCCTAAGTTTTTAAGAGAAACTTTTCCCTTAGGATTTGTTATACCACCATTAGTGATGATTTTAGTTCTTTGGAATCCTATATCCCAAGGGTGATGATTTGCTTGATTCTTTTCAATCTCTTTATCTTTTACTTTGTAAGTTTTCTTTGAAGAAAAATCTACAAGGGCCCATTCCTTTCGAGATGTTGCATCAATTTTAATTACTGGATTTTGGGATATTATTGACATCTGTTTTGGAGTTGGCAGGGCACGGGATTCAAAATCCTCGATATTGTCGGCCATATAATTAATTGTGATCAAAAAAAGACAGGATCCAGCTATAAGGCCGACCATTATATTTATGGTGTTATTCATTTAATAAAGACTAAGATGAGTGAATTAAGTATTAACCCCTAAAAAATCTATATTAAGTCAAATAAGGGCAATAAAGTTGCCGTTTTTGATTGTTTTTATTTTATAATAACACAAAATAATTGCTGTTTTTATAGGGTTTATGAAGTAGAAATTATGTCAAATAAACAGTTTGAATATAGAAAAGTTCAAATAGAACGTTATGTTAAAGTTGAGTACGAAAAGAAATTTCGTAAAGGGGCCCGTATTTCTATACGAAAACGACATAAATTTATGGAAGATATGGCTCGAAAAGTGGGTAAAAAATTCGGGAAAGACGTTTTATGCTTAATTGATTTTGCGAAAGGAGGTTTTTTTTCATTAATATCCCCATCAAACGCTAAATCAACTAACTTGGGCCGCTTATTTGATTCCTTTACTCATACTCAGGTTTCTTATACATCTCATTGCCTAGAGAGGTTTAGTGAACGAGCGGAAAATGCTGAAAATTGTATTATCAATATGGACTCATTCATGAATGAGGCTCTATTGACCTACGGAGAAAACACGGGTCACCTTACTTGCCCTTCAGGGGTTTTTGCATATGAAATTTCGGATGGAAGAATGATCGTAAAAACTTATATCAATTTTGACCTTTTATCGGAAGTTCAAATCGATAAGTTTTACGGGTCTGGAACCGCGACTGTGCTGCCGAAGGAATGCATTGCAGAGCACCCTGTACAAGCTGACTTCAGGCTTGTAGATGAATCTGAGGAATAACCTGAGCAATCACTTACCTGAACATCAATATGTTTTATGTTTATGCCTTACCGCACTTTTTTTATACTTATTATCTAAAAATAATAGCAAACTATGATTTTATACCTAGATGATTAAGGCTTTTAATCTATATAAATCTTATGGAGGAGTGTCCTCTGTATTATCCGATATATCATTTGAAATTCAGGATGGTGAATTTGTTTTTTTAACCGGCCCGAGTGGAGCCGGCAAAACAACCTTATTTAAAATCCTTTTTGGATGGGAAAAATTCGATAGAGGACAGATTTTAGTTGGAGGTATTAATGTTGGTAAATTAAATCAAAAAAACTTGTATTTATTGCGTCGGAAAATAGGGATAGTTTTTCAAGACTATAAACTACTTGCAAAAAAATCGGTTTTTGAAAATGTAGCCTTTGCTCAAGAGATTATTGGGACGGATACAAAAACAGTTAAAAGTAAAACTTGGAATGCTCTTAAAAGTGTTGGCTTAGTTAAAAAAAAAGATTCTTACCCATCACAATTATCAGGAGGAGAACAACAACGAGTTTCAATTGCCAGGGCCATGGTTAATAATCCTGACCTTATTCTAGCAGATGAGCCAACTGGCAACCTTGATTCTGAAATTTCTAAAGAAATTCTTGGGCTGTTTGAAAAAATGAACAAACAAGGGAAAACTATAATTCTTGCTACTCATAGCTCAGAAATATTACGTGAAAAAAAATATCGCCGCCTATCTCTTAACCAAGGGAAACTAGTTAAATTTAATTAATATGAGCTTATTCTTAATTAAATCCATAGCTATAACATTTTCAAATATAAAATCAAACAAACAATTATTTTTATTGTCCGTCGCAACCAACTTTATAGCTTTTTTTGTGCTCGGATTATTTTTTCTATTATTTGTTAACCTGAATGTTTTTTTTTCATCTTGGGATAATCACGTTCAGCTTATAGTTTATTTGGATGATAATATATCTAATAAGAATAAAAACAAAATAAAGTTATTATTAGATACTAATGACCAAATCGAGTCAGTTGATTTTATTTCTCGTGATCAGGCGTGGGCAATTTTTCAAAATGAATTTGAAATAAAATCAAACTTTATCACCTCTTTGAAGTATAACCCTTTGCCAGCCTCTTACGTTATTAAGTTCAAAAACGATAAGAATAGATTAGAAAATATCAAAGCATTCTCATTAAAAATAAAGGATTCTAGGGGTATTGAATCACTCGAATATGGCGAAAAATGGATTTCTAAGTTTGAACAGTTCATGATTTTTCTTAGAGGGTTTATTCTGATTTTTGGTGTTTTATTGTTTTCTGGAATGACCTTAATCATATCTAATACTATAAAATTTTCCATCTATACTAGAAAAGATGAAATAGACTTAATGTCCTTATTGGGAGCCACTCATTTTTTTATAAAAGCACCTCTAGTACTTGAAGGAATAATGCAAGGAATATTAGGCGCGTTTTTTTCTTTAGCTGGAATTAAACTTGTTTGCACTTATATGATTTTTAAGTTTCATGGGTCACTAGATTCTATACTTCGTGGTGTTGACTTTCAGTTTTTCACTAGTCCTATTATTTTCTCTATTTTAAGTACTGGAATCATCATTGGAATTTTAGGAAGCTTATTATCGGTTAATCAATTTCTTGATACACGTAAACTGGAATGACTTCTTCAAAAAAAAAATTTATTTCTTTATTAGTTTCTATTTCAATTATCATTGTTGGAGTTTTTTATGCCGAAAGTGCCAATATTGATGAGATAAATACTTTATTAATAAAAGAAAAAAGCGAACTTAAAAAACTTAAGAGAGAAATTTCAAGGCAGACAGGGATTCTTAATAAAATGAGCAAAAAGGAATATTCTAATTTAAAAAATCAGAGGATATTGGATGGTCAGCTTAAAATTAAGAGGAGGGAGCTTAAAATATATAATTGGAATTTAAAAATTAACGAAAATAAAACTGAAAATCTTGCTGCCAAATTAAATGAAAGTAAAAAAAATATTTCTTTGCAACAAGAATTAATGGGAAGACGAATTAGGATGATTTATAAAGAAGGAAAATTGTTTCCTGTGAAAATAATGTTTTCGTCTGAGACTTTTGTGGACCTTCTTAAAAGAGCTAAGTATATAGATAAAATTATGGCTTATGATAAGTTAGTTTTTATTAATTACGAAAATGAACTTAAAGAATTAAATAGAAAAAAAGATGCTTTGACTCACGCTAAAAGTAATATTCTTTTATATAAAAAAAAAGCTACTGCCAAAAAAAAAGAGATTTTGGGTGAAAAGAAAAAAAAGAATCTATTCTTAGCTAAGTTAAATAAAGAAAAAAAATTAAATAGACGACTTAGGGATGAATTGGTTAATTCATCAAAACAACTTAATAAATTGATATCTAGACTTGAAACTAAAATGATTAATGGTGAAGGTGTTGATATTGTTGATAAAAAAGGTAGTCTCATTCCTCCAGTTATAGGTCATCTTTTAACTAAATTTGGGCGTAAAAGAGATAAAAAACTTAACGCATATATTGTTTCAAATGGTATTCATATACAAATCGAAAAAGGATCAGTAGTGCGGTCTGTTTTTAATGGAAAAGTCCTTTACACAGGGACCCTTGAAGGTTACGGTAATATCATTATTGTTGGTCATGGTCTTAATTACCATTCACTTTACGGTCACCTAGATGAAATTACTACGCTTTCAGGAAAGGATGTTAGGTCAGGACAAATAATTGGTCGCTCAGGTGATACAGGTTCTAGGTTAGGGGAGTCGGTATATTTCGAAATGAGACATAATGGTAAACCGATTGAACCTACTGCTTGGTTAATTAAATCAAAAAAATAGATTATTTATCCTAGTACTTTAATTACAAATTCCCAAACTTGGAGGTTGTTATTTCTTATGTTATTTTTCTGGAAAATTAAGTCATGTTTAAGACTTAAAATGAACATTTGCTATCTTCTGATATTAACTTTTATTGTTTTTAACGTTTTATCCTTTAATAACCAAATTGAAGCGAAAGAAGGTTTAGATAATGTTTCTGAAAAATATAATAATTATGAAAGTTTAAAAACATTTTCTGAAGTTCTTTCCTTGATTGAATCAACATACGTTGAAAAAGTTTCTAGTAAAAACCTTATTGAAGGCGCTATTCATGGACTTGTGAAAACGTTGGATCCTCATACCAGTTATCTGCCACGTGAAGCATATCAAGAAATGAAAGTTCAAACTTCTGGAAAGTTTGGTGGACTGGGAATTGAAGTAAGTATGCGAGACGGTGTATTGACTGTAATTTCTCCGATTGATGGGACTCCCGCGTTTATTGCAGGTATTAAGGCTAAAGATAAAATCATTAAAATTGAAGATGAATCGACACTAGATATGACCCTTTCAGATGCTGTGTCTCTTCTACGAGGTGAAGTAGGCTCG
>Ga0209228_1000204_pt1 | contig 30344 bp, 24 predicted proteins | sample METZYME_3_150m_FD_187547 | JGI IMG/M metagenome (GOLD analysis project Ga0209228, IMG submission 187547) | Marine microbial communities from oxygen minimum zone in mesopelagic equatorial Pacific - METZYME_3_150m (SPAdes) (version 2) | ecosystem: Environmental > Aquatic > Marine > Oceanic...
TTTTTTACCTCAAAAGTCCGCGAAGTTACATTTAAGATTATTTCTATACAATATCAACCTTATTTGTTACATCTTTTCCATCTTTTACATTAAAAAACCTATATTGATCTCTTTTGATAGATGTATTAGCCTCAATAGATATATGAACAAAATTTTTCCACATTAACCCTCTTAGAACTTTCTTTTTATTTGTAATTAAAAAATCTGCATTTTCAGGATGCAAATCAAGTCGAAGCCTAAGGTTTCTGAATTTACTTTTATACCGACGAACCCAATGATCAATTCTGGTAATAAGTGTCTCAATAGATATAATTTTTCCAGCGCCATGACATGTAGGGCATTCATCACTCATTGAATCAATAAGACTTAATCTTATTCTCTGACGAGTCATTTCCAGTAGCCCAAATTCAGAAATAGGTGAAACAGCTACTTTAGCCCGATCCTTTTTTAATTCCTTTCTTAAGTCATAATAAATCTTTTTACGATTTTCTTCTTCGCGCATATCAATAAAATCTATTACAATTAAACCTGAAAGATCTCTCAGTCTTAATTGTCTAGCTACTTCTCTAGCAGCTTCCAAGTTTATTTTTAAGGAATTTTCTTCATGCCCTTTTTTACCTACGTATCTACCACTATTTACATCTACTACAACCATTGCTTCAGTTTTTTCAATTATTAAATAAGCGCCACTTTTTAACCATACTTTTGGTCGTAGTACTTTGCCTATCTCATCTTCGATTCCCATTCCCTCAAAAATTGGAGTCTTCAGTTTATAGTAGTCTAATCTAGAAGCCATGTTTGGAGAGACTTCATCTAGATATGTTTGCGTCTTACGATATAACTTTTTTGAATCAATAACTATTTTTTCTACATCGGGACTAAACAAGTCGCGTATTACACTTGAAGCAGTTTCTAAATCTTCATAAACTAATGCCGGCGCCTTAGCACTTTTTACTTTTGCTTCTACTTTTTTCCATTTTTTAATAAGATTTGTATAGTCATTATTTATTTGTTCTTCTGATTTTCCTTCTGCCACAGTTCTAATAATTACTCCGACATTATTTTCCTTTATTTTATTTGCAATCTTTTTTAATCGTCTTCGCTCATATTTATCCCACATTTTTTTTGATATTCCAACATATTTTGTGTTTGGAACCAAGACTAATAATCTTCCAGGTAGAGCAATTCCAGTTGTTACTCTAGGACCTTTTCCTGCAAATGGTTCTTTTATTACTTGAACATATATTTCCTGTCCTGTAGTAAGATCAACTTTAATTGACCCACTATTACGATTATTCTTTTTATCATTATCTTTTAGATCATCATCATCAAGATATTCATCATTTTGGATTTCTGTGAATGGAAGGAATGCATTTATTTCATAACCAATATCTACAAACGCTGCCTGCATTCCTGGCAATACATTTTCAACAACACCTCTGTAGACATTTCCAACCATTCTATGTTTATCTTGTTTTTCAATATAAACCTCAACAAGTTGGCTATCCTCCATTATAGCAATACGGGTTTCCCCCATGCTTTCATTTATATAAATTTCTTTTTTCATATTCTACCTCAATAGACTTATTACATGCATTAATTCCGCACGGCACCATGTACCTAACATAACGATAGGTAACCTATTTTTTCTCTATTATGATAGTATTCTAGAAGGAAGGAATGAGCAATCGCCCGTTAAAAACTTTGTAAAATAATTAGTTAAGTGAGTTGATAAATTTTTCTTTTATTAATTTAAATCCTCTAAAATATATCACCTAATATACAAAGTACTTTATAATCTAACGCCTAGCAAGAAATTTTATAATTTGTTTGAATTATGATTAAATAATTATAATATATAATATTGAAGATAATAATGTCGTGTTTTGCACCGTATTGCCGCGACACAAAAAAATGTTGCTAAAAAGGTATTGTGACCCCGAATAGCAACGGGGTTTTTTATTTATGAATGATATAAAAAAGATATTAAATAAAAAAATTATGGTCTTTGATGGAGCCATGGGAACAATGATTCAATCATATGATTTAACTGAATCAGACTTTCGAGGTGATCGTTTTACTAATCATGTTGTTGATTTAAAAGGTAATAATGATCTGTTATGTCTAACTAGACCAGATATAGTTGGAAAGATTCATAAAGCTTATTTTGAATCAGGAGCTGATATTGTTGAGACTAATACATTTAATGCAAATTCAATATCACAACAAGATTATCAAGCTGAGAAATTTTGTTATGAAATAAATGTTCAAGCCGCCAAGATTGCAAAATCTGTTGCTGAAAAGTATACAGATAAACCCCGATTTGTTGCGGGAGCTATTGGTCCTACTAATCGAACAGCCTCAATGAGTCCTGATGTAAATAATCCGGAATTTAGGAATATTACATTTGATCAATTAAGAGAAGCATATTATGAACAAGCGAAAGGATTAATTGATGGTGGAGTAGATTTATTTTTAATTGAAACTGTTTTTGATACTCTTAACTGTAAAGCTGCAATTTTCGCAGTTAGACAATTATTAGATGATTATAATAAAGACTTACCATTATTTGTTTCTGGTACTATTACTGATGCAAGCGGAAGAACTCTTTCTGGTCAGACAGTTGAGGCTTTTTGGAATTCTATTCGTCATGCAAATCTTACTGCAATTGGATTGAATTGTGCTTTAGGAGCTAAACAGATTAGACCTTGGTTAAATGAGTTATCAAATATTGCTGATACATTTGTTTTTGTTTATCCGAATGCAGGATTACCAAACGAGCTTGGTGAATATGATGAAACACCTCAAGAAATGTCATTAGTTATTGAAGAGTTTGCACTGAGCGGACTAATAAATTTAACTGGTGGGTGCTGTGGGACAACACCTGACCATATTACAGCTATTTGTGATAAAGTATCTAAAATTAATCCAAGAATTATTCCTTCGGTTGACAGTTATACAAAGTTAAGCGGTCTTGAACCTTTTACTATTAGACCCGAAACAAATTTTATTAATGTTGGTGAGAGAACAAATGTGACTGGCTCAGCACGTTTTAGAAAGTTGATTAAAGAAGATAATTATGATGAAGCAATAAGTGTTGCTAGACAACAAATTAATAATGGTGCTCAAATTATCGATATTAATATGGATGAAGGTTTGCTTGACTCAGAAAAAGCCATAGAAAAATATTTGAGATTGATTGCCTCTGAACCAGATATTGCAAGAGTACCGATAATGTTGGACTCATCTAAATGGACTGTATTAGAAACAGGATTAAAAAATATTCAAGGAAAAGGAATTGTTAATTCAATATCAATGAAAGAAGGAGTTGATACTTTTAAAGAACAGGCGCAGCTAATTAAGAAATATGGCGCGGCAGTGATAATAATGGCTTTTGATGAAAAAGGCCAGGCGGATACCTATGAACGTAAGGTGGAAATTTGCTCTAGAGCGTATAATATACTAACTGAAGAAGTGAAATTTGATTCGGAAGATATAATTTTTGACCCAAATATTTTTGCTGTTGCAACAGGTATAGATGAGCATAATGAATATGCAAATGCTTTTATTGAAGCATCGAGGACAATTAAAAAACGTTTCCCAAAGGTTCATATTAGCGGTGGGGTTTCTAATCTATCATTTTCATTTAGAGGGAATGAAGCTTTGAGGGAGGCAATGCACTCATCATTCTTATACCATGCTATTCAAGCAGGTATGGATATGGGAATAGTTAATGCTGGACAACTAACACTTTATGATGATATTAATGTAAAATTAAAAAATTCTGTCGAAGATGTAATATTTAATCGTAGAAACGATGCAACCGAACGATTGGTTGAAATTGCAGAAGGTTACAAAGGTATTAAAAAAGAATCTAAAAAAGATCTTTCATGGAGAGATAATCCTGTAAATCAAAGATTAAGCTATGCATTAGTAGAAGGGATAGACGATTTCATTGTTGATGATACTGAAGAAGCCAGAATGCAACATGATAGGCCAATTCACGTTATTGAAGGACCATTAATGGATGGAATGAATATTGTAGGTGACTTATTTGGTGCTGGAAAAATGTTTCTTCCTCAAGTTGTAAAGTCAGCAAGAGTGATGAAAAAAGCAGTATCTCACCTTGTGCCATTTATAGAGGAAGAGAAAAATAAATTAGGTTTAATTGAAAAATCCAATGGTAAAATAATTATGGCGACGGTTAAAGGCGATGTTCATGATATTGGCAAAAATATAGTAAGCGTAGTTTTAGGTTGTAATGGTTATGACGTTATTGATCTAGGCGTTATGGTCCGTTCTGATAAAATATTATCTACTGCTATTAAAGAAAATGCTGATATTATTGGTCTTTCTGGGTTAATTACTCCAAGTCTAGAGGAAATGGTCCATGTTGCAAAAGAAATGCAACGGTTAAATCTTACAATGCCTTTATTAATTGGAGGCGCTACAACAAGTCGAAAACATACAGCAATTAAGATTGAGGAAAATTATTCTGGACCAACAATTCATGTGATTGATGCATCAAGGGCAGTTGGAGTTGTTAGGAAGCTTATGAATATTAATGAGAAAGAAAAGTTCGTTAATGATATAAGGGATGATTTTAAAAAGATACGAATAAACAGCCTTCAAAAGGATTCAGTTAAAAAATTATCGATTGAAATTGCTAGACAAAGAAAATTTTCACCTGATTGGAAAAAAACTAAACCTGTAAAACCATCTTTTGTAGGAATTAAAACATTTGATGATTATCCACTGCATGAACTGGTTGATTATATTGATTGGTCACCATTTTTTCATGCCTGGGAGTTGAAAGGATTATATCCAAAAATACTTTCTAATAAAAAATATGGTGAGCAAGCGAATAATCTGTTAAAGGATGGAAAAAAATTATTAAATCATATTATATCTAAAAAATTACTATCTGCAAAAGCAGTAATTGGAATTCATTCAGCTTATTCTAAAAATGAAACTGTAATTTGTGAAGGAGTTAAGTTTAATTTTCCCCGACAGCTAATAGATAAAGGAAAAAATAATAATTACTCCCTTGCGGACTTTATTTCTCCAAAAAATGATTATATTGGCACTTTTGCAGTTACAACAGGGCATGGATTAGAAAAGATTGTAAAGTATTATGATGATCAAAATGATGATTATAATGCAATAATGGCTAAAGTTTTAGCAGACAGATTAGCAGAAGCTCTAACAGAAAGAATGCATGAGCGAGTTCGGAAAGAATTTTGGGGGTATGCTATAAATGAACAGTTAACAAATGATGAATTAATTAAGGAGAAATATATAGGTATTCGCCCGGCTCCTGGATATCCTTCCTGTCCTAATCACGAGGAAAAAGATAAGATTTGGAAATTAATGAAGGTGAAAGAGAACACTGGAATTTCTCTTACTGAAAATCGAGCTATGTATCCAGCCGCATCGGTATGCGGATGGTACTTTTCTCATCCTGATTCTAAATATTTTTCAGTATTAAATAATTAATCTAATGAATAAAAGTAATATTGATCGTCAAATTGTTGCCATAGGAGGAGGAGGCTTTGGAAGAGATCCAAAGCATACAAAAATTGAACAATATATTTTAAATCAAACAAATAAAGACAAACCTCATATTCTATTTTTACCTACAGCTAGTGCGGAAGATCAATCATATATAGATAATTATTATGATTGTTTTGGATCTCTTTCATGCAAACCAAGTCATATATCTTTTTTTTCCAGAACACCAAGATTAAATGGTTTATTTAACAAAGCGGACGTTATTTATGTAGGCGGAGGTAATACAAAAAGCATGTTAGCTGTTTGGCGCGAATGGAAAGTTGATATATTATTGCGTCGAGCTTATGAAAACGGTATAGTACTGGCAGGAGTTAGTGCAGGTGCAATCTGCTGGTTTAAGCAAGGTATTACAGACTCATGGGCTAGTAATTTAAATACGATTGATTGCCTAGCGTTTATAGATGAAATGTGCTGCCCACATTATTTGGAAGAATCTGATCGACGACCATCAGTTCATCAGATGCTAAAAGATGGAAAAGCAATGAATGGCTATTGCTTGGATGGAGGTTCTGCAGCGCATTTTGTTAATGAAAAACTAATTAATGCTATATCTTTTTATACTGATCGGAAGGCAGTATTTGTAGAGAAAAAGAATTCAAGTATTATAGAAAAAGAACTTCCACATATAGTTTTATGATTTGCAGTGAAGAAGACATACAGTTTTGGGAGGATATATATATTTCTGGTGATGCAACTTGGGATTTAGGAGGAGCAACACCAATATTTGAATCGATTTCTAAAGATATAAGGCCTGGAAAAATATGTATTATAGGATGTGGAAAAGGTCATGATGCAGTAATGTTTGCAAAGAAAAATTTTGAAGTCACAGCTATTGATTTTGCCCCTTCCGCTATTAGTTATTTAAAGCAACTTGCAGCAGATGTAAAAGTAGATATACATGCTATAAATACAGATATCTTTAATCTGTCTAATGATTATTATAATCAGTTTAATTATGTAATTGAACAAACTTGTTTTTGTGCTATTAATCCAACTATGCGCAGTGATTATGAACAGTTAGTTTTTAATTTATTAATTAAAGGCGGACTGTTAATTGGATTATGGTTTCCATTAGATAAGAATATATCTGAAGGGGGCCCACCTTGGGCTACGTCAGTTGAGGAGGTAAAGAATCTCTTTTCAACTAGATGGGAAATTGAAAGAGAGGAATTTTCAACCCTATCTATAAAACCTAGAAAAGATAGAGAGAAGTTGATCGTTTTTAGAAAAGTATGAACTAACTTTATTGGATGAATTCTGATTTAAATTTAGCTAAAGAAGCAGCCATAGAAGCAGGCTCCATCATAATGAAATACTATAAAAAAGATTATGATGTTCATGAAAAAAGTTATCATAACCCTGTTACTACAGCTGATAAAGAAGCTGATGAAAAAATCAAAGAAATTTTGCTTAATAATAATTCTGAATACGGTTGGCTTTCTGAAGAGACTGTTGATTCAAAGGATAGATTAAGTAAAAAATATATATGGGTTGTAGATCCATTAGATGGTACAAAAGAATTCATTGAAGGTGTACCAAATTTTGTTGTTAGTATTGCCTTGGTAAATGATACTACACCAATATTAGGAGTTTTATATAATCCTGTAACAGGAGAAATATTTTCAGCTGCAAAGGATAATGGGGCATTTTTAAATGGTGAGCAAATTTCTTGTTCAAAGAAGAACGATTTAAATCAAATGGTTATATTAAATAGCCGATCAGAGACGAATCGTGGTTTATGGGTTTCTTACTCTAATATGTTTAAGGAATTAAAGCCTGTTGGATCAGTAGCATATAAATTAGGATTAACTGCTGCTGGGATAGGTGATATTTTTGTAACCCTAAGGCCAAAGAACGAATGGGACATTTGTGCGGGTACTTGTATAATTAATGAGTCTGGTGGAAAAGTTATTGACCTAAAAGGTAATGATATTACTTTTAATAAAGAAAAGACCCTGATAGAGCCTGGATTGATAGCAGGTGAAGCTAACTCTGTTAATAAAACTTATTTAGCTCTTTCAGAAAAGATATGATATGACTGATATACCAAAAGATGCAATCAAGTGTTTAGATAAAGGTTTTGTGCGGTTGGTTGATTCAATGGGAGGTGATAATGCTATAGTTCAAGCTGCACGTGTAAGCTATGGAAAAGGTACAAGTAAAGTAAGCCAAGATAGAGGCCTTATCCGTTATTTAATGAGACATAGACATACTACACCTTTTGAAATGGTGGAGTTTAAATATCATTGCAAGATGCCTATTTTTGTAGCTAGACAATGGGTAAGACACCGTACTGCCAATATTAATGAATATTCTTTACGTTATTCAGAGGCACGTGATGAATTTTATTACCCAGATCCAGAAAATATACAATTTCAAAGCGCTCTTAATAAACAAGGAAGGCTTGGAGAGGTTTCTGATGATTTAAAAAAGAAAGTGAGCAAGTATTTTAAAGAAATATCTGACAGAAGCTTTGAAATATATTCTGAATTAAATAGCGCTGGAGTTGCTAGAGAGCTTGCGCGAGCTGTTTTACCTGTAAATCTTTATACCGAATGGTATTGGAAAAATGATTTACACAACCTTCTTCATTTTATTGGTCTTCGATCTGATGATCATGCTCAATATGAGATTAGAGTATTTTCTGATGCAATGGCTAAATCAGTAAAGAAAGTTGCTCCTTTTGCTTGGGAAGCATATCAAGACTATGTAGTTAGTGGCCTGAGATTTTCTAGAGTTGAGCGTGGAATATTGGAAAAAAATCTACCCGAAAGAGTAATTGAGGATCTTCTAGAGGATTTAGCATATCAGATTACTGCATCACTACATAATAACAAACCCCGCACTGATAAAGATCTGTTTCCTTTGTATACTAAGCAAGGTGGATCTGATTCCAAAGGAGACTTTTTTCTAAAATGGAGTTCAGGAGAAATAGATCCTGGGAACGTAAGAGAGTTGCGAGAGTTTAAAAATAAGCTTAAAAGGTTAATGAAATAATTATTTCGTGAACCTTTTAAGGCATATGTCCTTATTTAATAGAGCAAAAATTATTGATCAGAATTTCACAGATTTTGTGAAATCTGAGAAATTTCCTAAATCAGATATAAGTTTATCACAAAATGAAACTACAACATCTGATTTAATTTCATTATTTGAATCTCAGGTATGTAGTAGGCATTTAGATTTAAAAGCCAGAACTATGAAAGAAGAAGGAAAGTGTTTTTATACCATAGCAAGCTCTGGCCATGAAGGGAATGCAGTATTTGGAAAGGTTTTTTCTTATAAGGACATGGCTTTTCTTCATTATCGTAGTGGAGCATTTTTTATAGAAAGGTCAAAGCAAATAGCTGGGACATCTCCTATCTATGATCTCGCTTTATCTTTTGCTGCTTCATCTGATGATCCAATTAGTGGAGGCCGACATAAAGTTTTTGGAAGTAAACTATTAAACATACCCCCGCAAACAAGCACTATATCTAGCCATATACCTAAAGCAGTTGGATCCGCACTTTCAATTGGTAGAGCAAAAGACTTACAGATAAAAGAAAGAGAACTTGAAGATGACAGCATAATTCTTTGCAGTTTTGGAGATGCTAGCGTTAATCATTCCACTGCGTTAGGCGGATTCAATACTGCTGAGTGGATCACGCATCAAGGAGGGCATGTTCCAATTGTTTTTATTTGTGAAGATAATGGATTTGGAATTTCAGTAAAAACTCCTAAAAATTGGGTACAAGATTCTTTTTCTAATAGAAAATGGTTCAAATACATACAATGCAATGGATTAGATTTATTAGATTTAATTCAAAAGTCAAAATTAGCAAATGACTTTTGCCGAAAGAATAGGGCGCCTGTTTTTCTACATATGAAGACTATTCGATTAATGGGTCATGCAGGTTCGGATATTGAATTTGGCTATAATAGTAAAGAAAATATTGAGCAAAATGAATTTAATGATCCGTTACTTCATTCTTCACGAATACTTATTAATAATAAATGTTTATCAAAAGATGATATTATAAAATTATATGAGCATTCAAGAGAAATAGTTAATCATGTATTCGAAGAGGCATCAATTAGACCAAAACTCAATACATCAAAGAGTGTCATGAAATCTATTTTGTCAAATTCGAGAGAATATATTCTACCAGCAATTCCAAAAAAGATAAGTAGAGAAAAAGTATTTGGTAAAGAATATCAAAGAATAGATCAACCTCAACATATGGCAAAATTAATTAATTATGCTCTTACTGATATCCTAAATCAATATTCTAACACATTAGTTTTTGGTGAAGATGTTGCAAAAAAAGGAGGAGTATATAATGTAACTGCAAACTTATTTGAACAATTTGGTATTCGCAGAGTATTTGATAGCCCTTTAGATGAAACATCAATTATTGGAACAGCTATAGGTCTTTCGCATAACGGTTTTATACCGATACCTGAGATTCAATTCTTAGCTTATTATCATAATGCAGAGGATCAGCTGCGTGGTGAGGCAGCAACTCTACCATTTTTCAGTAAAGGTCAATTTGTAAATCCAATGGTATTACGAATCCCAGGGCTTGCTTATCAAAAAGGTTTTGGAGGACATTTTCATAATGATAATTCATTAGCCGTATTTAGAGATTTACCAGGAATTATTATTGCATGCCCTTCCAATGGTGTTGATGCAGTAAAAATGCTCAGAAGAGCAGTTTTTGAAGCATATATAAATTCGAGAATTACAGTATTTATTGAGCCAATAGCGTTATATATGGTCAGAGATTTGCATAAACCAAAAGATGGAAAATGGAGTTTTAAATATCCAAATGTTAAAGAAGAAATTACTATGGGTGAATTCGCAGTGCATGGTCAAGGATCTTCTTTGACGATTATTTCCTATGCTAATGGATTTTATTTATCCATGAAAGCAAAAGTAGAGATAGAAAAAAAATTAAATAAAAAAATAAAAATAATTGATTTAAGATGGTTGAGTGATATAAATATTACAAACCTAATGAAATCAGTAGGTAAATGTTCAAAAATTTTGATTGTTGATGAATGTCGAAAAAACGGTTGTTATGGGGAAGGGTTAGTTGCTGATATTTCTACTGCTAGTACGAAACCATTAAAGATTAGATTGCATGCAGCTGAAAATAGTTTTATTCCCTTAGGTAAAGCTGCAACTGTTACACTCCCAAGCAAAGAAAGTATAATTGATAACGCTATCAAGTTATATAATGAATAGAAAAAGAATTATAATTATTTGTCCAGGTCGTGGAAGTTATACTAGAGAAACTCAAGGATACTTAAAAAAATATATCCAATCGTCATCTAACAAAATAAAATATATGGATGATGAAAGAAATAATGCTGGTTTACCAACCATAACAGAAATTGATTCTCAGACTTTTAAAACTAGAGTTCATATGAAAGGTGAACATGCATCAACTTTAATTTATGCATGCAGTCTGATTGATTATTATTCAATTGATCAATCGAAATATAAAATTGTTGCAATAATAGGTAATTCAATGGGATGGTACTCTGCTCTAGCGTTTTCTGAATCATTGAATTATCAAAAAGCTTATGGTCTTATCGATATAATGGGTTCAATGATGAAAGACCAAATTATTGGAGGACAAATCATTTATTCAATTACTGATGATAATTGGAATATTAATAATGACCTTGTGCAGCAGTGTATGAAAGAGATCGAAAAAGCAGGAGCTCAAATATCTATCTATCTCGGCGGCTATATAGTTATTGGCGCGGAACAAAAAGCATTAAATATGCTTTTAAAGCGATTACCTAAAAAAGGCAATTATCCTTTTCAATTACCTTATCATGCAGCATTTCATACACCGCTTTTACAATCAATATCTAAAAAGGCGAAAGAAATATTTTCAAGGGATATGTTTCTTAAGCCTCAAACCCCAATAATTGATGGAAGAGGATACGTTTGGTCCCCATGGTCTACAAATGAAACTGATTTGTGGAATTATACACTAGGGCATCAAGTATGCAATCCATATGATTTTACAAAATCATTATCAGTTGCAATTAAAGAATTCTCTCCGGATAAGATTGCATTACTTGGACCGGGGAATACGCTGGGAGGAGCAATTGGCCAGATTATATGTCAACTTAAATGGAAAAATATTTCTTGTAAGGAAGATTTTGTTAGCGCGCAAAATGAAAATCCTTTTTTAATTTCTATGGGGATTCCTGATCAGAGAGAAATAATTTCTCAATTCTATGAAAACCAAATTATATCTTCGTAATTTCTGTAAAAGAATTAGTTATGAAAAATATTGGACCTGATTATTATAATATTTCTGATGAATTATCTGAGGAGGAGTTGCTTATTCAGCAAACAGCAAATGAATTTGTTCAGAATGAGTTTCTTCCTATAATTAATGAACATTTTGAAGCAGGAACTTTTCCTAAAGAACTAATCCCCAAACTTGGTAATTTAGGATTCCTTGGTTCTGCTCTCCCTGTTGAATCAGGTGGTGCAGGTGTAAGTAATGTTGCATATGGATTAATTCTACATGAACTTGAAAGAGGGGATTCTGGCCTTCGATCATTTGCCAGCGTTCAAGGTTCTTTAGTGATGTATCCCATCTATGCATATGGTAGTTCGGAGCAAAAACAAAAATGGTTGCCTGGATTAGGTAAAGGAGAGTTGATAGGTTGTTTTGGATTGACAGAACCTAATTTTGGTTCTTATGCCGGAGGGATGGTAACCACAGCTAAAAAAGAGGGCGATGATTGGATAATCAATGGTTCTAAAATGTGGATCACAAATGGAAGTATCGCAGATATTGCTATAGTGTGGGCGAAAGATGAAGGGGGTATAGTTCGGGGATTCATATTAGAGAAAGGTATGGATGGTTTTAGTAGTAATGATATTCATGGAAAAATAAGTCTTCGATCATCTATTACTTCTGAATTATCTATGGTGAATGTCCGCGTTCCAGATTCGTCCCGCTTACAAGGTATTGAAGGAATGAAAGGACCTTTATCATGTCTAACTCAAGCACGATATGGCATTGCTTGGGGAATGACAGGTTGTGCAACTGATTGCTATTTATCTGCATTGAATTATTCAAAAGAAAGAAAACAGTTCTCAAAACCCATTGCAGGATTTCAATTAACACAAGCAAAACTAGCAGAAATGCTAACGAAAATAACTAATGCTCAATTAATGGTTATGAAATTAGGCAGAATGAAAGATGCTGGGACTATGACTTTTCATCAAGTTTCTATGGCAAAACGAAATAATTGCGCAATGGCTAGAGACGTTGCTCGAACATCCAGAGAAATTTTGGGAGCTAATGGCATAACTCTAGATTATTCTCCCATAAGACATATGGCAAATATTGAGTCGGTATTTACATATGAAGGCACTCATGATATGCATACTCTAATTCTAGGAGAGGATATTACAGATATTCCTGCATTTGATTAGTTCTTAATAGGGGGGGAGTGGAAAAATGAAACGTCGTGATTTTATTAAATCAGGTGCAATTAGTCTTGTTGCATCAAGTTCAATATTAACTCAATGTGATAATCCGATAGAGAAAGTAAAAAATGATCCTATAGTGCTTTCTACTTGGGATCACGGAATTCCTGCAAATAACGCTGCAATGGCTATCATGAATGAGAATGGATCATCATTAGAAGCTGTGGAGGCTGGTGTTAGAGTAACTGAGGCTGATCCTTTATCACAATCTGTTGGATTAGGTGGAAGGCCAGATAAAGATGGTCACGTTACACTAGATGCTTGCATAATGGACTCAGGTGGGAATGCAGGATCAGTAGCGTTTTTAAGAGATATTAAACATCCAATTTCAGTAGCTAGGGAAGTAATGGAACAAACTGATCATGTAATGCTTGTTGGTGAGGGAGCAAAGAGATTTGCTTTAGAGAAGGGTTTTAAAGAAGAAAATCTGCTCACGGATAAATCAAGGGAAGAGTGGCTGCAATGGAAAAAAGATAATAGTATTAAAGATTCTTGGGGGCCTAATGATGAACATGATACAATAAGTACATTAGCTAGAGATAATAATGGAAATTTAGCAGGAGCTTGCACCACTAGTGGTTTGGCTTACAAACTTCATGGCCGCGTAGGTGATAGTCCAATTATTGGCGCAGGTATGTATGTGGATAATGAAATTGGCGCAGTTGGCGCAACAGGAAAAGGTGAAGAAGTAATAAAAACTTGTGGAAGTTTTTTAGTAGTTGAACTTATGCGTCAAGGATATTCTGCTATGGATGCTTGTAAAGAAGCAGTAAATAGAATTCTTAGAAATCAATCTGGAAAATCTGATTTTCAGATTGGTTACATCGCTTTGCGAAAAGATGGACAGGTTGGTTTTTCTGCTATACATGATGGATTTCAGTATGCTTTATATAAAAATAACAAAAATAAGCTTTATGATGTAAAAGGTATTGGTTAATAGTGAATGTGATTTTTGAATCCATTACTAATAGGTATATACCTAAGTCAAAAGAATCTACAAAAAAATACCGAAGCCGAATCGGGAAGTTTCAAGGATGGATTTCTATAATTGTAAATGGATTATTGTTTTTTTTGAAGCTTTTAATCGGTTTAATTATTGGATCCATATCTGTTATTGCTGATGCCTTTCATACCTTAACTGACGTTATTTCAAGTGGAGTGGTAATATGGGGATTTAATGAATCAGAAAAACCCGCTGATAAGGAGCATCCCTATGGCCATGGACGAGCAGAATATGTAGCTACATTAGTCATAGCTATTTTGTTAATAGTTGCAGGGATTGAATTTATCGAGTCATCGATAGAGCGCATTGTTAACCCAACGATAGTTGAACCTGAATGGTGGATGATAATTAGTATTATTATTACCATTTTTGTTAAAATGATAGTTGCACTGTATGCTGAATTTTTATCTTCTAAGATTGCCTCAGGTACTTTGCATGCTGACGCATGGCATCACCGAGCAGATGCTATCTCATCATTTCTAGTCGCATCTGCAATGATATTAGGAAAATTTGGCTATGTTCAAGTTGATGGTTGGACTGGATTAATTGTTGCTTTATTTATTATGTGGTCGGGGTTTGGTATTGCAAAGGCTGCTGTAGATGATCTAATTGGTAGGCCACCAACTATTGAGGAAATAAACGACATTAGACAATTATCTCAAAATGTTGAAGGAGTTATCGGAGTCCATGATATTGCAGTACATAGCTATGGGAAGGATAAGTTTGCTAGTATTCATATTGAAATAGATGCAGATAAGGATCAAATGGATGCACATAATATTTCAGAAAATGTCGAAAAAAAATTAAATAAGAAATTAGGAGTTTCACCTACAGTTCATGTTGACCCTATCTCAATTACAGATCCAAAAACAAAAAAAGTAAAAAAATATTTAAAAGATAATTTATCTAATCATGAAATTATTACTGGTTTTCATGACGTTCGAGTTGTGGATACTAATAAACATCATGTGATATTATTTAATGTTGATGTTAAATCTAATTTATCAAAAGTACTAATTATCGAAACATGTAATATTATAGAAAACCAGTTACAATCAATTTTTCCTGAATTTGAAGTTGATATTAGTGTTTCAGGAATACATAATTATTCTTAAAAAGATTATTTGAATTACATTAATATTTGTAAGTCATTTATCGATTCACCAGAGTAATGCATATTTTTTCCATTCACTTCAATAATACAACTGCCATCGTTTGTAATATTTTTAAAAATTCCACTATGAATTACATTATTTTTCTGAAAAGAAACTTTTTTATTATTATGTGTACAATACTTATTCCAATCATTACTTATATCAAAATTAATAGGGTCATTTTCAAAACGTTTTAATAATAATTCCATATTATTTAATACGCTTGCTATTACTCTTTCACGTTGAATATTTTTTCCTAATTCCATAAATAATGAGGTTGCTTCTTTAGCAAGACCAGAATCAAAATCATCTTTACTTTCATTTACATTAATTCCAATTCCAATAACCACCCATTCAATATTAGTTTTTTGGATTTTAGCTTCACATAAAATTCCTCCAACTTTTTTCTTATTAAATATGATATCGTTTGGCCACTTAAGACTTCCATTAATATTCAATTCTTTCAAACCGTCTAATACAGAAATACCAGTCAAAATTGGGAATATCCCTATTTTTTCAACAGGTATCGTCTCAGGTTTGTAGATTAAAGAAATTGTAAGGCTTTTTCCAGATTTAGATTTCCATTCATTGCCATGCCTCCCTTTTCCAGATATTTGATTATCAGTAATAATCAATGTACCAGATTCTGTTCCTTCATTAATTATTTCCCATGCCTCCTTATTAGTTGATACTAGCTGGGTATAATATTCAATATATTTACCAATAGTATTTGTTTTTAGGTTAGCTTCAATCAGATTTGTAAATATCATATTTGTACAAATAAAAAGTGAATCTGAATTAAAGTAAGAATTAATCCTAAAAGTGAACCAGCGGTTACTTGTGGTATGTTATGTGCTTTTAATATCACTCTTGAATAAGCAACAAAAAATAATATTATAAACATAATAAATAGGTATTCTTTACTGTGTATCCATAAAATACTTAATAGACCAGATACACCCATAGTATGTATAGATATTTTCCAATAACGAGTAATTATTATTATAACTAATGTGTTAGTTATCGTACAAAACATTAACCCCCTCACTAGCATTCCAGCTTCTTGAATGTGTAATAATAAATAACCGAAAATTGCAAATACTACACCTAAAAATAATGGCATAATGCGCTCTTCTCTTATGCTAGCATCTAGATCTGATATAACACCTTTCTTTTGCAAAAAAAGTAATGTTATAATGGGCAGTAGATTGGAAAAAATGAAGCAGGTTATGAGGATTGTAAATGCTTTTGGATGTAATACATTATTATCAAAGATTATTATAATAAATACTAATAATGAAAAAATCATAGGGTGAAAAATAATCGAAATAGTTTTTGCGACTTTGAACAATTGAATCTTAAATGCTTGATTGATATTCGCCAAAGATGTCTCTTAATTGATCAGAGATTTCTCCAATTGTACATTTTGATTTTACACATTCTATAATTGTAGGAATTATATTTTGAGAACCAAGGGCAATAGTATGTAAAGAATTTAATTTTTCTTTCACCAAGTTGTTATCCCTTGAATTCTTGAAATCTTTTAATCTATTTAATTGAATGCTAACAGAATTATCATTTATTTCCATAGTTTTATATTTGTCAACATTATCTGATTTATATTCATTAACACCAACTATTATTCTCTCCTTAGTATCTATAGAATTTTGATATCTTGATGCACTTTGAGCAATTTCATTTTGTATCCATCCTGATTCAATTCCTTCAATAACTCCGCCCATATTATCTATATCATTTATTATATCATTTGCATCTTTTTCAATTTTATCTGTCATCTCTTCTATAATATAGCTACCACCAAGTGGGTCAGGATGATTTGTTAATCCTGATTCATGAGCAATAATTTGTTGAGTACGCAATGCTAACTTTGCTGATTCATCTGTTGGTAATGATAATGCTTCGTCTCGGCTATTAGTATGCAATGATTGTGCCCCTCCTAAAATTGCTGAAAGGGCCTGGATAGTAGTTCTTACAACATTATTATCTATTTCTTGAGCAGATAATGTTGAACCTCCAGTTTGTACATGGAAACGGCATTTCATTGCTTTTTCATTTTTCACATTAAATCTATTTTTCATTATTTTTGCCCACATTCTTCGAGCAGCTCTAAATTTTGATGCTTCAATCAGCAAATCATTATGCGCATTAAAGAAAAATGAAATTCTACTTGCAAAAATATCAGGATCTAAACCTCTTTTTATTGCATCCGATACATATGTAATTCCATTAGCAATTGTAAAAGCTAATTCTTGAACTGCTGTGGATCCAGCTTCTCTTATATGGTACCCTGATATTGATATAGGATTCCATTTAGGGGTATGCGTATTTGAAAATTCTAGCAAATCTGTTACTAAACGCATTGATGGCTCGGGGGGAAAAATATATGTACCTCGTGCTATATATTCTTTTAATATATCATTTTGTATTGTCCCCATTAGTTTGTTAGATGAAACACCCTGATTTTCGGCTGCAACTATATAAAAAGCGAACAATATTGGTGCAGTTGCATTAATTGTCATTGAGGTTGAGACTTCGTTTAATTTTATATCATCAAATAATATATTCATATCTTGAATTGTCGATATTGGAACACCGACTCTTCCAACTTCACCTTTTGCTAATTCATGATCAGAATCATAACCAATTTGGGTAGGTAGATCAAATGCCACAGAAAGACCAGTTACACCTTGCTCTAAGAGAAATTTGAATCTTTTATTAGATTCTTCAGCAGAAGAAAAACCTGCATATTGTCTCATAGACCATAGTCTATCTTTATACATTCCAGAATAAATACCGCGAGTAAAAGGAAATTTTCCTGGTTTTTCACCCATTATATATTCCGTTCTTTTTTGATTGTTTGATATGCATTGTTAACGGCCTTGAATTTTTCTTCTGCGATATGTTGCAAATCTATACCAAGGTGCGATACTTTATCTGGGTGATATTTATTTGCCATTTTACGATATCCTTTTTTTACTTCATCATTATTGCATGATGGATCAAGTTCTAATATTTTATATGCATATTTATTATCTTTTATAAACATTGCTTTAATACTTTCATAATCTTTTTGATTAATATTTAAGTATCCCGCAATGGTATGAATGACTTTTATTTCACTATCATCAATATGTTTATCTGCAAATGCTAATCCAAATAAGATATGAATTAATTCTATTCTACTGGGATGATCCATCGATCGTTGAATTTGCTTGCAGACATCCCTTAAAGGATAATCCTGTTTTAAAATATCCTTAAATAGAATCATAAAATATTGAACATCAGAAGATTTTAATTCTTTATTTAGAAAATCTTTTACGTAGTTAAGCTCTGATCGCAATAGTTTATTATCCGCCTTCATAACTTTTGCAAATAACACCATAAGCGACACAATGAAATCACCAGCTTGTGTACTCGATTTACTATAGTTTCCTTGATAGTTTTTAAGTGATCCTGCATCAGACATAGATGCCCAAGCATAGCCAAGAATGCCACCTATTGGCCCTCCTAGTACCCATCCTAGTCCACCCCAAAACAGTTTTTTATTTAATGACATATTAAATTTTTTATTTCAATTACTTCTAGTTATAGTTGAAAACTACACAGTATCATAATGGTGAAAAAGTTATATTCAGCCATGGACATTCCTTTAAAGACAAGGCTCGGACTATTTTTTAATAATCTAATTTATAAGTCAATTAAAGATTCAACATTAGGAATTAATGATAATAATACTTCTATTTCACGAGTCTTATTTATTCTTCCAGAAGAAGTTAATTATTCCCGCGTAGTGAGAATATTTTTACAATCTATATATAATGCTATAGGACCAAATCCAACTATAAAGATTGATTATGCTTTATCAAAACAAAGTATAATTTCATATGAGGGATTAATAAATAATCCGTTAATATTATTTTCTTCTGATGATCAAAATTATTGGGGATTACCAAATAATCAATTGATAAATGTATGTAAGGATCTAGAGTTTCATGCAGTAATTGATTTAAATCCTGAATTCAATCCATTTGCGACCAGTTTAACTAAGCATATAGAAGCAAATATTAAAATTGGTTATTATTCAAAATATGCTGAAAAATATTATAACATACTTATTGAAAGAAAGGATACGGACTTTCTAGAAAGAGGTAATAGCTATATCCTACAGCTATTAGGCTTAAAATAAAAAAATAAACTTTTTAAACAAATCATTGCCCCCATATAGGTCTCCGATTAATTTAACCGCCGATTTTAGTAGATATTATTTATGTTAGAAGAAGGAATAATCTGTCCAAATTGTGGCGCGAACATTGAAGAAATGGATCTTCGCAAAAAACTTGCGTGCACTCATTGTAAAAAAGATCTAAAAGATAGGAACTATCTTGACTTTCTTGAATACTTGATGGCAAATGGTATAGTAGAGAATTTGGATTTTTTCGATGTATCAGTTTATAGCGAAGATATTGAAAGATTTGATCCTGAGGATGAAGATGATGTAGATGTAACTGTACACGAAAAAAGAAAAGAAGTATTTAACTTATATGAGAATGAGATGGTTCAGCAGCAGCAGGAAGAAGAAGAGGTAAACTATAAAGATTTTGAAGGTCTTGATGAGGACTGGGAAGATTTTAACAGTACTTGATTTATTTAGGAGGGTATCAACATGGAAGAGAAAAAGAAAGTTCAGCAGATCAATATTGAATTGGATGAAAAAGTAAGTGGAGGAGAATATGCAAATTTTGTTGTTGTTACTCATTCTCCTGCAGAAGTAGTAATGGATTTCACTAGATTATTGCCAGGAGTTGCAAAAGCTAAGGTACATTCAAGGATCATTATGGCACCGCCTCACGCCAAAGCATATTTAATGGCCTTGACTGATAATATCAAAAAATTTGAATCTAAATATGGTGAGATTAAAACACCAGGGCAAGAGGGTTTCACTGAATTTGGCGTTAAGCCACCTGAAGACGTTCTTCCAAATTAGAATTTATTTATATTGAACCCAGGTTCGTCCTCTTTTTAGCTCTCGCATTTTTATTAAGACCCATATAGTAATAAATAACCAAGCTATACCATAGCCGTATATCCCGCCAAAGAGTACATCACCCGGGTAATGAACCCCTACGTATACTCTGCTAATAGAAACACTAAGCGCTAAAATGAATAATGGTTTTTTCCAGCGTTCATAGAAATATGATAAGATGGTAGTTGCACAAAATATGTTAGCAGCATGCGCTGACACAAATCCATATTTTCCACCCTTACCAATCAATACATTGATTGTATCACCCAATGTATGTGAGGGTCGTAGACGAGCAATCGTAGGTTTAATCACTTCTACAACAGTTACATCAGTTATTCCAGTAGCAATCAATATTATTCCAAGAGCAATCCTTGCACGCTTTCCACCTCTAATACTTAGAATTAAAACGCCAATTATTACAGGAATTACCCATAAATCCTCATTCGTTATTGTAACAAAAAATAGATCAAAAATAGGATTAGATAGAAAATCGTTGATTAAGTATAATATTTTCCGATCAATATTATCTAATAAACCAATCATCAAAAGTCAGAAATAATAATTAACCTTTTTCCAAATCCCTTAGATGTTCTTTACCATGATCATCAAAGTATAGATTTATAAACTGATCTAATAATTGTTTAACTTTTTTAGGTTTTGATTGATCGATATTCTGCTTGCACTTCATGGCAACAACAATTATTTGCTGTAGAACAAGTGTTTGATCTATATATAATTGTCTTCCATCTTCATTTTTCTTTTTGGGCTTAATTCTTTGAGCAAGAAAATAATCTGCTATCGTAGATTGAATTAATGTTGCATGCTCTTCTTTTGTATTAACCCATCGAATTAATTGATTCATATTTTGCGCATTGGAGTCACTTTCAGACAACAGTTCAATTTGATTCATAGCTTTCTCAATTGTGGTTACATGCTCTTTTAGAAGAACAATACGAGCCGCATCATCATAGATACCACATGGAACTTGACAATGACCAAACAAGTAGTTTGAAGAATTAATAATAACTGCAGCAGCTAAATAAACGATATGCTTGAATTTCATGAATTTCATGCTCCTTAATATTTACGTATTACTAACTTTAAAATTATTGCTTTATATAAAAATATGCAGCTTATCCTAATACAGTCTAGGTATTAGAATTTTGCTTGAAGACGAAATACGATAACCCGTCCTAATTCAGGTCCTCCTTGTATTTCAGTATGCATGTGATCAAACATATTATTTAATGTTAACATTGCAGATAAATTATCATTGATATCATAGTCCGTATGTAAATCAAAAATATTATAGGAGTCTATTACACCATAGTATATGCCTGATGACCATTGGAAACCATCTACATGACGAAAATTTAAGGAGAAGGAATATGGCTTATCTTGCGGATCATACTGAAGTTTAAACCCACCTTTGTGTTTTGGCGCATTAATAGGATCCTTTGCATTTGTTAATGGATTTAAAAAATCTGTTATACTTAAAAAGGAATAATTCATATCAAAAGATAGACTTCTTGTAATAAAATAAGTGATACTTGCATCTATTCCACTAACATCAACTTCACCATAATTTAAATAGCCTACTACAACCGGTGGCGCAAGGCCTTTGATAGTATCCATTGCAGCGACACCTTCAATATTGTCTCTCCATTTATTAAATGATTCATCATAATCTTCAGCGTCTGCAATTATATTATTATCGGCTACATTAACAACATCATTTGTAATGCCATCTCCATTCCAATCCGTTTCTAGTACTGATTTATTAATTACTATCGGCGTAATAAAGGTTGGGCGACTAATAAAATTAGAAAAATGATTAGTGAATAAATCAAGAGTTCCAAACATTCTTTGATTAATTCTACCTTTCCAGCCAAATTCCCATGTATCAATAATTTCTGCATCAATTTCCGGAAGATCATCTGTAATATAATTATAAAAACCATCAATCTTTGGATCTACGGATGGATAAAATAATATATACTTTGATGTATCCATTGGCTCATAATTAAATGTTGTAGTATTAAAGAAGAAAGGTTGTCCTTCATTATTTCTAGGATATACATATCCTCCATCTGCGCCACGTGCATATACTTTAAATATGGATACTCTTGTTACAAATATGTCTAGAAAAAGAGCCTGATTTGTGGGTGTGTTAAATGCCTTTGCCCATGTTAAGCGAAATGTTTGATTTTCTTTTGGACGGTATATTAAACCAACCTTTGGTGAGACCTGTAATCCTTCCTTATCATCAAAATTGAATTCCCAATTTTTGACATTTACATTTCTACCTTCTTGATTATTAAATTGCACCATATTTGTTAGGCGATCATGAACGTCCCATCTTGTCGCCTGGATAAGCTCAAATTTATTTGTAAGTTTCCAGTTGATTTGATAATAAGCGCCTAATTCATTTACTATGCGTCGATTATTTTCATCGTTTTCATCAATTCCTTCATCAATTAACCCATCCCCATCATTATCAACACCATCTTTTATTGCATACATTACATTATCAATAGGGGTCCCATCTGCAGTTGTATCAATTGAAGCCCAGGTAGTGTATTGTTCACCACTATCATACCAGGTATTGTCATTTCGATCATAGAATGAATCTGGAGAACCTGCTTCTCCATTCCCGTTATTATCTCTTCTATCATGTAAATTGTTATCACGTAAAATAGTTCCTCTTGTATCGGGCATTGTCATAAAATAATCGATACCCCATACAAAACGCATTTTCCCACCTAAGAACTCATTTACTTGTTGTAATTGACTGCTAAATTTTTTCGAACGATCATAAATAGTTCCACCAGTTGCTAGATTACGAGTAGGGGAGTATGCTAAGGGAAATCTTGGGTCATAATCACCTGAATAACTTGTATTTAGATAGCTTTGAAAGAACCAGTTTTTATATACCATTCTACCATGAACATATCGATATATCCAACCATCAGCTAAATATCTTGCAATACCTGTAATATTTATATTTCTTGCTTTTGCATAGCCATGTGAAACGCTGAGTGTTAAATCTGGATTGATCTCCCAGTCTGCTCGTATATCATAGCGGTAATTTTCAACATTAAAATCTGGGTAATCATCAATGCCATCTTCATTCGCATCCTTTATAATGGTTGAGAGACCGCCATAATTCATTTTGAAATCACCTTCACCATCATATATACCATCAGCGTTTGAATCGAAAATTAATTTCCCATCCTTTGTGTATTTAAAATCTCCCAATCCAACTTCCGGAATTGTACTACCGATGCGATCTGTCCAAGACATTCCAATTTCATCTAATTCATCTATTTCACCATCCCCATCATTATCTACGCCATCATACCATCGCTCTGGATCATCATCTATTCCTGAGTCAATTTTTTCATCAATCAAACCATCATTGTTATTATCAACCCCATCTGCATATTTTTTCCCAAGCTTTTCTTGAGTAACAAACCATAATATCATTCCATTGGCGAGTGTATAGCGGTGAAATGGATCATCGGCAGCCATATCAATCATTTCTTGAGTAATTTCTGGTGAACCTGGTTCCCCATCTCGAATAAAATTTTCATTATCAATATTATCTGCAAATCTTCTTCCAACCCAATATGCTTCTGATCCTTCCCATACGCCTAACATCTCTTCCGTAAACTCTGGGCCTGATTCTCCAGTAGTACCCCCATCGTCAATTCCATTATTTGTTAATCGTGGACGACCAATAAAAGCTGGGTCATGTCCTTCAAATTCATCCGGGTTATAATGGTGCCAGTCTTCACCTCGAAAAATTACACCAGATACTTTAAATCCAAATTTTCCTAAATTTTTTCCACCAATACGAAAATCTTCAAAAGTAGATGCGTGACGCATAGTAAATTTTTGCATTGGGTCTGAATTTGTTTGAGATAATAATCCTCCTTGTATATTTACACTTGTGGCGCCGCCATCCAAGGGAGAGCTTGTAATAATATTTAAAACACCTGTATATGCATTTGGCCCGTATAATGCAGAGGAGGGACCTAATACAACTTCAATTTGTTTTACATCTTCAAATGATACTGGAATTACATTATATGCAATTAATCGTAATGATGGAACATTTGCCATTCTACCATCTGTTAGAGTTAGAAGCCTTGAACTAAAAGAAGTATTGAACCCCCTTGCGCTTAGATTATAACTATCAATTCCCGATTGAGTGAACTCTACTCCCTTTACTGATTTCATATAGGCACCAAGATTGGTATTACTTTCACGGCGAATGTCTTTTTCGGTGATTACACTAATAGCGGCAGGAGCATCTTCCACACGTTCCCGTTTTCTTGATGCAGTAACGACATATGTTTGCATTTGAATAGTTTTACTTGCAAGGGTAACATCAACAATCAATTCCTCATCGGCATTTACAGTAATGGATTGTTCCTTTATTTCGTAACCAATATATGTGATTTTTAAAAGATGCTCACCAACAGGAACACTAGATATAAGATATGCACCTTGTATATCTGTAGCTGCACCCATTGTCGTTCCATCAATAACAATGTTTGCTCCAATAAGCGGATCACCATTATCAAGATCGGTAACTATTCCTTTGATTGATCCTTTTTGTGCAAAGATTATGGAAATAGATAGTAAAAAAAGGACAAGATAATTTTTCATATACTCACTCGTAAAAACAGACAGCTCTAATCCATAAGGATAGAGCTGTCTGTTTATTTTTTTGTCAACTAATGAAAATAATAAATTATTTCATTAATGTCATTTTCTTCGTTGCATTGTATTTACCTGCTTTTACACGGTAAATATACATACCACTGGAAAGCATGCTTCCACTCATATCACGACCATTAAAGGTCACATTATGACGGCCAGCATTCAGATTCCCTGAATATACAGTTGCAACTTGTTGACCCATAACATTCCATACCGTTAACTCAGTATATGCATCTTCAGGAAGATCGATAGCAATCTGAGTAGTAGGGTTAAATGGGTTTGGATAGTTGTCATATAGTGCAAACTCTTTTGGAATCATTGATTCTTCAGATTCTACACCAACACCACCTGCATTTGCAAATACAGGGTTAACACGCTGAAAGGAATGGTCTGGTATACAATTGTTCCCAACTTGGAAAACCAAACGACCATTGGATGATGGAAGCCCATCCCCCATATAAAAGTCATCTACATAAAAGGAGCCATGATCATCCCCAGTTGGTTGATAATGCAATACACCAACTTGAACAACAGCAGGTGGACCTTCAGGAACAGTTGCAGTCATTGAAAGCGCATGCCATTCATCTGGCGTAGCGCCTCTAAATTGCACTGTATCCCAGCCCATCATACCCCAGCCTGCATCAAAATATTTAGCAAACAGAACTCCATAGGAATTACCTTGATTTAAGTCATCTGCGCTATGTGTATAAAACATGGCGGAAACATTAAATGTTTCTCCACCTTGATATACGCCTGAAAAAGATTGGAAAAAGTTATTTTCCATATTTTCTCCACCAGAATACATGCCCCAAAGTTTTTGAGCTGAATTCCCCTCATAGGCAACAAAGGTTTCTTCAGTATTGTACATTGTTTCACCAGTGGTTACAGTAGCTTGACTATTTGCATTAGGATAGGATTCCCAACCTGTAGGGAAAGTATCACCAACTTCACATCCAGCGTTTGCTAGAGAATTGATTGCCGCTCCATAATCATGATCAGAGTCATCCACTTGCACACCAGCTGACGCCAGTGCCCCAACAGCGTATGCACCAGTTGCCTGTGCTGTCTGAGTTATTGCAGAGACAGTTTCAACTCCAGCTGTTAGCAATGCTGTAAGAGTTGTTCCTGCATATGCCCCAACAGCGGCCCCCAATGCAGCTGCGTTTGCTGCAGGAAGTCCAAAAGTAGTAGTGGCAAGTGCTTGCATCCCTAAGTCAGCTAATGAATCTGCTGTAGCTACTAAGGCTGATACTTGGTCAAGCCCTTGCTGCATATAGTAGACTATCCATGGATGCGTATCAGGTACGCCATCTCCATCAGCGTCGATTAATATTGCTGGGTCAGAAAATTGACCAAACGTAGCAGCCAAAGCACCGGCTGCGGCTAAGAAATTACCGGTAAAGTAATATCCTGTAAATTGCAATGGTTCGTCACCGGTAAATGGTGCGCCATCTCCTCCATTGGGATCAAAAATGTAACCCCATTCCAATTCTGGATTAGGAATAAAGCCATCATCGCCATCAATGGAGCCATCGCCATTCACATCAGCACCTGGACCACCAATCATTGGATATGTTCCTACATTAATTGCAGGATTTAAAGTTGATAAATAAGGAATTGTTGTGTAGTCACCAAAAGCACCAGTAACACCGAATGTTCTATTAAGGTTTCCTTCTGTATCAACACCTAATGTGGTCTCTACACCATCTGCCGCTTCCCAGTACACTTCTGCACTTTCGATTCTTTCAAAACTGGCATCGTATTGTGCAGTGATCATTCCCCAGCAGGTACGTTCTGTTCCAATACCAAAATCAACACCTTCTTCTTCAACATTTAAATCAGGAGCGTACATCTGATTCGCAAAAATTCCAGAAGTCACGATTCCAAAACCCCAAGTAGCAGTTCCTGCAGCTTCATCAACGATAGGCTCACCACCTAATTGATAGGTAGCAGGATCTTCCACTGGTGGAATAGTTATTGATGTTGAACAGTCTTCTACTCCAATAGTTGGATAGGTACCACTGATAAACATATCACCTTCCTCTGACAAATTTAAATATAAATCTACACCATAGGCTTGTAGCAAAAATGGGTTTACTAGTGGAACTGGAACCACTGCAATAGTATCACCTACATCAAAACTTAATAGTTCATGAGTGTAAACGGGACTAGCAGCACTTGGCCAACTAGCAGTAACAGCATATCCATTTCCAGGATCTTCATTTTCAGTCATTTCTCTTACTACATATGTAAAATCTATGTATACACTAACCATATGATAATACCCACCTAACTGCGCCTGACTAGGCTGTGGAATGATTATGGCCATAAAAAGAAAAAGACCTAATAACCTATTTCTATTCATTAGTACCTCCTTAAAGTATCTAATTAACTTTACTTTTTTCATTCTAAGACGAACGAATTTTTATACAATTCAAAGATCGCTTTCCCAAAACTAGTACAGTATTTTGCTACTGTCAAATATTATTTTTTTCATGTGATCTAGCATAAACTAATTTTATATATCATTTTTTATTATAATGGCGTGCAATTATCCTAATCACGCTCCATAGCAATAGAAGGGTGCCAATTATAAATAAGATATTTGCAAGAATGATAGTTCTATTCAAAAATAATATGGTTAGCATAAAACAAATTTACTATTACAGTTATCAGTCTATTTAATATTTTTCTTGCAAAAGAAAGTCTATCTATTTAAAATAAACCGACCGGTCGGTTTATTTTAGTAATAGAATATGTAATAGGAAAAATTTGATAAAAAGCAATTATTGGATGCTGATGTTTTAATTGATTATTATTGGCGCAATAATATTAGTAATATAGAAATAGATGAAAATTGCAGTATTAGTTAAACAAGTCCCAGGGCCTGAATCACCACTTCCTTTAGTTTCTTCTCAGGATTGGTTGGATGAATCTCAAGTTGCATATATCATGAATGAAAGTGATAATTATGGTTTGGAAGAAGCTCTCCAGATTCGTGAAAACAATAATGATGGGGAAGTTGTCGTAGTAAGTCTTGGCCCAGATAGGACGCAAAAAGTTATTCGTGAAGCTCTATCCAAAGGAGCTGACCGCGCTATTCATATTCAGACTAATGAAAATTACCCTACAGATCCACTGGAGGCTGCCTCTCTTTTTGCTGATGCACTTAAAGGAGAAGACTTTGATATTATTTTTTCCGGACTGCAGTCTGATGATCTAGGATACGGACAAACAGGGGTAATCCTAGGAGAATTATTGGGAATGTCTACTGCTACTTTAGCAATGGCTACAGAAATTTTGGATAATAAAATTAAAGTGAAACGAGAGCTTGAAGCAGGATATTTCCAGTGGGTGACAATGTCCTTGCCTGCCAGCATCAGTGTTCAATCTGGTTGCAATACTCCAAGGTATCCTTCATTAAAAGGAATTATGGGAGCCAAGAAAAAAGAAATAAATGTTGTTATACCAAGTGTTGGGGATCAAAATCAATCAATCAAAAAAATATATGCCCCTAATACCAATAAAGAAACTGTAATGATTGAAGGTTCTGTTGATCAAGTTGTTGAAAAATTAGTAACTGTTTTTCGGAATGAAATTAAAATTGCTTAAGTGATTTAGATGGATATTTTAGTTGTTTTAGAAGATAATAATGGGACGATTCACAGGATGGGGATTGAGTCTATTGCTGCGGCACAGCATATGGTCGATTCATTAGGCGGCCTTAGTGCAGGTGCTATGGTAATGGGAAAGAATGCAGATGCTTTAGCAACTGAAGCCTCTGGATATAATATAGATGAGGTATTAAGTGTAAATCATGAATTGCTTAATGATTATTCTTCTGATGGATATGCAGAAGCAGTCAAACAAGTCATCAATAAGGAAAATCCAACATATGTTTTATTTGGCCATTCTTATCAAGTAAGAGATTATGTTCCAAAAATAAGCGCAAAATTGATGAGGCCTTTTTTAGCGGATAGCATCGCTATTGACTTTGATGGAAAGGACGTATCTTTAACAAAGCAAATGTTTAATGCAAAACTATTTTCCGATATAAGTCCAAGTGGAGATGCTCCTTTTTTAATTAGTTTTCAATCTGCTTCTTTTTTGTCAGATAATGCTTCTACCGGTACCGCAAATAAAAGAGAAGTTGTTATAAATTTAGATTCATCAATGATTAAAACAGAATCGGAAGCACCGTTTAAAGAATCATCAGGCGGTGTTGACCTAACGGCCGCTGAATTGATTGTCTCTGTAGGTCGTGGTATTGGTAAGGAAGAAAATATTTCAATGGCGCAGGATCTTGCAGCAGCGCTAGGCGCAGAGATTTCATCATCTCGACCAGTAGTAGATTCTGGCTGGTTATCTCCATCGCATCAGGTGGGAAGCTCTGGCCAGGCTGTCTCTCCAAAAATGTATTTGGCCTTGGGTATATCTGGGGCCATACAGCATGTAGTAGGTATGAAAGCTTCAAAGAATATTGTGGCAATAAATAAAGATCCAGAAGCACCTATTTTTGAAATTGCTGATTATGGAGTTGTAGGAGATCTATTAGAAATTGTCCCCAAACTTACAGAAGCAATCCAATCCAAATAAAATTTTATGCATGATATTTATTTTTCTTTTGCCGAAAAAATAGTTCTCGGTTTAGGAATTATATTATGTTTGGCTTCATTTGTATATGAAGTTATGCGCCGATTACTTATTGTATTTAAAGGGTTGGGTAAGCTGCCATTTGATCGTATAGGAGCCCGTCTTTGGCGAATGTTTCGGGAAGTTTTCTTGCATGAGAAAGTTGTTAAAGGTCGCTTTTGGCCAGGATTAATGCACGCTTTTGTTTTCTGGGGATTTGTGATTTTTGGGCTGGTGACCCTTGATCACTTTGCAAAGGGTTTTGGCGTCCCGTTATTGAGCCTTAAAAGTCACAAAGTATATACGATGATTGTTACACCATTTTCAATTTTGGTCATTATTGGTATTTTGGCTCTTGCTTATCGTCGGTTTGTAACGAAACCAAAAACGCTGGGAAAGCTGTCTCCTACTTCAGGATTGGTGGCATTCTTTATTGTAGTTTTAATGGTCACATACTTAATAGGTGAAAGGGAAATTCCACTTTTTCTATGGAAAATTAATTGGTGGATTCATTCAGTTATTATTCTTGCTTTCTTATTTTTGATCCCTCGCTCAAAGCATCTTCATCTTGTTCTTGCTCCAATAAATATATTTTTTAGACCTTTTGATCAACCCGATCATACCCCAGTAAATATTGATCTAGAAGGATCAGAAGAAGAGCTGGATGATATGTTGGCTGGACTGACTAAAATGACTCAGAAT
>Ga0209228_1000208_pt1 | contig 30218 bp, 24 predicted proteins | sample METZYME_3_150m_FD_187547 | JGI IMG/M metagenome (GOLD analysis project Ga0209228, IMG submission 187547) | Marine microbial communities from oxygen minimum zone in mesopelagic equatorial Pacific - METZYME_3_150m (SPAdes) (version 2) | ecosystem: Environmental > Aquatic > Marine > Oceanic...
GGACCAGAAAAACGTAACAATGCCCACTACGTACTCGCCTGCCTTGATGAAATAGTGCACCACGAAGAGATACTTGACGCCGTTGAGTGTCTGATCGGTCCTGACATTATTTTGACGAATACAGTTTTGTTCATTAAGGAACCCAACAGTCTGCATCATGTGACTTATCACCAGGACGCGACCTATATGGGCCTCGAGCCACAGGATAGTCTAACTGCCTGGATTGCACTGACCGAGAGCACTCGTGAAAATGGTTGTGTACGCGTGATCCAGGGTAGTCATCTGCTGGATATACAACAGCATATCGACACATTTGGTGAAGAAAACATCCTAACAAGAGGTCAGCAAATAGAGAATATCGATGAAGAACATGCGTTGGACATAGAACTCGAACCGGGGCAGATGTCTCTGCACCATGCCCGAACAATCCACGGGTCGCGCCCTAATAAAACAGCTGATCGGAGAATAGGGATTGCGCTTCAGTCCTTTGCTCATCCCAGTACCCGCCAAGTGCACGGCGAGGACTACGCCTTGTTGGTCCGGGGGAGTGATGGCTACGGCAATTTTATCAAGGGCCCAAGGCCCAAGGCCGAGGTGGATCTTGCAAACGTGGGGTTTAGAAATAGAGTCAACGCGCGCTTGGCAGAGATTCTATATGCTGGTGCCGTGAAGCAGCGTGAGTATTGACGATTGGTTAACGATTCCGTTCGCGTCGCGTGTCACGACCAGGAAATAGAGTGGCCAGGACAGGCACGACAACTTCTGTAAGGCCTGCTGCGGTAATCAATATCACACCGAGGATCTCCCGAGTGCCAAAGGGTTCATTCGTTAGGAGTGCTGCACTGATGGCACCTACACTGATTTCCGTCATAAATAGAACGCCTACAGTTCCTGGGTTCAATAAAGGAACACCCCAGGTAATAGCGTAAAACCCGGGGATAATCAGGAAGAGAACCACTGGGATTAACCACGGGAGAACTGTAATTATCTGCTGGGCACTGGGGGGATCTGGTCTGTCAAGAATTTGTAGCAGTCCGAGTGCCACCGCTATTATGGTACCCCAGAAGAACCAAGAAAACAGAACATCTACTGTGTTATAGCTAGACTCACTACGACGCATTACGTTGGCAAATAGGGCCCAAATTAGTCCTGACACGAGCGCCATCCAGTCACCAGGATTCCTGGGTAGTGGAAGACCTTGATCTAGGTTTAGGATTATTAGCAGTCCTGCTGTCCCAAGAATAATGGCCAGTGTGCGGTCCCTCGTTATGAGTTCCTTTAACCACGCTCGTGCGAGTAGGGCGCTCCAAATAGGAGTCAGGTAATACAGTAGGGTTGCATGGATAACATCCGTATAGAGAAATGCGGTCGAATACAAAACCAAGCAAAGGCCACCAATGATAGCGATCCCTTGCATCATCCAACCCGCAGAGATTATCTGCCGCCAGCGCAACAAGCCGATTGGGAGCATCAGTACAAAGGGCACAAAATAAAACACCGCAGTTGCCCATAGCCCTTGAATACCTGCATCGTGTAGGGCTCGCACAGGAATCCAATATAGTCCCCATACCGCACCGGCTACAGTACAGGCTACTTTGGCGATGTTTTCAGAGCGTCTGTCGGGCAGTGCAGGCATCTTTAATCTCTAGTGGGACCGTCTAAGTTTGTTGTGGATTCGGGGTTGCCTGAATTTCTATTCGCAGAAGTAAATGCGAACAGGGCAGAACACATGGGAAGAAGAAGCGGCCAGAGCAGCTGCCCGGATAGCTGTTCTAATCCGAGGGTACTGGTGGTTCGTTCCAACCGCGGCAGGAATGTCTCCGGCTTCCGCGATCACAGTCGAGGCCATCCGTATCCGCTCATTAAAACTCATGGTGCAAACGTTGACCACCGCGCCACCGGTAAGCAATATCGCGTTCTCTCGGTTGATGTCGTTCTCCCTAAGAAACAGGACATGAGTTCGGATACGCTCCTCGTTAGTCGAATGATAGGGATTGTAATGAAGTGGAGTAACCTGAATCCGCTTATCCATCCGCTGATTCAAGCCCACTGACCCCTACCAGGGCTCCCCCTGTCTGCCGATGAAATATGCCATTACTTATCACCCACTGACCATTGAAAGAAACGCCACATAATGTCCATCGGACCAGTGCCATCCGTTGCCGGATCCGCACCACCAATCCACTCCCGTCCAGAACGTTCATGAGTCGCACCTATCCCAACGGTGACCCAATCATCGCCGCGTTCACCACCATCCCATAGACAAATGGCGAGTTTCCGACACGTCTTGCCCTTGGTATCTTTAGTAAAACAGTGGAACGTCTCCTGGCCTTCACCCTCAAGATCCGAGAGTCGGCGATAACCTTCGGGAACCACACCACCAACGTCCAGGATACCGAATCGGTCACCGACGTCGGTTGCACCAAAACCACAATCTGAATAACCGTCGTTCTCTGCTGCATATCTGGCAAAGATCTGCAGCACCGGGGGATAAAGCCACACCGAGTTCCAACCGCCGCCGGCGTTACCGGCGTATTCGGTATAGGCTCGACCATCATAAGGCTCAAACCGGTCGAATATTTCGTTGGCATGCAGAATCCATGGCGAATCCCCATTCTGTGGTGCATCGATCCACTTCAAATGGTCTTTTCTGCCCGCATGATCCACGCCACCGACGGGTAATAAAGCTTTGAACAGTCCGGATGTGTCTGGATGTCGTGCCAGAAGATGAGCCAACAACCCTCCGTTTGAAAATCCAGTGCCAAAAATCTGTTCCGGATCCACACAATGGTTTTTCATCGTCCATTTGATAATTGCACGGGTGAAGTCTATTTCCCTCTGGGTTGATATTGCATCGTCTTCCGTATTCGAACCACACCAATCGCAGGGGATACCATCCATCAGTAAGCAGCCGTCCCCAGGATCCTGGCACGAGGGTACTGCCCAGTTTTGACGCAACCTACTGCGGCGCTTTTTCAATGCACCCCAGTTGAAATAGTTGGTCTCGGTTAGGTCCCCAGTCGGATACAAACTGATAAAACCGACTGCTTCGCCTTTGGGCTCCAACCGGCTCTTCCAGCTATGGTTACTGGTGCCAGTTTCGCTATATCCGTGATAGCCCACAACAATCGCACACGGTGTGCAATCCTTGCCATCACATTGGCACCTGGAAGGCACAGTGAGTTCGAGTCTGCGCTGACCGTAATCGTTGCCATCGCCTACATCGAAGGGGAAGGGCGGTACAACACCCGAATCTCCTGTCGAACAACCCAAGGATTTTTGTTGCCCCTCAGCAGCAGCCAGCCCTGACCAAACCAACAGGAACATCATGCAAATTACTGCTGAAACGATTCCCTTGGCGCACTTAAGCATCTTTCCTAAACACATTGTAGTGATTGCTTTCATAAATCCTTAGCGTCGCCCAGGAATCAGAACTGTGGCGAAAAGAAGTCAGGCTTGCTCTGTTTTTCGCCACGACTGGGTTAGAGTAAGCGTCTCGAGTTTTTAGAATCCCGACGGCAGAAACTAGCATCCCGAGTTGTTGTTTTTTCCGTCAGGCATTGTCGTTCTACAAAATTTAGCCTTCTCTAGATCTGCCCCCTCCAAATTTACCGCAATTAGGTCTGCACCTTTTAGATTTGACCGAGTTAGATTTGCATCAGAAAGATTTGCCTCAGGTAGTTCTGCACCCCAAAGACTTGCGTCAGTTAGATTTGCCCTAGTTAGATCTGCCAGCGTCAGATCAGCTTCGCTCAGATTTGCTTTGGTCAGATTTGCCTCCGTCATTCTTGCCTCAACCAGTTTTGCCCCTATCAAATTAGATCGAATCATAATTGCTGCAGTCAGATTTGCCCGCTTCAAATTTGCCCGCATCAGATTTGCCCTGGTCAGAATAGTCCCGACCAGATTCGCATCAGTCAGATCTGCCAGAAGCAGGTCTGACTCGCTCAGATTTGCTTTGGTCAGATTTGTCGCAGTCATTTTTGCCCATTTCAGAGTTACTCCACGCAAATCTGCTCCAGTCAGATCCGCATCAGTCAGAATTACGTGACCGGCATGTGCGCCATACATATTCACGCCACTCAGATTTGAATCAGCTAGATTTGCCCCAGTCATTTTTGCCCATTTCAGATTTGCATCAGAAAGATTCACGCCACGCAAGTCTGCACCAGTGAGATCGCATTTCGAACAGTCTTTAGTTTTCCGAAGTTTGTCTAGATCATCATTATTTACAGCAACAGCGTCGGCAAAAACTCCGGCCAACATCAAAAGAGATAGAACAAAGGCAAACAGGCGTTTCATCCTGCTATCTTATTCGTGTTTGGCAGAAGCATCCACAAGCGTATGGGTGTGGTGGAAAGACTTCAATGGTCACCCTTTTGCGGTAGTTTCTGGTGTAAAACCTCTTATATGATACTCATCCAAAGCAGGCATTTATCGGTTCGAGTACGAACGTATCAGTTGTTTGTAGATGTTGGCCCATCCGTATTGTCAGTCGAGGGCTGAATTTCAAACAGGGCAGATCATGCTCTTTGCAAGCTTTGGTCAGGTTAGCACGTCCGGCTGCGTTAAAGATGTTCGAAAAAAGAAACCCCCGACTTAGCCGGGGGTTTCAGATTGCAAAATTTTCTAATTGCCTACATTACTACGGAATCCAGGGTCTCCACATATCTTCATTAGATGCCATCCACTTTCGAACCGCATCTTCAACGGTCATTTTTTCGACGTCCACATCAAAAATCATCGGCGCCTGCTGAGCGTTAGAAAGTTTCATGTTCTTAAGCATCTGAATCACATCAGGGTGACTATTAGCGAAGTCCGGGTTTGCGGATTGAAAGGTCACGTCCTCAGGCCAACCGCATGCCGGCCAACAGCTACCGTCTCCATTCTTTGGTATGCCAATGCCGACCAAATCAAAGGCTGCGAAAATCCATAGTGGTTCCCAGGCGTACACCAGTATCGGATCACCACGCTTAAAAGCGGCCGTAAGTTCAGCCCATTGCGCGGTGTCGGTTCCAAGTTCGACAGCCTCAAAATTTACGCCGTTGAGGTCAAGTCGCTTCTGGTCGTCACACCCCCAACCGGCGACCGGGCAACCAACAAGTCGCCCTTTTGGAGCGGTTTCAGGCGCCGCAAAGACATCGGCATACTGGTTGAGCTTTTCTAAACCGCAGTTTGTACATTGCCCTTTGGCATGCATGCAAAGATCCGGTGCTGTGGCTTTGATGCCGCGAGCGCTATCACCCTCACACACATAACGCGGCACGTAGTAGTCACTTGCACCAACCACACCCGATTCAGTGACGTAAACGACAGAACCATCACCGCCGTATTCAGCAAAATACCTGGCCTTGGCATCTGCGTTGTAGCTCGGCCAGGTCTCCAAGGCGATGTCCAGGTCGCCAGCTGCCATCGCTTCCCAGCCCGCCGTGCCGGCCATAAAGATCTGCTTGACTTTGTAGTCCATATGTTCTTCAAGAATAATCTCAGTCAGCTTTCCAAAGACTAAGTTTCCAGTCCAGTCGCCTTCCCAGATCTTAACAACGCCCTTGGCTGCATAGGATGTAGCCGGAATTGTTGCCATTCCCAGCGCAACTACAAGCGCTACAGTGAATGTTCGAAAAAACTTACAAATTTTCATTGATTGCCTCCATTGGTGGTGAATCAGATTGATTTAATACCTCTAAATCAACCTGCGTGAAGAAAGTATAAATTAAAAAGACTCCCTTTGGGGAGAACGGGTCACATGGTTTTGATCATCAGCAAATGATTGTAATATAAGAAAAAATTAATCGCAGCAGCTGGTAATGGATGCGTTGCAGTACGGTTGACTAATGTGTGCCAATATTAAGACCCAGTGCTTTTTGTTGGCGTACGCTCAGGGCCTGGGTCAGTCGATCTAGGACGACCGCAAAGAACACAATACCCAGGCCGGCCTGGAGGCTTTGGCCTGTGTCGGCCTGGGAGAGTCCTACAAAGACTTCCCGTCCAATGCCACCACCGCCAATCAGTGGGGTTATGATCAGCATAGCTAGCGCCATCATCATGGATTGATTAACACCCATCATTATGGAAGGCAAAGCGAGCGGTATTTTCACTTTCAATAGTGTTTGAGAGAATGTCGACCCAAACGAGGTTGCTGCCTCTATAGCCTCAGTCGATACTTCGCGGATCCCCAGGTTAGTTAGTCTTATAACCGGCGGCAGCGAGTAGATCATGATAGCAATCACTGCCGAGACCACATTACCTCCAAAGAACATCAGCACCGGTATGAGATAGCAAAACGCGGGTAGTGTCTGCATCGCATCTAATACCGGTCGGATGATGGCCTCGAAAGTATTGTTTACAGCGGCAAGTATGCCCAGCGGTATCCCGATTGCCATACACAGAACAACAGATACCAGAATCTGTGCCATCGAGAACATCCCTATCGACCATAAACCTGTCGCGCCGATAAACAGCAAGCCAAACACACACACGATTGCGGTAGTTCTGTTGCAGGCTAGCCAGACACTAGCGCTGAGCAAGCCAATCACATACCACCAGGGCAGGCCAACCAGAAATTCTGCGAGCGGATCCAACATCCAGTTGAAAACAAAACCACGAAACCATGTCGTGATGCCAATAAACAGTGTACTCGTTGTGAGTACTTCCAACGCCGCATCGGCTGGCTTCTGGATTGAAAATTCCCAACTGGAGGGGTAGTTGCCAAATCCGGTGACGTGGGCGTCGAAAAGATAGACCAGTGTAAGAAGGGTCACTGAGGTGAGGAAATACCCGCTGGTGATTACTTGTCGATGGAGCCCGGTGCTGAATCTGATACCTAACGGGCGTGTAATGGTTTGGGCGAGACCAGCCAGAAATTTCGCATACAGACCACTAATCGCGCCGCATATTGCATAGATGAATGTGAGAGCTTGTTCAAAGGTCTCGGCCCAGGGTTGTCCCTGAAGTCGGATAGGGAGTAACTTGAACCCTTTGTTTGGATCGTTGCCTTGATGACGTAGGCTTGCGGCGGTAGTGATCCGGTCAAACATAATTGCCATGAGGAGTATCGCGATACCCGCTTCTAGACCCTGACCAAATCTAAGCCGGCGGAGACCGACATAAACCTCATAGCCCAGTCCTCCGGCGCCTATGTAGGCAGCAAGAACGACCAAGGCAAGTCCCATCATAATTGTTTGGTTGATACCCATTGCGATCGATGGCAGTGCCAGCGGGAGCTTTACCTTGAACAGCAGTTGCCTGTCCGTAGAACCAAAAGAGCGTGCTGCCTCGATCGTTTCGTGGGGTACCTGGCGAATCCCCAAGTTGGTTAATCGTGCGACAGGAGGTAGCGCGTAGACTACGATCGCAAGGACAGAGGGCGGGGAGCCAATTCCAAAAAAGAAAATTGCAGGCAGTAAGTAGACAAAGCCAGGCAGCGTCTGCATGGTATCTAGGATGGGTCGAATTCCAGCTTCAAATCGATCGTTTTGGGACGCGAATATTCCGAGCACGATTCCGAGTAGAGATGCCATCAGCACAGATACAAACATCACGCTGAGGGTTGACATTGCAGCATCCCACATATCCAGACTGGCCCAGACCATGGTCGACAGAGCGCAGACTAAGGCAAGGCGCAGGCCGCCGAACCTAAAGGCGATTAGACCGATGCCAAGTACAATCACAGGCCAGGTTGTCAACACCAAAAACATCTCGACCGCGTCAATTGAATTGCGAATAACATCCGCAAATGCCCGAGTCGCCCACTGGTAGTTCTCCTTTAGCCAGGCTTGTCCGTTATTGATCCAGTCGGCAAACGGGAAGGCATCAACAATTTGTTTTGGAAATTGTTGCTCGTCCGGTGTGAGCTGTGCAATTAAGATTGAAATCGCAATTACAGCTGCACTTATACCGACCGGCTTGATCAGTTCCCGCTGTTGGTTAGAGAGCTTCATTATTTGTTGGTGATGTGAGCAGCTTGAGTGACTCGCTCAATTCGCTATGGTTCAACTACCTTCGATTGCCAGTAGTATCGCGCGATGGTCAACTGCACCCAGCAGTCTGTTATCGGAATCGATAACAGGTATCGGGTAGTTCAGTTGGGTTGCATTGGCGATCAATGTTTCGATGAGAGCGTCCGGCGATGCGGCGTTGTCTTTCTGAGCAAGCTGGGTCATTGAAGCGCTTGAATTCGATGCAGCCATGGCCTGCACCCGGGTTAAGGTGCCCTGATAGCTATTATCTGGGCCGACGACATAGGCCGCTTGAGCCTGCTGTCCGTCCATTATTGCTAGCGCACTGGCCACAGTTTCGTGTTCACCGCAACGACAACAGTCAGTATCCATGATGGAGTTGACGGTCAGAACCTTATGCCGGGGTACATCTTCAGAAAAATCCCGTACGTAGTCGTCTACAGGATTGGCGACGATCTCTTCAGGCGTTCCGATCTGGACGAACTCACCATCCTTCATGATCGCGATGTGGTCACCCATTTTGATGGCTTCCAGGAAATCGTGCGTAATGAACACCATCGTTTTGCGAACCACGGACTGAAGTCGGAGCAGTTCATCCTGCATTTCACGGCGAATCAGCGGGTCAAGTGCGCTAAAGGGCTCGTCAAACAACATGATTTCTGGATCGACTGCCAGCGCGCGTGCGAGACCGACCCGTTGCTGCATGCCACCCGACAACTCACGTGGGTAATTATCACCCCAGCCGCTCAGTCCGACAGATTCCAGCACTTCCCCAGCTTTCTTGAGGCGTTCGTCCCGAGGCATGCCCCGCACCTCAAGGCCATAGGCGATGTTTTCGACAACACGGCGATGCGGGAGCAAGCCGAAGTGTTGGAACACCATACTCAATTTATGTCGGCGTAGATCGATCAGGTCTTTTTCGGGCATAGTCACGGTATCCACGCCATCGACCAGTACTTCACCCTGCGTGGGTTCGATCAAACGGGAGATGCAGCGAACCAAAGTTGATTTACCACTGCCAGAGAGTCCCATCACCACGAATGTTTCACCGCGTTCGACTTGAAACGAGACGTCCTTGACCGCGATAACGTGTCCGGTCTTTTCCTGCACCTCAGTTCTTGACCAGTTAGGATCGACCTCCTTAAGGATATTTGTGGGATTAGCCCCAAAAATCTTCCACAGACCCTCGCAAACAATCGGTGTGTCGAGGTGTTTATTGTTATTCATCAAAGTGTCCCAGTTGTCTCACGGTCTATTCATAATTCGATCACGTCCTCAACCATCTGAACGATAGCACGTTTGTGATTGTCATCGGAGGCGCTTCGATTTTCCAGCACGCTGAAAAAGACTACGACTGTTGCAGATTCGGGGTCAACTATCAGTAGCTGCCCACCCCAGCCACCGTGACCTATCCAACGGCCATTGGTCATGAGTTGGTTACCATAGTGTATGTGATTGTCTGGGGGTGGATAAACCGGACCCGTGCAGTCTCTTGCTGCATTCATGAAGGGGTAGCTTCCGACGCGTTCGCCATTAATTCCCCGACACTGCCGGGTAAAGACAAGACCAAAGCGTGCGAGATCCCGCGGGCTCAGGCACACCCCGCCGTTGGTATTCGGGATTCCCGTATGGTCCGTCGACATGTGGAATGTGTACTCGATACCGGTCGCTTCGACGATATGGACGAAGTGATCTTGCAGGCTTTGGCCACTGACACGCTCAGCAACCCAGGCTAGAACATCGGTACTGGCGGACTTGTAATTCACCTCCCCAGAGCGGTTCAATAAATCGTCAGAATTTATTGTGCACAGAAAATCCCGATTTGAGGTTAATCGGGTATCGCCTGCCGGCAGGCGCCAGCCCATAGATGTATTGTGACGCAGGGCCATTGTGTGTGGATCCGAATAATCTTCGGAGTAGTCATTGACGACATTCATGTCCAGTACGTTTTGTATTGCTGCATCGGCATAGCCGGAGCCGATCTCCGGTAGGTAGTCACGGACCTTGGCGTTCAAGTCGATCAGACCATCCTCTACACATCGCCCGAAGATCAGATGCGTCATGGTCTTAGTGATGGACATAATCGTATGCGCCTGGTGAGGGCCAAAATCAGGAGCGTACTGTTCATAGACAAGCTGTTCGCCGCGAAGTACGACCATTGCTGAGAAAATGTTGGCGTTACACAACTTTTGGACGGAATCTAGCTGGCCGATTCGTGTATCAGTGGAGCTGGTCAGCTTGAGTACTTCGGGAGCACGGACACTGAATCCATAGCGGACAATTCGGTGGAGATTATGAAAACTGGCGCGTCGGTTGTGCGATGAATTCCAGCCTTCCATCTCACCTGGCTGAGCGACTAAGTCCTGGTTGGCGTAGACGGGCAATGGATTCTCCTGTGTAGACGAGGCTATTAGACAGATCGTGTTCTAACTCAATTGTTGAGTGCAGACATCAATTGTGAGATGCTGGCTCTGAGTTAAAGCACTATTTCCGGTTTCGATTCGCTACGAGTGAAAGATTGCTTATGGCATTAATTATCTACTGAGTATAGGGCAAGACAAAATGGATTCCGTGATATGAACCCAATGATTAATGTCGATGGTCTCATCACGCCGATGGCTGATGCGGTGATCCCGGTCATGGATCGAGGTTTTCTGTATGGGGACTCGGTGTATGAGGTTTTCCGGACCTACAAGGGTGTGCCGGTGTTCATGGACGATCACTTTGAGCGGCTTGAGAACTCAGCAGCCCTGATCAGTATGACTATTTCACAGAGCCGGGAAGAACTTATCCAGGAGATCAGACGAACTGTTAAGGCGAGTGGCGCAGGCTCTGAACAGGATATTTACGTTCGCTACCAAATTACGCGCGGCATCGGCCCGGTTGATCTGTACCCGGATCCGGGTCTTGAGACACGTTATGTGATCATCGTCAGCACACTGCCTTCGCGCAAGCCTGAATATTATGCCCGTGGTATGGATATGGCTGTGCCTTCGGTTCGACGCAATCCGGAGAATGCATTGGATCCGAACATAAAAGGCGGGAACTATCTGAACAATATTCTGGCAATTACCCAGGCCCGGCAACTGGGTGCCGACGATAGCATTATTCTCAATAGAGAAGGCTTCGTGACGGAAGCTGCGAACAGTAACGTGTGGTTTGTTATTAATGGACAGCTGATTACGCCCGCTACAGGAAATCTCAAAGGGTTGACCAAAATGCACATACACCGCGCGCTGAAAGGAGCGGGGATCTCGAGTCAGGAGGTCGATATACACGCCAATGAACTCTACGATGCGACCGAATGTTTCGTGACCAGCGCCACCCGGGATGTGATGCCATGTGCGTCACTGCGTCTTGAGGGCGGAGAGGTTCTACAATTTCCGGAAGGGGGTGGGGAAATCACACGACAGGTACAGGCGGTATTCCTTGCTTATTTAGACGCATACGCGACAGCACATGCAGCAGATGCGTTGGTCTAAATCAGAAATGATCGCCGGTTCGAGTAGGCAGTGAGCAGAACCCGGGTGTTGCTTTTGTTTGGCGGGCGCTCCGCAGAGCACGAGGTGTCGGTTGTATCTGCGCGATCGGTTTATGCCGCGATCGATCGCGAGCGGTACGATGTTGTGCTGGCAGGTATCGACCAGCAGGGTCGGTGGTACTTTGGCGGTAAGAACAGCGAATTATTGCTGTCGACGACAGCGGTCGTGCCTGATAAACAAGTGCCGGCCAGATTGTCGACTGCAGGCACTTCTCTGGTGTCAGAAGACGGTGATGATTTGCCCGATTCGGAGTTCGATGTAGTTTTCCCTCTGTTGCATGGACCTTACGGAGAAGACGGCACTGTTCAGGGTCTGCTCGAATTGGCTGGACTGGCCTATGTGGGCGCGGGTGTAGCCGCCTCGGCAGTGGGTATGGACAAGGCGCTTGCACGGGCAATATTTGCAGCCAGTGGCCTGCCTCAGACCCAGTATTCGGTGATTGCGCGTTCCGACTGGCGCCGAGCCCAGGTACCGGTTCTGGAGCGTCTTGAGGGAGAGCACGATTACCCCCTGTTTGTAAAACCTGCAAATCTAGGGTCCAGCGTGGGCATCTCGAAAGCTCATGATCGCCAGGAACTGAAAGCGGGCTTGGAACTGGCGTCACAATACGACACCAAGCTGATTGTTGAAAGATCGGTTGAAAACGCGCGAGAACTTGAATGCGCCGTTTTGGGAAACGAATACCCCAAGGCTTCTGGTGTTGGGGAGATCATCCCGGGGGCTGAATTTTACGATTACACCACTAAGTATATTGATGACCAGTCCGAGTTGGTGATCCCTGCGGAATTAGAAAAGTCAGAGTCTGAGGGGATCCAGGAACTGGCTATGCGGACGTTTAAAGCCATAGACTGTAGCGGACTCGCGCGCGTTGATTTTTTTATGCGTCCAGATGGCAGTGTATTAGTCAACGAGATTAATACCATGCCAGGCTTTACGCCTATCAGCATGTATCCAAAACTGTGGGCCGCGGCAGGTATTGCTTACGGAGATTTGATAGATCGACTGATCCAGTTTGGGTTGGAACGACACCACGATCGCAAGGACCTGCAGAGCACGCTCAGTTGAGTGCCTGTTTGGAGTGAATTCGCATCTCTATCGATGAGTCTGACGGTCGGCCAGGCGCTCAACCGAGTCACATCCTTGCGCTGACCCAAGCATAAGGATCGCCAAGACGGCCCCCACCATCGAGGTAGGTGTCGATGATCTCGATCATGCGATTTTGATCAAACGATGCGTCGTGTCCGCCGTGAACAGTCCTGATAGGGATGCTTCTCAGCCGTTCAAGGCTTTCTTTATAGGCGTCACGGTTCGAGTGATACAGCGTATCAAAAAGATCACCGTTATAGATGACATCCCCGCTGAATAGAATCTGGTTTTTTTCATCCAGCAGCGCAATCGAATCGGGAGAATGGCCTGGAAGGTGGAGAATACGCAGTACGCGGTTACCCAGATCGATGTAATCGCCATCATCAAGATAGCCTGTCAGCGGTGCGGGTGTGATCTGAAAGGATGAAACTTCGAACTGATCATGGGGCAGGGCCTTGAATGTTTCCGCCCGGACGAATGCATCGATCTGCATTTCAGGCGGCATCGGATCCTGATACACGTCACTGCAGGCATGATGACCCAGACGCCTGTCGAACTCATGACAGGATCCTATGTGATCAAAATGGCAGTGTGACATCACTGCGATCACAGGCCGCGAACTGAGGCGAGCGATCTCAGGCTTTAGTGGCCGTAAACCAAGCCCGGAATCAATCAAGAGATCTTGATGCTTGCCCTGAATGTGCCAGATATTGCATCGCAGCCAATCCGCGACGTAGCGTTCCCGAATCAGTGAGATACCGTCACCAAGCGATATGAGTTCATACCAGTCGTCACCGGCGATTGTTATCGTCTGATTCATAGTTTTGCTGTTACTTTCCACAAACGGGCATCGACGGTATCAGATATCGGGCTTTGAGTGTTGTTTGTGGGTAATACGTGGTTTCAGCGTAGCCTGTCCAAAGGTTAATATCAGTTTATAAGACTCGATAGTGGAGATGCTATGAAATACCTGCATACAATGGTAAGGATAAGCAGTGTTGATGATTCGCTTGATTTTTACTGCAACAAACTAGGGCTGATCGAACTGCGGCGTCATGATGATGACAAAGGTCGGTATACCAATATCTTTTTAGCGGCACCCGGCAACGAGGATGCGATGATTGAGCTTACTCATAATTGGGATCCTGAAGAGTATGCTGGCGGTCGAAATTTTGGGCATCTTGCTTATGGTACCGAGAACATCTACGCGTTGTGCCAGCACCTGATGGATAACGGTGTCACAATCAACAGGCCGCCCAGAGACGGACGCATGGCATTTGTTCGTTCTCCCGACAATGTCTCAATCGAACTGCTGCAACAGGGTGACGCTTTGACGCCAGCCGAGCCGTGGCTGTCAATGCCCAATACCGGTTCATGGTGAGTTCTGAGCGGTAGTGCAGGCCCCAGGCGAACCACTGCAGATTGATACTGTCTCGTTACCCGGCAACGGGATGGTAGGGATGTGTTGTTGCCCGGGACGGCTCGAGTTCAGTTCCATTGGTGTGCGTCTGCGTGATCTGGATCGGGATTTCGACAAAATCATGGATTGGAAACCGCTGACAGTGATTTCCTTGATCGAACAACACGAATTTTCGACATTGGGAGTGGCCCACCTACCACAACGATTTGAAGTTGCACCATTTGGCTGGTATCACTGTCCAATTACTGATCTTGGAGCACCGGGTACCCGCTTTGAAGCTCAGTTCGCGCATATCGAGCCCGAGTTGTTAGTGCAACTCGATCGCGGTGAAAAGATTCTTCTGCATTGTGCTGCTGGACTGGGTCGAGCCGGTACCATAGCCGCGCGCTTGCTGATCGGCGCCGGTAAATCGCCTGAGGACGCCATTGGCGAAATCCGCAGAGCCAGGCGAGGTGCGATTGAGAGTAAAAGTCAGGAGGACTACCTGCGTTCGCTGACTCCTGGCTAGTTTCAAGACTGATCTGGTAGTTTGCTGCGACGATTTGCGTGCTTATCAGGCCGGAACAAGGCCACCTACTGACGACAGTAATACATCGGCATGTGACTCAAGCTCGACCGTCTTGTCAGCACCTCCGGTAATACCGACTGTCAGCGCTACGCCAGCCTGTCTCGCCATTTCCAGATCACTCACGGTATCTCCGACCATTACAGTTCGTTCGATGCCGACAACCAGCTGTTGGCTGATGTAGTGCAGAACCTGTGGGTCTGGTTTTGAAGGGGTACCGGGATCATCCGCGCACAGTATCAGGTCGACAGTTTGAGTCAGATTCAGTTCACGCAGAGCGGCCTCTGTCGGCGCTCGATCATCACTCGTTGCGATGGCAACCTGAACCCCTGATGATTTAAGTCGGGCAATAGCTGTGTGAACATCTCCCAGGGGGTTGATTTCTGTCGGTTGTGGCAGGGCAGACATCACCGGGCCGAAGTGCTCGTATGCCAGGTATTTTGCGTGCTCCCAGGACATCTGGTGCTGGAAAAGGATCGTGGCTACGACGATCTCTAGCTCACTGATGGGTGCGGTTGCGAGTGGCCCTTGCGACACGACCTGAGCAGTTTGAGGATCGTAGCCGAGTGCCGTAGTTAACTTATTAGTCAGGGACTGGTCCCATCCCAGGGATGAGCAGGTCGCGTCGATGGCGCGTTCTACCCTTGGTCCCCACAGGGTATGAAAATCAATCAGGGTGCCATCTTTATCGAATACGACGAGATCTGCGTTAACGCTAGTATTTAGGGCCTTGAGTTCCGGCATTTTTCTGGTCTGCGGCGTGATGGTTTAGGATAAAGGGTACGATATGCTGGTTAAGCTGACATCAGTCACCCCTTGCCGTGTTGTGGTGGTGACTATAGACGAGAGAGACATTTGTGCGTGATGCTGATTATGTAATTATTGGCGCAGGATCCGCTGGCTGCGTTCTGGCTGCAAGATTAAGCGAAGATCCTGGCTGTAACGTGCTGTTGATGGAAGCAGGGGGAAGCGACCGCAGCATATACATCCAGATGCCAGCGGCGCTGTCGATTCCGATGAATCTGCCGCGCTTCAACTGGGGATACGCTTCGCAGGCCGAGCCTTATCTGGACGACCGAGTGATCGATTGTCCGCGGGGCCGTGTGCTTGGTGGATCGTCATCGATTAACGGAATGGTCTATGTTCGGGGCCATCCCCGAGACTTCGATCGCTGGGAAGAACTGGGTGCGGACGGGTGGAACTATGCGTCCTGCCTACCTTATTTTAAGAAGGCGGAAAGCTGGATTGACGGAGAAAATGACTATCGCGGGGGCCATGGACCGCTCTCGGTTTGTGCCGGGAACAAAATGTCCGGGAACTCGCTCTATGAAGCCTTTATCCAGGCCGGAGGCGAAGCGGGCTACCCTCTGACTGACGACTACAACGGCCGTCAGCAAGAGGGATTTGGTGCCATGCATATGACTGTTCGCAATGGAGTTCGTGCATCGGCTGCCAGTGCGTATCTACGACCCGTAATGAATCGACCCAATCTCCGATATGTCGGTGGTACGCTGGTGCACCGTGTGCTGTTTGAAGAATCCAGAGCCGTGGCTGTCGAATACGAAAAGGACGGGCGGATCTTTCAGGTTCAGGCTCGGGGCGAGGTGTTGATGGCGACCGGATCTATCGGGTCGCCGAGTCTGTTGCAGCGATCGGGTATTGGTTCGGCCCACCACCTTGAATCTTTGGGGATAGAAGTGCAATGCGACAGCCCTGGCGTAGGCGAGAATCTGCAGGATCACCTCGAGGTGTATTTCCAGTTCCGGTGTAAGCAGCCGATTACCCTGAATCGTTACCTCAATCCGCTGGCTAAAGGTTTAATCGGTGCCCGCTGGCTGTTTACAAGGACGGGGCTTGGCGCCACGAATCATTTCGAGTCCTGTGGTTTTATTCGTTCACGTGCGGGTATTCAATGGCCCGACATTCAGTACCATTTTCTACCGGGTGCGATGCGATATGACGGGCGCGCTGCTTTTCCGGGACACGGGTTTCAAGTCCATGTGGGACCAAACAAGCCTCAAAGTCGAGGGTCCGTGAAAATTGTGTCCCAATCACCCAAGGATAGCCCCAAGATTCTTTTCAACTATCTTGGGGCGCAGCAGGATCGGCAAGACTGGCGGGCCTGTATACACCTGACCCGAGAGATTTTTGAACAACCCGCCATGGAATCGTTCAGAGGCGTAGAAATACAGCCTGGCTCAAGCGTCACCAGCGATTCGGATATAGATGCCTGGGTTCGACAGAATGTAGAAAGCGCCTATCATCCATCCTGCACGTGTCGCATGGGCGCGGTTGATGATGCGACTGCTGTGCTGGACAGTGCGTGCAGAGTGAAGGGGGTAGAGTCTCTTCGCGTTGTAGACTCATCTGTATTCCCCGAAATTACGAATGGTAACCTCAATGCGCCAACCATCATGCTGGCAGAGCGCGTGGCAGATATGATACTTGGCAGTTCACTGTTACCCCCACTTCATAACTCGGTCTGGATAGATGAGCACTGGCAGCAGCGACAGCGTATAGGTGAGCCCGTTCGTGAACTCGATACCGATGTTCTAATATGAGGGCGGAAGATTCAGAAATTCTGTCAGTGGTTGATGATCAGGACCAGGTTATCGGGCAGCGCAGGCGTGACGATATTCACCGACTGGGTCTGTTGCACCGTGCTACCCATGTTCTGGTTTTCAGGCAGGACGGTCAAATATTCCTACAAAAGCGCGGCCAGCATAAACAGGAAAGCCCGGGTCTTTGGGATTCATCAGTTGCCGGTCATGTCGATGCGGGTGAGACCTATGATGCCTGTTGTGTACGCGAGATCCAGGAGGAGATCGGAATTGAACTGGAAGAAATACCAAAGCGGTTGTTTAAACTTGTTGCCAGCCCCCAAACAGGAATGGAATTCTGCTGGGTATATCGACTGGTGACAGACCTTAAGTTAGTGCTTGACTACACAGAAATGGAAACAGGCCAATGGTTTACACAAGCGCAGGTCGACCAGTGGCTGAATGATTCAACCGAGGATTTCTCAGACTCGTTTCGTTTGATCTGGCACCGCTTCAGTCAATGTAAGGAAGTTGATGTTGTTGAGTGCGTCTGAGTGTCCGGGGTCTAGAGGGCTGCATCGTCATAGGCTGCGCGTACTTCCTCAGCGATAATCGCGATACCACGCTCGACGGTCTGTTGGTCCTGGGCATACGATAGCCGAATACATTCATGGCGATGTTTCCAAGGTTCTGTGAGTCCCGGGAAGAAATGCTCGCCTGGAATGACCAGCACGTCGCGCGCCTTGAGTCGCTGATACAACATTTCACTGGTGATCGGCAGATCATTAAGCCAAAGCCACAGGAATATTGCGCCTTCGGGGGTGTGTACCCGAAAGGGATAACCCGCCAGTTCGGACTCAAGCCAGTTGATCGCAATTTCAGCTCGGGACTGATAGAAAGGTTGTATGAACTGATTCGAGATCTCCAGAATAGACCCATCACGGACCATGTTGGTAGTCAGTCCGGGGCCAAAGCTTCCCGGGGTCAAATTCAAAATTGCATTGGCCGATGTGATTGACTGAATGATATCTTCCTGAGCGATTACGATGCCTGTTCGTACGCCAGCAAGCCCCAGTTTTGACAAACTGAGGCACAGGATAATGTTGCTGTCCCAAAACGGCGTAGCATCGGTAAAGATGATATTGGGGAAAGGCGTACCGTAGGCCCCGTCGATTATCAACGGCAGGTCTCTTTCTGTGGCTAAGACATCCAGTTGCTCGATTTCGGCATCGGTCAATACATTGCCGGTGGGGTTTGTCGGTCGGGACACACACAATGCACTGGTGTGTGAATGAAGTTGCAGGCGTTCAAAGTCGACGTGATATTTGAACTGATGATCACCGCTGAGAGTAATAGACGGTTTGCAGGTATCAAAAATACATTTACCAAGGCCCATTTCCGTGTAACCGATATACTCCGGTATGAGTGGCAGTAATATTCGTTGTTCTCCGCCGTCCCGATTTGTCCCGGCGAACATATTGAACAACACAAAGAATGATGTCTGGCTGCCGTTAGTCAGGGCCACATTATTTTCGCTGATACCCCAGTTGAACTGTGAATTCAACAACGCTGTAATCGCACTTAAGAATTCTGCATTCCCCTGTGGCCCATCGTAGTCTCCAACGATGCGATCGAAACGGGGTGCATCATCAAGCAGACTGCCCATCGCTTCACGAAAAGTCTGCTGAACTTCAGGTATTCGGGCAGGATTGCCTCCACCAAGTAGTAGTACCTCACCGTTCCCTGCGAGGGCCTCACCGGCATCTTCCATAAGCTGCAGAATGCCCGAACCGGTGGCCAGGAATTCACCAAACGTGGAGGTCTTCAACAGATCTTCGTCCGCAGACTATTGGTCTTGGGTCGAAGAATCTGACTCAGCGCTGGGATGGGCAGAGTGCTGAGCCAGCATACGATTGTGGCGCAGTTCGAGCAGTGTATCGGTAAGTATCTGTGCAGTTTCATTGAGAACAATATCGCCAGGGAACTCTCCGTCACTGGCGTTTTCGTCTTCACCGAGGCCCCAGGCCTTACGCAGGGCAGCGGTTAATGAATCGCGAACTGACTGTCGTTGCGTACGCTCTGTCTGACGTTTTGATTCAAGCAAGGATACTTCTCCCAGGGCCGCGATCTCGTTATCAAGAGTCTGATTGGACAACAGAAATTCAAACCCTGGATCGTCTGCAACGCGCGTTTGGTGGAGAGATCGTATGTTAGGTAATACAGCGCTCAGATCTGCTTGGTCGAAGGGACTGTAACGGGTTGGAGCTACCTGTTGCCAGGGTAAGGCGTTTTCCAAGCCTCGCTCACCGCGTTCGGCATCATCTCGTGCTGTTGGCAGCAGGATATCGGGAACAACGCCTCTGTGTTGTGTGCTGTCGCCGTTGATTCTAAAGAATTGCGCTATCGTAAATTTGAGTTGACCAAGCTTCTCGTCCTTGTTTCGAGCGTACCGGTCAAGGTCGACCAGGTTCTGGACGGTGCCTTTTCCATAAGTGGGTTCGCCGATCACGATGCCTCGTCCATAATCCTGGATTGCGCCTGCAAAGATTTCCGAAGCAGACGCGCTGTTACCATCTACGAGTACAGCGAGAGTCCCTCGGTAGACAATTGTAGGGTCGGAGTCACGTTTTATCTCGATACGACCTTTCGCGTTTTTAACTTGTACGATAGGTCCTTGCTCGATAAAAAGGCCCGTCAGAGTTGTTGCTTCGGTCAGTGCACCGCCACCATTGCCCCGCAGATCGATGATCAGGCCGTCGGTGTTTTCTGCCTGTAGTTCCTTGACCAGTCTGGCTACATCTCGGGTTGTGCTGCGATAATCAGTCTTGCCGCTGGAACGGCCGTCGAAGTCAACATAGAAGGTCGGTAGATCGATGACACCCATTCGATATACATGATCGTCACGTTCTACGGAGATAACCGATTTCTGTGCTGCTTGCTCCTCGAGCCTAATAGTATCGCGTACGATGCTGATGATCCGCCCACTGGCGTCGGGTCCTTCCTGTAGAGGGAGAATTCTTAACCGCACGACGGTATTTTTGGGGCCTCGAATCAGATCAACCACATCGTCTAGTCGCCACCCGATTACATCGACGAGTGGCCGCTCCTTATTCTGACCGACGCCGATAATTCTATCGCCCGCATTCAGTAACTGGCTGAGTTCGGCCGGTCCGCCTGCCACGACCCGCCGCACCACGGTATATTCATTTTCTGTTTGAAGAACAGCTCCGATACCCTCCAGCGATAAGCTCATCCTGATTTTGAAGTTTTCAGTCGATCGGGGAGAGAAGTAGCTGGTGTGTGGTTCCACTGAAGCGATGTACGCGTTTACGAATGTCTCAAAGACATCGGTGGATGTGATTTGTTTGGTACGCCGACTCAGTTGGCGATAACGATTGCCAAGTGTTTTTAATATGTCATCGTGAGGCTGGCCGGCTAGCTTGAGGGACAGATAATCGTTTTTGACCCGTCGTCGCCAGATGTCATCCAGTTGTGCTTGGTCAGTCGGCCATGGTGATGTGCTCCGGTTGAACCGAAAGCTCTCCGGTATATTCAGGTCAAAACCTTCGCTCAGGATGCGCATTGAATATTCAGCCCTGTCGATTGCTCGTTTCCGGTACAGATCAAACAGCTCAAAAATAGGATCCAGTTCCTGTTTTCGAAGATAGTCATCCACGCGGAAGCGCATTTGTTCGAAGCGTTCGAGGTCGGATGCCAGAAAATAACTTCGGTTGGCATCCAGGGTTTCAATGTAGCGATCGAGTATCTGGCTCGAAAGATCGTCATTGAGCTGCGCTGTGCGATAGTGATAGCGCTGTATAAAGTAGTTAATCAGCTCTACCGCCCGCTGATGGCCAGGCAGGGCTCTAAGTGGTGCAATCTCGGCATAGGTCGAAACACAGGACAGTGCCAGGGTGAACGCGAGAAAATACGACCAGCACCAGCGGCGAGTCCGCTCGATATGGACCTTGGTAGTCTGGTTAGATCGACAATCAGTGGACTTAATCATGGGTATACGGTCGTAGTCGACTGCCGTTGAATGATCGTCTGCTCGAGGGGCGTGCGACCAACTATAGCAGTTGTTGCAGAGAGTGATCGACTGTACCGCTGATCCGGGTATCCAGTAGGACTACCCCTGGCTCTTCTGCTGTTTTTGAATGTGTTCGGGATACAGATTCAGCAGTGCTGTCTCGGAAGCATCGCACACCCCCCGTTCAGTAATAATGCCGGACACGTAGCCCCGCGGTGTGACATCGAATGCCGGGTTGGCTGTTTGGCTGCCCTCTGGTGTGAGTCGAACTCTGGTCGGTTGGTTCTTTTCATCAACTCCGGTGATGTGGGTGACTTCATTACCTGCCCGTTCTTCTATGGGTATTTCTGAAATACCATCGCTTATAGCCCAGTCGATGGTCGATGATGGGATCGCGGCAAAAAATGGCACGTCGTTGGCTTTAGCAGCCAGTGCCTTGAGGTAGGTGCCTATCTTGTTGCATACATCGCCGGAGCGTGTTGTTCGGTCGGATCCGACAATACAGGCGTCGACCTGGCCGTGTTGCATCAGGTGACCACCTGCGTTGTCCACTACTACAGTGTGTGGTATGTCATGCGCTTTTAGTTCCCACGCAGTCAGTGATGCTCCTTGATTTCGCGGACGGGTCTCGTCGACCCATACATGGATATTCATGCCGGCGTCGTGCGCCTTGAAGATGGGTGACAACGCAGTACCCCAGTCGACGGTTGCCAGCCAGCCGGCATTGCAGTGAGTCAGAATGTTAAAGGGCTCGTTGCTTTGACCAAGACGGCAGCGTTCTGTGAGGAGTCTCAGTCCGTGTGTGCCGATCTGACTGTTAATGCCGACGTCTTCATCACAAATATTCTGAGCTTCGAGCCGTGCGGCCTCCACCCGATCGGTGATGGGTTCGCTAAGCAGTTGTGGCAGCATCCGTTCTAAAGCCCAGCCCAAATTCGTAGCAGTGGGACGTGCTGCGAGTAGTCGGCTGGCAGATTCTTTGAGATATTCGTCAGAGGGATCTTCCTGGGCTGCCAGGAAAAGGCCACAAGCGGCTGTAGCGCCGATCAGTGGAGCGCCGCGAACGACCATAGTTGCGATGGCATCGATCGTCTGAGTCGTCGATCTGAGTTGACGAACCCGAAACTCAAACGGTAAAAGCGTTTGATCGATGACAAAGACGGACCGCTCCCCGTCTTCCAGCCAGATCGAGCGGTAGTGTTGGCCATCAACCTTCATAGCTGGTCCTGTGGATTATCGATGGTTCCAGTCGGGTTTTCGCTTTTCGATAAAAGCAGCCATGCCTTCATTTTTGTCATCGGTCGCAAACAATGACTGGAAGATGGTCCGTTCGAATCGGACACCCTCGCTAAGCGTCGTTTCGTAGGCCCGGTTAACAGCTGTTTTAGCCATCATGACCGAAGGCTTGGAAAGCGCTGCAATTTTCTTGGCGGTTTTCATTGCATCCTCCAGCAGGTCATCGGCGGGTACTATCCGGCTGACCAGGCCAGACCGTTCTGCTTCATCGGCATTCATCATTCTTCCAGTCAGGCACATCTCCATGGCTTTGGACTTACCAACAAAACGGGTCAGTCTTTGAGTGCCGCCGGCTCCAGGTATTACGCCGAGTTTGATCTCGGGCTGCCCAAATTGAGCACTGTCTGCCGCAATGATGAAGTCGCACATCATTGCGAGTTCACAGCCACCGCCCAGAGCATAGCCTGCCACAGCGGCAACAACAGGTTTTCGGCAGGTGCTTACCCGTTCCCAGTTTCGGCCGATGAAGTTGCCCATGTAGACATCCATATAGCCACTGTCCTTCATGCGTTTTATGTCTGCACCAGCTGCAAATGCTTTGTCGTTGCCCGTCACCACCAGTGCGCCGATCGAATCGTCAGCCTCGAACTTGTCTACGGCATCACCAAGTTCATCCATCAAGTCATCGGAGAGTGCGTTGAGGACGTCCGGTCTGTTGAGGATTATCAGGCCGACGTGGTCGTGGGTTTCAACAAGAATGTTCTGGTAGTTCATGGTTGCTCCAGCAAATTGCATTGAGATTGGACGTATGTCGTGACTGACTCGCTGTAGGTGCAAAAAACACTTATCATAACGGTGTTTTATCCTGTGAGATGAAGAATTGTGCTGTTCGATCTGACAGGTATTTTCAAGTTATTGTGATGTTTGGCGGTAGGGATTGGGTTCGACAGTTATCGCCCCACCGATCTTGTTACATCACATATTTACCAGGGTAGCCGATAATGAGTGGCAACTACGAATCAGTATATCAGAGCGCGTTACAGGACCCGGAGGGATACTGGGCGCGGGCGGCTGAAGATATTCACTGGTATAAGAAGTGGGATCGTGTCCTGGACGACACAGACGCACCGTACTATCGATGGTATACCGGTGGCGAGGTAAACACCTGTTATAACGCGGTGGATCTGCATGTGGAACATGGCCGCGGTGACCAGGCTGCAATTATCTACGATAGCCCCATCACCGGCACCGGTCGGACTTTAACGTACGCGGAACTGCTCGAAGAGACAGCTCTTTTTGCCGGCGTACTTGCGGGAAATGATATCGGCCGCGGCGATCGAGTAATCATCTACATGCCCATGGTGCCCGAGGCTCTGATCGCCATGTTGGCCTGTGCCCGCATCGGCGCAATACATTCAGTAGTGTTCGGGGGATTTGCATCAAATGAGCTGGCTGTCCGAATTGATGACTGTACTCCCAAAGCCATCGTGTCAGCTTCCTGTGGTATCGAGCCGGGCCGGGTGGTCGAATACAAACCGTTGCTCGACGGTGCAATCGGGATGGCGAGCCATAAACCTGCACAATGCATAGTCCTTCAACGGCCGGAGTGTGAGGCCGACCTAGTTGCCGGGCGGGATCAGGACTGGCATGACGCGATGTCCGTAGCTACGCCGGTGGATTGTGTGCCGGTAGCCGCAACTGATCCCTTATATATTCTTTATACCTCGGGTACGACAGGCCAGCCAAAGGGTGTTGTCCGCGACAACGGCGGACATATTGTTGCACTGAAATGGACCATGAAAAACATCTATGGCACAGGTCCGGGCGATGTTTACTGGGCAGCCTCGGATGTCGGTTGGGTGGTTGGCCATTCGTATATCGTCTATGCCCCGCTGTTCAACGGCAGCACCACAGTCCTGTACGAGGGTAAGCCGGTGGGCACACCGGACCCAGGTGCATTCTGGCGGGTTATTTCTGAGCACGGGGTAAAAGTATTGTTTACAGCACCGACGGCATTTCGGGCCATCAAAAAAGAAGATCCAAATGGTGAGTATCTGAAAAAGTATGACTTGAGTCAGTTCGAGTGTTTGTACCTGGCTGGTGAAAGAACGGATCCCGATACATTGCACTGGGCCGAAGATAAACTGAACGTGCCAGTGATCGACCACTGGTGGCAGACGGAGACCGGTTGGTCTATTGCGGCGAACTGCCGGGGTATCGAGATGCTGGCGATTAAAGAAGGTTCACCTTCTAAGCCCGTGCCTGGCTGGGATCTGGACGTACTCGGGGACGATGGGGGCCCTGTGACACCGGGTGACATCGGCACACTGGTGGTAAAGCTGCCTCTTCCACCCGGATCATTTCCGACACTCTGGAATGCCCGCGAGCGGTTCTTTGATGCTTATCTCAGTCAGTTCGACGGTTACTACAATACCTCTGACGCGGGAATGATTGATGACGAAGGTTATGTCTACGTGATGTCACGGACCGACGACATCATCAATGTCGCGGGCCACCGGTTGTCGACGGGTGCAATTGAAGAGGTGCTGGCTGATCATGCTGATGTGGCCGAATGTGCGGTAACCGGCGTCCAGGATGCCCTGAAAGGGCAGGCGCCACTGGGTTTTCTCGTGCTCAATGCCGGTTGTGACAGGCCGAGCGAGGAAATTACCGCTGAGGTTGTGCAGATGGTTCGAGATCGGATTGGCCCCGTCGCAGCGTTCAAGCAGGCAGTCGTGGTCAGGCGGCTTCCAAAGACGAGGTCCGGTAAGATTCTTCGCGGTGTGATGAGAAAGATCGCAGATGGTGAAGATTGGCAGATGCCTGCAACCATTGATGATCCCGAGGTGCTGGACGAGATAACAGAGGCGCTGAGTAGCATCGGTTACCCTGCCCCCTGAGAAATATTGCGGTGAAAGACTTCGATATTCGAACCTTGGATGACTGGCGCGATCTTGCCTCGCAGGAGTTAACGTCAGCTACAGCCGAGTCGCTCTGTCGGCTGACTCCGGAAGGGATCACTGTCAAGCCGTTGTACACGGCTGCTGATCTTGATGATATGGCCCAGCGAGATTCCCTGCCAGGGTTTCCCCCTTATCGTCGCGGACCACGGGCCACGATGTACCCGGGTAGAGCGTGGACGGTCCGTCAATACGCCGGCTACTCGACGGCTGAAGAGTCAAATGCGTTTTACCGGCGTAACCTGGCCGCGGGACAGACCGGCTTGTCCGTGGCATTTGATCTGGCAACACACCGGGGTTATGACTCAGATCATCCAGAGGTGGCTGGGGACGTAGGCCAGGCGGGGGTAGCAATTGACTCCGTAGAGGATATGAAGATTCTATTTGATCAGATCCCGCTGGGAGAAATATCGGTATCGATGACGATGAACGGCGCGGTACTGCCCGTTCTGGCCATGTACGCTGTCGCAGCTCAGGAGCAAGGTTGTGACCTTGCCACGCTCTCTGGAACGATACAGAACGATATTCTGAAAGAGTTCATGGTTCGCAATACTTACATTTACCCACCCAGGCCATCGATGCGGATCGTGGCAGACATCATCGCCTTTACTACGCAAAATATGCCGCGATTTAACCCGGTTTCCATTTCGGGATACCACATGCAAGAGGCGGGGGGAACTTGTGTTCAGGAATTGGCATACACAATGGCCGATGGCATCGAGTATGCACGCGCTGCGATAGCGAGTGGCCTTAAGATTGATGATTTTGCGCCGCGGTTGTCTTTCTTTTTCTGCATCGGGATGAACTTTTTTATGGAGGTCGCCAAATTGCGTGCGGCCAGGCAGTTATGGTCGGAGTTAGTCAGCGAACAATTTTCTCCAAAGGATCCCCGTTCACTGATGCTTCGCATGCATTGTCAGACTTCGGGCGTGAGCCTGACTAGCCAGGATCCATACAACAACATCATACGCACTACGGTTGAAGCACTGGCTGGTGTGTTGGGGGGCACGCAGTCGCTGCATACGAATAGTTTTGACGAGGCGCTGGCATTGCCCACAGATTTTGCGGCACGTATAGCACGCAATACACAGCTTGTTCTGCGCGAAGAGACTGGCGTCACGGACGTAGTCGATCCTCTTGGTGGCTCTTATTATGTTGAGAGTTTGACCAGTTCCCTGGTGTATGAGGCTCGCAAGCTGATCGATGAGGTCGAGGGGCTTGGTGGTATGACTGAGGCCGTCAGTGCTGGCCTGCCCAAACTGAGAATCTTAGAAGCTGCGGCACGTCGGCAGGCAAGAATTGATCAGGGTGAGGAGGTTATTGTTGGGGTAAACCGATATCAGCCTGATGAGGAAGAGCAAGTCGAGATTCTCAGTGTAGACAACATAGCGGTTCGTGACGCACAGTTACGACGTCTGGAAAGCGTTCGCTTGGCCCGTGATGAAGTGCGCTGCCAAGAAGCGCTACAGGTGCTCGAACATGCAGCAGGCAAAGAACAGCAAAACAATAATCTTCTGGCCTGTGCAATGGACGCTGCCAGGGCCCGAGCGACGGTGGGTGAGATTTCTACCGCCCTGGAGAAAGTATTTGGCCGACATCGCGCAGAGACAATCACCATTTCGGGAGTTTATGGTGCGGTGGTGAAAAACGACAAGAGTTTCAGTAGTGCCCAGGCGGCAGTTCGGTCATTTGCTGATCGTGTCGGTAGACAACCCCGGTTACTGGTAGCAAAACTGGGCCAGGATGGACATGATCGTGGGGCTAGCGTAATCGCTACGGCGTTTGCGGACCTTGGTTTCGACGTTGATATCGGTCCATTGTTTCAAACGCCTGCTGATGCAGTACGCCAGGCGGTTGAAAATGATGTCCATATCATCGGTGTATCCTCGCAGGCGGCTGCACATCGCACGTTGATGCCTGAGGTTATGGTAGAACTTGAGCGTCAGGGTGCATCCGATATTATTGTGGTTCTGGGTGGCGTGATTCCACCGCAGGATCATGCGGAGATGTACAAGTTGGGTGTGTCGGCTATCTACGGTCCCGGTGCCCATATCCCAGCCGCAGCTCAGGACATTGTGGAGCTACTGGGACAGCGTCAGCGCTAGCGGGAGGACGGGCCATGCACGAAATAATTGAAGAACTCGAACGCCGGCGCGAAGCCGCCAAACTGGGCGGCGGTCAGGAACGGATCGATGCGCAACACGCAAAGGGAAAGCTTACTGCACGTGAGCGTGTTGATGTACTCCTGGATCAAGGCAGTTTTGAAGAATGGGATATTTTCGTTGAGCACCGCTCAACTGATTTTGATATGGCCGACAAGGTTGTGCCGGGCGACGGCGTCGTTACCGGATATGGAACTATCAATGGTCGAATGGTCTTTGTGTTTAGTCAGGATTTCACAGTGCTTGGTGGTTCTTTGTCAGAAGCACATGCGGGAAAGATCTGCAAGATCATGGATCACGCGATGAAGGTTGGTGTGCCGGTTATTGGCCTTAACGATTCCGGCGGTGCTCGTATCCAAGAGGGTATCGATTCGCTCGCGGGGTATGCTGAAGTGTTTCAGCGTAATGTGCTGGCCTCGGGCGTAATTCCTCAAATCTCGATGATCATGGGGCCTTGTGCGGGCGGCGCCGTTTATTCGCCGGCAATGACAGACTTTATTTTTATGGTGAAGGATACCTCGTATATGTATGTCACCGGTCCAGAGGTGGTTAAAACTGTTACGCACGAGACAGTTACCCATGAGGAACTTGGCGGGGCAAACACGCACTCCACCCGGTCGGGGGTTGCAGATGGCGCCTTTGAAAATGATGTCGAGGCGCTATTGTCATTAAGGCGCTTTGTAGATTTTCTGCCCTTGAGTAACCGCAGCGAGTGCCCTAGGCGTAATGTCGGTGACCCCGCTGATCGTATCGAGACATCACTGGATACTCTGGTGCCGAGTAATCCAAACCAACCCTATGACATGAAAGAGTTGATCGACAAAGTTGTCGATGCGGGCGATTTCTTTGAATTGCAACCCGACTATGCAGGCAATATCGTCATTGGTTTCGGTAGAGTCGATGGTTCGACGGTAGGTGTCGTGGCAAATCAACCAATGGTGCTGGCTGGGTGTTTGGATATCCAATCTTCGGTCAAGGCGGCACGATTTGTACGTTTCTGTGACGCCTTTGGAATTCCGATCGTGACATTTGTGGATGTGCCGGGTTTTCTTCCGGGCACAGCTCAGGAATATGGTGGCATCATCCGTCACGGCGCGAAACTGCTATACGCATACGCTGAGTGCACCGTTCCTAAGATCACGGTTATAACGCGTAAGGCCTACGGCGGCGCTTATGATGTGATGGCATCTAAACATCTGCGCGGGGATGTTAATCTGGCCTGGCCCAGCGCTGAGATAGCAGTTATGGGGTCTAAGGGGGCAGTCGAAATAATCTTTCGCCAGGAAATGGGTGATCCGGATAAGATTGCCGCCCGTACTGAGGAATATCAGCAGACATTTGCAAATCCCTTTATTGCGGGACACAGAGGATTTATAGACGATGTGATCCTACCGAGGGATACCCGGCGCCGAGTTTCACGATCACTGGATATGTTGCGCGGTAAACAGTTATCTAATCCCTGGCGTAAGCACGGCAATATTCCACTCTAATGGGATTGGTATGACGGGCCCGATGATCGGTATATGTATAGCGGGCAAGTCAGACGAATCTGCGAACAATTTGTTTTGCGACATTCTTACGAGTGGATCAATTCAAAATGACGATCTAAAAGTTGAGCAATGCCACCATGACTAACCTGATTTTCTACGAAGACGCATCTGAAGAGGTGCGAGCCGTCTATGACGATATTAAGCGTACACGCAACATTGACCAAGTAAGTAATTTCTGGATGGCTATTGCGAATCATCCGCCAACGCTCAGACGAACGTGGGAGAGTCTCAAGGAGATCATGGTCGATGGTGCCCTGGATATCAGATTCAAAGAGATGATCTACCTCGCAATCAGTATCAATAATGGGTGCGAGTACTGTCGAGCCAGTCACGGAGCCTCAGCCCGGAAAGCCGGTATGACTGAAGAAATGTTTGGAGAGTTGATGGCTGTTGTAGCTATGGCCAGCGAAACCAACAAACTTGCCGAAGGATATGGTGTGCCTGTGGATGATGCGCTTGCCTAACCAAATTAGTCAGTTGTGTTGTCACTGTGTCCTGCGATGAGTGATCAGGACAACTTGTCTGCACTTTATGGGGAGGACCTCAGCAAGTTCGTCGTCTATGGCGATCTTAATTGTCCGTTTTGTTTTGCATTACACGAGCGGTTCAGCGCTTGGGATCTACTGACCCGTGTCGAGTGGCGGTTGATCGTACACGCGCCGGAACTGTCCGAAGCAGCATTCAGTTTGGAAGATGAAAGCCTCCTGGCCAATGAAGTTTTCGCGATACACCACCGAGCACCGGATGTATCGGTTTCGCTGCCCAAGCGTCGGCCGGGCAGTACTCTTGCGACCCGGCTCGTAATGGCCATCAGCCAGTATGCAAATGACAAAGCTCCCGAACTCCGATTGGCGTTATACCGGGCACTGTGGCAGGACGGTCTTGATCTTAGCCAGCCTGATGTACTGGAAACTAGCTTACGCGAAGCGGGATTGGAGAAGTTCCTTGATGCCGATTCGAAAGCTGAAACGAACAACGGTAATCCCATGGAGCGATGGGAGTTCTGGAAACTACTGGGCCCAGAACCCAAAGAATTGATACTTTGGCAGAATCGGTGGGAGACAGACGAATCCTTTGATCGCCGAATTCCGCTGATCGAGAACACGCAAACCAATGCGTTGCTGCTGGGGTTGCCCTCTGAGGAGGCGTTGTATCAATTTTTGCTGAGC
>Ga0209228_1000214_pt1 | contig 29753 bp, 28 predicted proteins | sample METZYME_3_150m_FD_187547 | JGI IMG/M metagenome (GOLD analysis project Ga0209228, IMG submission 187547) | Marine microbial communities from oxygen minimum zone in mesopelagic equatorial Pacific - METZYME_3_150m (SPAdes) (version 2) | ecosystem: Environmental > Aquatic > Marine > Oceanic...
CGATGGCGTTGTCGCCGGTTGCGGCTGGTTCGAGTCGCAACAGCAGGCTCAGGAGTGGTTTGAGGCAAATCAGGACTTCGGCGAAGGCGTCGACACGAACGGTGACGGGACGGCCTGCGGAGACGGCGATCACGGAGGAGTTAGTGACTGCGGCAGGAAATCCCAGTATTTCGAACTAGTCCTCCCACAGTTCTGCCCTCAGCAGCAGGTACCTCCCGAGCCGATCATTGTTTCGATCGTGGATGGCAAGGCAGTCACTCTGACGACCTATCCGCTTCCGACCGGTCAACCAGTCGGCCTGGAGTTGTTGGCCGCGCCCGATGAATCGGATGAGGGTTTGTGCCGGATTCCGCAACTTCCTGGCTCGAGGGTCGGCGGTTATCACTCCACAGCGTTTCCAGTCGACTTTGACAATCTGCAACCAGATCAGAACGTTCGCCTCGCGACGATCCCAATCGACTGGAATGACCATGAGGGCGACCCGGCGGATCTGCCGGCAAAGCACGAGCAAGTTCAGATCTTCATGGACTACTACGAAACGGCAAGCCAAGGGGCGCTGACCTTCACGCCAACGTTCGCCGATAAGTGGTACCGGCTACCCGAGTCCGTGTCCGACTATCCGCAGCGCCAAGTGTCGGACTTCAACCCAAAACTTGCCCAGCACGGCATCAACGCCGCCGACGACGATCTCGACTTCTCCCAAGTCGACATTGTCGTGTTCATCATCCCCACCGCCGCTCCGATCATCGCTGGCGTACCGCCTTCCCCGCTGGAGTTCGCCACCCTGCAGCACTTCAGCGCGTACTCCCCGGGCGATGAGCGCATGGTGTTCTCCGACGAAGGTTGGATACGGAACTACATCGGCGGCGGCATGTACTTCGAGCACCCACTCCGTCCGATCTGGTCCTACTACGTTCATGAAGCGGCACACATGTTCGACATACCGGACTGGTACATGCATGAGGCCAACGCGGTTCTCGGTTCACAACAGGTATTCGACTTCGACTATGCGATAGGCCCGCTGAACGTCTGGGGCGTGATGTCGAGCCAAGATGGACCGTCGCGGACGTTCGTCGCGTGGGCACGCTGGCTATTCGGATGGCTCGACGACGATCAGGTCGACTGCTACACGATCGAACAGGTACAGCAGCACGGTTCGTTCGATACCGAACTCGTGTCGCTCGACATCTACGAGCCGGGAACGAAAGCGATCATCATCCGCACCGGGGAGTACTCCGGATTCCTGATCGAGTCACGCCGTCCGGTGTTCCCAGATCACGACATCTCGAACTGGGAAATGGTGGGACGGGATCCCTATGGCCTGATCGTCTACGAAATCGACGCAACTATCCCGGATGGCATGGGAACGCTTTCAGTCGTCACGCCAGATGGACACGACTTCAAGTACCTCTGGCGCCACGGCCGAGCCCAGCAAGACATGGTCGATGCACTGTTCAACGTCGGGGACACCGCCACGGTGCAAGGTGTCGAGATTGAACTGCTCTTCACCGGGGACCGCGACTGGGTCCGAATCTCCAAATAGTCCGTCTTCGCGTTACACACTTCGTTACACAGAATGCACACCACCACCCGGACACAGACCCACCCGTCAGACACACATCGTTGAATCCACGGGCGCTAGCGGTCCAGGTGGACGTCTCGGACAAATTTCTGTGTTTCGATTCCCCCCAGCTCCACGAGGGCGTGTTCACAGTTTTTGCGTGCACGTGTTCGCAGTTTCGAAAAGGCAGCGCTTCTGGCGCTGCCTTTTCGGGTTTTCAGTGCACATCTAATACAACCTCCGGCATGCTCCCTTCAATCCCCCGTACCAGGACCGAAGTGGAAAGCAGGCCGTAGTGGCATCAGAGACCTCGAGTGAGCCGGGGGAGGCAGGGTTGACCCCGGCTGCGCCGGTCGGACGGGTCGAGCGAATCGTCGCCATCGACGTACTGCGGGGATTCGCCCTGTTGGGGATCCTCGTCGCCAACATCACCCTGTTCGACCTCGATGGCTTCGACGCTGTCGAGCAGTCCTTTGATGACCTCGTGATCGGTTCGGCGGGAGCGCCGTTCATGGTCGTACTGCTCATTTTCGTCCTGAACAAGATGATGGCGGTGTTCTCGATGCTGTTCGGGGCGGGGGTGCTGCTGGTGACCGAACGCATCGAGGCCCGGGGGGAGTCGGCCTTCGGCGTGCACTACGTCCGCAACGTGCTCCTTGCGGGCATCGGTCTGGCGCACAGCGCCCTCTGGTTCGGCGACGTCCTGTTGATCTACGGCCTGAGCGCCCTGTTCCTGTACCCGCTGCGACGTCTGTCGGCCCGATCGCTTCTGGTCGCCAGCGCCGCCGTGTGGCTGTTCGCTGTTTGTGTGGGCGACCCGGTGGCTGAATATGTGGTGCGGGCGCCGGCGATGATGCTGGTCGGCATGGGCCTCTACCGCTTGGGCGTCATCAACGCCGGAAGGGACGCCGCCTGGTACCGGATGGCGACGCGTCGGTCGTTTGCCATGGGGCTGCCGCTGTGCTCAGTGGCATGGGTGTTCGTGGAGGATCAGGAGGACCTGGCCCTGCTCGTCAACAACCTGGGCGTGCCGTTCATGGCACTGGGGTACGTGTGTCTGGTGATGTGGGTCTGCAAAGAAGGGCGTCTTCCGCGGGTGCAGGCCCGTCTGGCGGCGGCCGGGCAGATGGCGCTCACCAACTACCTGATGCAGACGGTCCTCGGGATGCTGTCCATCGGCGCGCTCAACCACCTGCGGGGCGAGCGGGTCACGGCGTTCTGGATGATGCTCGCCACGTTCACCATCTGGGCGGTGCAGTTGGCGTGGTCGGCGCCGTGGTTGCGGGTGTTCCGGTTCGGTCCGGCTGAGTGGGCGTGGCGCAGTGCCACCTACCGGAGAGTGCAGCGCTTCCGGGCCTGACCTCGGCCTTCAGTTGCGGTTGTTCTCCAGTTGACTCTTCCAGTTGGAGACTGTGGAGCCTCCCCCACTTATCGGGTGAAGCCTCCCAAAAAGACCCATCCGTCTTTACAGTGGCTTCAAAATGAGACAGTTACTGCACGGAGGTGTGCGAACCATGGATATCACTACGACCGAATCTCTACCTGGACGCCGAATCACAGCGGTGAAGGGTGTAGCTGTCGGCTCGACGGTCCGGACGAAAAACATCGGCAAGGACATCGGTGCAGGCTTGAAGTCACTCGTCGGCGGTGAGCTCAAGAGCTATTCGGCCATGCTCGTCGAGGCAAGGTCCGAGGCGCTCTCCCGCATGGAGGCGCAGGCCACTGAACTAGGGGCCGACGCGGCGGTCAACCTCCGGTTTATGACGTCAGCTGTTGCCTCTGGTGCCTCCGAGATCCTCGCTTACGCCACCGCTGTCACTACGGAGCCCGTTTAACTCATCTTTTCGGGCTGTTCATGGTCCCGAAAAGGAAGGGCGCCTGATCACTGAGGAAGGAGTCGAGCTGCTGAGCGACTCCCCATTCGAGGCAGACCTATTGGCCTGACCGGCGGAGGATGCGTCCGTGGGTCCGCTACCCATCGAACACGACGATGCTGCGGCCAAGGGAACCAGTGCGCATCTCGTGGAAGGCATCATCCACCTCGTCGAGGTGGATGTGCCGGGCCGTCACCTCGTCGAGGAGGAGGCGCCCCTCGAGGTAGTGCTCGACGAGTAGCGGCATATCCACACGGAACCGGTTCGAGCCCATATTGGAACCTTGGAGCGTCTTTTCCTCCAGGAGCTTGGCTGCCTCGACCTGCACCATCTCGCCCTCGGGCACCATGCCGATCACCGTTGCGGTGCCGCCACTACGTAACATCCGGAACGACTGCTCGGCGGTCTCACGGCGACCCAATGCCTCAAACGAGAAGTCGACCCCGCCCGCGGTCAGCTCCAGGACGGCCTCGACCGGGTTCTCCCGAGAGGCGTCGACCACGTCGGTAGCGCCCACCAAGCTGGCCAGGCTCAGTTTGGCTTCGGCCACGTCGACGGCGATGATCCGTCCAGCGCCGGTGATAGCGGCGGCATTAACCGCCGAGAGACCGACGCCGCCACAGCCGATCACCGCCACGGTGGCACCCGGAGACACCCGAGCGGTGTTGACGACGGCACCGAAACCAGTCATCACGGCGCAGCCGATGAGAGCCGCCCGATCCAGTGGCATCTCGTCACGTACCTTCACTGTGGCGTTCTCGTGTACCAGCATCTGCTCTGCGTATGCGGACAGTTCGTAGAGTTGAGCGACCCGTTCGCCGTCGAGAGTCAGCCGAGACGGATCATCGGGGCCACGGCGCACGTCCGGGCTCGTACACAGATAGGGGCGGCCACCGGTGCAATCGGCGCAGCGTCCGCAGAACACCGACATGCAGGTGATGACCCGGTCGCCGGGCTGCACGTAGGTCACCTCAGACCCAACAGCCTCGACAACACCCGCGGCCTCGTGACCTAGGACGACAGGGAGGTCAGTGCCGTAGTGGCCCTCGATGAAGTGCAGATCGCTACGGCAGACGCCACAGGCGGCCGTCCGTACGACCACCTCGTGCGGCCACGGGTTGTCCAACTTGACGTCTTCGATGGTGAGCGGTTCACCCACCCCGTGGAGCACCGCTGCTCTCATTGGCCTCCACCTCTCGGTTCCGCGATCCGACCTCCCAGATACGTCTGCGCTATAGGTAGTTCTATTGGGAGCTGCGCTGGCAACCATATTTCGGAAGCCCCTACACGGGTGGCCACTCGCAGCAGAGCCGTAATCTCGACCAAGTCCGCTGTGTCTTCGCGCTCGTTCAGCGCCACCCAGAAAGCCTCTACGTGCACATTAGAGAGCCCCAGGTCTTGGCCTAGATCGTCATCGTCCAGGTTCGGTTCCGATCAATAGAGACCTACTAGTCAATAGAGACCTACTAGGCGAGCGAGAGTTCGAGTTGCCGCCGAGAGACTGCGTCAATGTGTCGACACCAAGGCAATCCGTGATGGCCCTCTTCGACGAACATCAACTCGGCATCAGGAATCTTGCTGGCAGCGCTGATGGCGTGGTCGATGAGAGGAAAGGCATCGTTGTTGCCTTGGGCGATGAGCGTTGGCGCCGTCACCTCGGCGAAGGGGAGTGGCTCAAGGTTGATCTCATTTGATTCATCGTTCCTCTGCCCAGACTTTCGAAATCTCCTCGGTGCGAGGGAGTCGGGGAGTTCAACAACACAGTCGAGTCGTGCCGGACTGGAAGTGATCCAATCCACTGCATCCCGTTTGCGGTCCTTGCTCAGGCCGGCTGACAGAACGTCAACCACGAATGCCGCCGTCAGCCTTGGCCACCTTTTCGCTATCTGACATGAGAGCCAGACCCCGGCACCGGACTCAAAGATCGCTCGCTCGATCGCGTTGCTCGCTGGGGAGATCGGCAACAGTACGGCTGCGTCAAGAAGCAGCGCTTTGGTTCTATTTGGATGTCGGGCGGCGAAATGGACTGCCGACGGGCCGCCTGACGAGATGCCCAGGATCGTCACCTTGTCGATGTGGAGGGCGTCGAGCATTGATGCGTATAGGTCGGCCTGTTCGGACGGACTTCGACCGGAATCAAGTGGCGTCCGGAGATACCCGGGTCGTGACGGAGCGATCAGTTGGCAGCCGCCGGTGCGCAGGCGTTGGGCCCAGACCAGGCCCTGGTCGAACCCACCGGGCGAACCGTGGATGCTCAACACCCTGGGTCCATCGCCTTCTCGGGCGACCTGGACTGGCCCAAGGTCAGTTTCGACCATGGTGGCTCGCCCATCCAGCGACCTCATCAGATTCTCAGCCCAGCGCGACACGACGACTCCGGATTAAGCGGTAAAGAAGGTGAGACTTGAGGGAGATATTACGACTCCGCTCAGTAGAGCGTCGCTCGTCTGGCATCGGGGTGGGGTTCAGCGAGTAGGAAGGGCCGCGTATGGACGAGAGCACGGGGTTACGAGTGGCGGACAACGTCGTGATCGAGGCAAGTGGCCTCAAGAGAACCTTCGGTGAGGTGGTCGCCGTCGAAGGAATCGACCTGTCCGTTGCCCGTGGTGAGATCTTTGGCTTTCTCGGACCTAACGGTGCCGGCAAGTCGACCACCGTTCGGATGCTGACCACCCTGCTTCGACCCACCGGGGGTACTGCGAGAATCGGCGGTCACGACGTAGAGAAGTCGGCTGCCGCTGTCCGACGGATTATCGGTGTGGCCTTGCAGGACGCCTCAATTGATCCGCTCATGACGGGGAACGAATTGATGCGACTGCAAGCGGTGCTCCACGGCATCTCCCGATCGGAGTCCAAGAATCGTGGAGCGGAACTCCTAGCGAGGGTGGGACTGTCGGGTGCGGCGAGCCGGCGTGTGGCCACCTATTCGGGGGGCATGCGGAGGCGCCTAGACCTCGCTCTCTCGCTGGTGCATGAGCCCAGCATCCTTTTCCTCGACGAGCCGTCCGCTGGACTCGACCCCACGAGCCGACTCGCCCTCTGGGAGGAGGTGCGCAGGCTCAACAGCGAGTTGGGAACGACGGTCTTCCTCACCACCCAGTACCTCGAAGAGGCGGACGAGTTGGCCGGCCGGATCGCCATCATCGACCATGGCCGGCTGGTTCGCGAAGGCTCACCGGCAGATCTCAAGTCGACGGTCGGTTCTCCGACGCTGCGGGTCGACGTCGACCCGGTCTTCCTCGAGTCGGCTCGGAGCGTTCTTATCGGCTTTGGACCCGAGCGTCCGGCCTTCGAGGGTCGCTGCGCCATTGGTCTCGACGGAGGTGCTGCACGGGTGGCCGAGGTGGTTCGGGCCCTGGATGACGCCGGAGTAACCGTTTCACACCTAGAACTTGACCTGCCCAGTCTTGATGACGTGTTCGCCGACGCGACCGGCCGTCGCCTCGAGGGGGCCGAAAAGTGAATCTTCAACTGTGAGCGGAGGTGCGGCAACAGGGCTTCGCCTCGCCGGAGCCCAAACCCTGGCCCTTACCCGCCGATCTGTTGTCTCGGAATGGCGTCAACTCGGCAACGTGGTTCCAGGGATCGTGTTTCCGCTGCTGCTGGCCGCCGTCTACACGCACCAGTTCACCCGCGCCATCCTGTTACCCGGCTTCCCTGCCGTCGACTCGTTTCTCGACTTCGTACTGCCGGCCAGCCTCGTTCAATCAGTGTCGTTCGGTGCGACCGAGGCCGGAACGGAACTAGCCCGTGACATCGAAAACGGTTTCTTTGATCGGCTACGGGCCTCGCCCTGCACGCGCCTTCCTTTGTTGTTGGGGCGACTCGGCGGGGCCGTAGTAGTAGCCGCCGTCAAGGGGGTTCTCATCATCGCCATATTCCTGTTGTTTGGCGCCGAGATCGCCGGTGGTCCGGCTGCCGCTGTCGTGCTGGTGGCCGCAGCGGTCCTCCTCGTCATCGCCATTGGGGGGCTGGGCCAGATGCTGGCTATCTTCACGGGCAGCCAGGAGGCCGTCAACGCCACGTTTCCGCTGGTATTCACGAGCATCTTCATGAGCTCAGCGTTTTTCCCGACCAACCTGATGAGCGGCTGGTTCCGCGAGGTGGCCGAAGCAAACCCGGTGACTTGGATTATCGACCCGGTCAGGCGCCTCATACTCGAGGGCTGGTCATGGGCAGACGTTGGTCAGGCACTTGTCGTTCCATTGGTGATTTCTGTTGCCACGGTGACGATGGCAGTGGTCGCCCTGAATCGGAAGCTCGGTTCCTCGTGAGCGCCGTCACGGTCGATCACTCCACGGACCTGAGGTTCGCCGGCATGGTGGCCTCTGCAATCTGCGGTCGGGGGATGCGCCGCATCATGGCGCGGCCAACCTTGATCATGCCGGTGCTGCTGATGCCGCTGATCTTCGTTGTCAGCTTCACAGGCGCATTCGGGTCGCTCACTCGGGTCGAGGGTTATGGGACCGACAATGTTTTCAATTGGATGGCGGTATACGCCGCCATGCAGGGGGCGGTGTTTGCAGGGGTGGGTGGTGCATCGACTACCGCTGAGGACATTGAGAACGGCTTCTTTGATCGGCTGTTGCTGACTCCTGGTAGCCGAGTACCGATCTTGGTTGGGACGATGGCCTACAGCGCGCTGAGGTCGACGATTCCGACTACAGGTGTGTTACTAGTTTCGGCTCTTGGTGGACTCAGGTTGCCCGGCGGCCCGCTTGCCCTGGTGACCGTTTACGTGGCTACGGCGGGTATGGCCTCAGCGTTCTGCCTTCTCGGCCTGGCAGTCGTCTATCGGTTTCGCACAATGCGTTCCATGATCCTGATCCAGGTCTGCGGGTTCAGCTTGATGTTCTTGTCCACCGGCCAGGTGCCGATTCACTTCATGAACGGCTGGCTACACACCGTCGCCAGAGTGAATCCAGTCACCAACGTGCTGCGGTTTGCCCGCCAAGGGTTCCTGGGTGACCTCACCTGGTCGACGACGTGGCCAGGCCTCGTAGCTCTTGGTGTCATGGTGGCGGTCGCCGGGTCTCTCGCTGCCCACCAGTTGCGTCGACTGGCAGCGTGACCACCGGATGATTGGCTAGTCGACGACGGTCAACCCCCTGCCCACGGCGACACGACCCCTCTAGAGGCCATAGGGCACCGAAACTCGAGAAGGCAGCCCCAAGAGCAGCGCCTTCTCGAAACTGCCTAAACGCCCTGGTGTTGGATTCGCGCTACGAACTACCGGCTCGAGTCTTGATGGTCAACGGCTGTCTTCTACGTGACCATCATCGTGATGATCTTCGTGACCATCATCGTGATGATCTTCGTGACCATCGTCGTGATGACCTACGTGACCATCGTCGTGGTGACCGTCGATCTCATGATGGCCATGCTCCAAGATCCCAGCGCCATTCAGCACTATCAGAAGCATGGAAAACGCTGCCGCACTTGACAGCACGTTGCGCACTGACCGCCGACCAGTCGTCGGATTGTGTATGGCCGGGAGAGTGTCGACCGTTGCCACGTAGACGAAGGTCCCAGCCGAGAAAAGCAACACGAGGGCCAGAACTGACTTATCAGCGCCGTCGAGCACCAGGTATGACAGGACGATGGCCACGGGCGTGGCGAGAGTGAATAACAAAAGCCCCTTTATGGCTGCTCTCCTACCCCCCGGTTGATGTAGCAGGAAGATTCCAAGGCTGAGGGCGGCCGGCACGCGGTGAACGATCACCGCAAACGCTACGAGCAGCGAGAACGATGTTTCGCCAGATGTTGCGGCCGCTCCGATAGCAAGGCCATCTGCCAAAGCGTGGACCGACAGCCCTAGTGCAACGACTCCTGATGAGTACGGATGATGTACATGCTCGTGGCCGTGACCGCTTTCGTGGTCGTGATGCTCCTCGTGAACAGCGTGACCGATTCCCCAGCCTTCTAACACCAACAGCAAGCTGAATCCCGCCAAACCAGCAAGACCAAGGACCACGGGATCGAACGCGAACCCGCCACCGCTTTCAGCAGCGGTATGAAAGCCCTCAGGGACTACGACTACAAACGCCGAAACCAACAAGAGCCCGGACGCGAAGCCAGTCAGGTCTGCAAGCCCCTGAGATGAGACCCTGTTGACGAACACCTGGGGCAGTAGCCCAGGACCAAGAGAAACCACAACGATGAGTAGGGCTAGATAGAAGATTTCCATCAACTCACACTAATGAGAACCATTCCCATTTCCACACGTGTTCGCAATTTCTTTCTCTCGAGGACTGCAAGGATGCGTTGCCGGCAGAGGGGTGAGCATCTTGACCACGCGGATCGATCACTTCATGTACGCCGTGGCATCGCTAGACGAAGGCATCGAATGGGCAGCGGACACGTTCGGGGTAGCAGCGGCTTACGGAGGAGAGCATGTGGGTCTCGGAACTCGCAACGCACTTCTGTCCCTGGGCTCCACCTATCTCGAGATCATCGCACCTGACCCGGCACAGTCTCAGGAAGGCAACTCCGGCGCACAGTTCGCCAACTTGACGAGTGGCGGAATGGTCACCTGGGTGGCCGAAGGTGATCTCAACGCCATAGCCAAGGCACTGGAACTAGCCGGCGTATCGAGTCAGGGTCCCAATCGCACCCAACGCACGACGCAATCAGGTGAACTCCTTGTGTGGGACCTGTTGTTCCCTATCGGAAGTCCACACGGTGGGCGCTTACCGTTTTTCATCGATTGGCTCGAGTGTGCCAATCCGAAAGACACCAATCCCGTCGGGGGTGAGCTCAGGGCGTTAGCCATCACGACGCCCGACGCCGATGATCTCGCAGGCACCCTGCGTGCCATCGATCTCGACATCGCAGTATCTGAAGGGCCACCGGGAATATTCGTCACGATTGACTCCCCTCGAGGTGAAGTGGTGCTCGCGACCACAAATGCGACTTCCCGCTTGCAGTTCGGTCGCACCCATTAAGCCTCCCGCAGTTGACCCAAGGTGAAGCCGCCCCGGCCGGTGGGGTGGGTTACATCAGGTGCAGACTCAAAACTTGGGCTCGTAGGTGCGGTACCGACCTGGTCGGCTGACGGGAAAAGAGAGGATCAGTATGAGCGAATCACTCACAAACGAGCATGGTGTCGAGATCTTCACACGGCGCATCTTTCGCTGGGATGAGGTCGACACGGTGCACTGGGACGACGACGGGCTTGATGCACAGATAGTCACCGGCGAGCACATGCACCTAATCCGGGCCGCCTACGCGCCGGGTTCGACCTACGAGATGCACAGTCATCCCCATGAGCAGTTCAGCTTGCTGCTGTCCGGCCGGATACGGCTGACCGTGGGAGAGGAAAGCCGGGAGATTGGACCGGGAGACGGCTGGTACGCCCCTTCGGGTGTACCTCACGGGGGCGAGATCTTGGGCGAAGAGGAGGCGGTGTTCATCGACGTCTACTCCCCGGCAACGCGCTGGATCCTGGGGGAATTGGCGACCGGCAGGGTGATCCCCTCACCCCGCTCGTAGGTTCGGACCCATCCAAACCTCAGTTAGGGCTCATGTAGTTAACGCAAGGCGCGACTCTCACCGTCACCAACGCTAGGTCTAGATAGGCAGCCAGCGTCCCGAGCCGGCCGTCGCCTCTCTGGTCCCCTACTCAGGCGGAGCCGGAGCCAGTGCGCACTGCACCTGAACGCCCCGCCTGGTCGAGCGCCCAGTTCCAGTCCTCAAGAGCCAGCCCTCCGCTGATCCGACCGCGCACCTTCCCGTCGGTTCCGACGACAACGAAGTACGGGAAACTCCGAAGCCCGAACGCGTCGGCCACGGTGCTCGTGTCGTTGTCTCGCACCGCGACGGCCGGCCAACCCTCACCGGCCAGCCAGGCCCGTGGCGGGTTGCCGCGCTCTAGATACACCGCTGTCGATACGGCCACCACCTCGACCCCGTCGGGAATGCCGCCCCGTCCGATCCAATCGACGAGCTTGGGGACCTCGTCCTGACAGTGGGGACACCAGTGGGCGAAGAAGGCCAACACGTAGCCCGACCCTTCACCGGGGCGGATGAGCACCTCTCGACCATCGAACGAGGTGGCGTCGAAGTCAGGCGCCATCATCCCGATTGCCGAATCGCCGGACGTGCCGCCAAACTCGGGCAAGACTTCGCCTGCCACCACCACCGGACCGGTCTCATTGCCATCGAGATCACCGACCGGCTCGCCTCCCCCGAGGGTCAGCGCGGCCACCAGCGCTAGGGCAACCGCCCCCACCAGCACGTACGCGATGGTCCGTCCCTGACCTCCGCCACTAGTCGTCTTGTCGGTCATGGTCGCTCTTTCGAAGTGACGGAATCCACGTCCCGGCCAGCACGCGGGCCGTCCGGAAGGCCCGCATCCTCGCGAACAGTGGCGGCCAGCACGAGCACCGTGATGGCAGCGAAACCGAAGAACGCCATCACGGGGATCGACACGAAGCCGAACTCGTCGACCCACTGCTGGGTGCACGGTGTCGCCACCTCACAGGAGGACGCCTGGTCGGGAAACCACTGCAACTGCACGTGGTAGCCCGACACGGCCACCCCGAGGAGCGAGAACGGGAGGACCCTCCAACGTAGAAGATCGTCACCTCCCCAGACGGTTGCACCCAGGACCAGGACCAGCGGGTACATGAGGATCCGCTGATACCAGCAGAGTTCACAGGGGATGAAGCCGCCGACCTCGGAGAACCAGAGACTGGCCGCGGTTGAGACGCCGGCCACCGAAAAAGCCAGCCGTCGGGCGTCTGTTCGAAACCCTACGAGTACCACCCGGCCGGCAGCGGTGGTCAACAGAACCACCCCTACCAGGGCCACCGCTGCGGCAACCAACGCCAGGAGCGCCGTGAACAGGCTCATCTGATCGACCGACATACGTAGACGAACCTACCGGCGTACGTGAAGTCGATGTATCCCCGGAGCGCCAGCAACTCGACGGTCTGGACCATCAGATGGCGCTCCGGTCCGGACCATCAGATGGCGCTCCATGTCCTCGACCGTAGGAACGGTCCTGCGGGGGCACAAGAGCCGAACGTCCCTACCGGCGTAGCGAAGCCAAAGCACCACGAACCACCACACCCGGGAAACAGGACCGGCCGCCACCGACAACGAGTCCGAACGTCCGTGCGTGGTAGGAAATTCCCCATGTCCCGACGTGCCGTGATCACCGGGTGGGGGAAATGTGTTCCCCCCGTGTCGCTCAGCAATGCCGACCTTGAGCAGCTCATGGACACCAACGACGAGTGGATCGTCGAACGCACCGGAATCCGCAACCGCCAGCTCTCCCACGTCGAGGTGACCGATATGGCCGAGCTGGCCGCCCGTCGGGCCCTGGCCTGTTCCGGTCTGGACGCCGACGAGGTCGACCTCGTCGTGGTGGCCACCTGCACCCCGGAGATCCTCTGCCCGAGCGTGGCCGCCATGGTCCAGGATCGGATCGGTGCCTCCAACGCCGCCGCCTTCGACCTGAACGCCGCCTGCTCGGGCTTCGTGTACGGCACGTCGGTGGTCGCCTCGATGATTGAATCGGGCTACGCCGACAAGGTGCTTCTGGTGGGCGCCGAGAAACTCCACTTCGCCATGGACTACCGGGACCGCGGAACGGCCATTCTGTTCGGCGACGGCGCAGGTGCCGCGGTGTTCGAGCCCTCCGAGGATGGGGCCGGGGTGCTGTCCGTCGATCTAGGGGCCGACGGCGGCAAAGGCGGCACCATGGTCATCAGGTCCATGGGATCGGCCGGAGAACCTCAGGCCACGAACGACCCAGAAATTTCCCGCCTCCACTTCGAAGGACGGGCCGTGTTCAAGATCGCCGTCCAGGGCATCTCGGCGTCGGCGACCCGCGTGCTCGAACGGGCCGGACTAACCGCCGACGACGTCGACCTGGTTGTCCCCCATCAGGCAAATGCCCGGATCATCGATTCGGCGACGCGGCGACTGGGCATCGAAGCGGGACGAGTCTTCGTCAACATCGCCGACCTGGGCAACACGGCAGCGGCATCGATCCCCATGGCCCTCTCCGATGCGCTGGATGCGGGCCGCATCTCACCCGGCGACACCGTCGTACTGACGGCCTTCGGCGGCGGGGTCACCTGGGGGTCGATAGCCCTGACGTGGGGCGACCGCACCGAACCGGTGGGCGTACACGAGGGCGAATTGCCCCCAACCAACATGACGTCGATGGACCTGCTCAGGCAGAATCTGGACTTCTACGCCCCGCTCCACGCCAACGACCCACCCATCGGCTGACCCTTCCCTGCGCGGGAGCCGGCCCTTGTCCTGACACCGGCTCCGATCGGACGGGCGTCCGACAACGAGACCTCAGGGGATCTCAACGACCATGGCCCCCACATGGGACTTGGCGGTGAACGCCTCCTGGGCGGCATGGAAGTCGGCGAGCGGCCACGTAGCGGCCACCACCGGGTACACCTCTCCCCGCTGGATGTAGGCGACGAGCGCTTCGAACACCGGCGGTTCGTACACGGTGCAACCGAACAACTCGAGATCGTTGAGGTACAGCGTCCGAAGGTCTAGGTCCACGATGGGCCCAGCGATGGCCCCGGCAGTCGTGTATCGCCCCCCCCTGCGCACTACCTCGAGCAGGGGAGCGAATTCGGGGCCACCTACCACGTCGGCCAGCACGTCGACCCGGCCGCTTGCCATGGTGGATCCTCCGTCGGACCCCTTGTCGACCAGACTGGCTGCCGCTTGAACCACCGCTGCGGCCAGATCATCAGTGGCCCGATCCACACAGGCATCGGCCCCCATGGCATAGACGGCGGCGAACTTGGCTGCGCTGGTCACGGCCACCACCCGGGCGCCCCGCAGCCTGGCCAGCTGCACCAGCGCCGATCCCACCCCGCCGGACGCCCCGGTTACCACCACCGTGTCGGACAGACCCACCGCCGGGCGGGAGAGCATGTGTTCCGCGGTTGCCCACGAACAAGGGAACGACGCCAACTCGGCGTCAGTGAGGTCTAGCGGGGGTCCGTCGGCCGGATCGATCGGATAGACGTTTCGGACCGGAATGACGCAGTACTGGGCGTAACCGCCATCCCGTTCAGATCCGAGGTAACCGGCCTTCGAGCGATCGGAAGGGTCGTCGGGGTCACGAATCCAGCCGTCGGCTAATACCCGTCGTCCGATCAACTCAGCGTCGACCGTCGCCCCCACGGCCACCACCTCACCGCACGGATCGGCCCCCTGAATGAGCGGGAAAGCAAGGCCGCTGCCTCCCCACGCGGCGTCGTCGGCCACTTCTCCCACCGAATCGACGGCGGTGAACCCCTCGGTGGCCGTCGCCCCGGTCACTGCCTTGGAATACCAACCCACCCGCGTGTTCACGTCGGTGTTGTTCATGGCGCACGCCCGCACCCGCACAAGCACCTCGTCGTCGGCCGGGACCGGGACAGGTACGTCGTGGCGTAGAACGAGCATCTCCGGCCCACCGTTGCCCACCAACTGGAGGGCAGTCATGACCTCGGGAATCGTGCTCATCGAGGCGGCACCACCTCGTAGCCGGGTTCCTCTGGCTCGTCATCGACGATCTCGGCCGGGAAGCCGGACGTCCGCACGTCCAGACCGGTGGCCTCCTCGAGTCGCCGGATGATGTTGGGTGAGAACTCCCGGTCGCCGTAGCGGGCCCGACCGTCCTCGAAGACCTCGACCAGCAACGGTGAGAGCTCCAACGGAACGTCGAGCCTGCGAGACAGGGCATCGAACAGGCCGACGTCCTTGGCCACCAGGTCCATGGTGAAGTTGATGTCCCGGCTGCCGTTCAAGATGACCTGACTCTCGGTCTCGTGCACGAACGAGTTGCCCGATGAGATGCGGATGGCCTCGTACGAGGTGTTGAGGTCCATGCCAGCGGCCGATGCGGTCACTAGCGCCTCACTGACTGACAGGAGGTTGGCCGACGCCAGGTAGTTGGTCACCACCTTCAGTATCGACGCCGAGCCCAGCGGACCGGTGTGCAAAATCCGTCGCCCCATGGTGGTCAGCACGGGCAGGATCCGCTCGAAGGTCTCCCGTTCACACCCCGCAAAGATGGCGATGTTCCCAGTGGCCGCCCGGTGGCAGCCCCCCGAGACCGGACAGTCCACCGGTTCGGCCCCCGCCTCAACCACCAGGGCACCAATACGTCGAACCTCGGACTCGTCGGTCGTGCTCATCTCCAGCCAGATCCGCGACCCGCCGGCATCAGTCCCCACTTCGGCCACGGCGCGCAGCCCGGCGAGGACCCCGTCATCGGCTTCCATCACCGCCGAGCAGGCCGCGGGCGACGGGAGGCACGTGATCACCACATCACAAGCCTCAGCCATCTCCCTCGGCGAGTCGGCCCACGAGGCACCGCCATCGACAAACGGGCGGGCCACCTCGGGATCGAGATCACGAACAGTGAGGTCGTAGCCGTTTCGAAGGAGGCTGCCAGCCAACTTGCCGCCGGCGTTGCCCAATCCGATAAATCCGATGCGCATGACCGCGCACTCTAGACACGGCACACCAACGGGGTAGCCGACCCTCGTCGTGTCCTACCCTCAGGTCATGTTCGCCCGGATCCGCCCCGACACCTGGGGTCATCTAGCGACCGCTGCATCGCTCATCGTCGGCGTGATCGTCCTGGGCACTGCCGGTTACACCATCCTCGGCCTCGGTCTGGTCGACGCCGCCTACCAGACCATCATCACCGTCTCCACCGTCGGATTCCGGGAGGTTGCCGACGGCGATCCGGACACCGCATGGAAGGCCTACACCTCGGTACTCATCCTGTTAGGCGCCGGCTCGATGCTCTACGGCGCCACGTCGGTCATCGAGAGCATCGTCGAGGGCCGACTCACCGGCCAGTTCCGGAGGTATCGAATGCAACGCACCATCGACGACCTGAGCGGCCACCTGGTGGTCTGTGGCACCGGCCGGGTGGGTCAGGCCATCGAACAATTCGTGCGGTCGGTCGGCCAGGAGATCGTGGTGGTCGACCGCGACGAATCTCGCCTTCCTGACGACGTACTGCACGTGGTGGGAGACGCCACCAGCGACGAAGTGCTGCGAACCGCCGGCATCGAACGGGCGGCCACCCTCATCACCGCGCTGGGCACCAGCGTGGACAACCTGTACGTGACGCTGTCGTCACGCAAGATGAATCCGGAGCTGTTCATCGTTTCGCGTGCCGACGATTCCGAGGCCATGACCAAGATGCTCCAGGTAGGTGCCGATCGGGTGCTGAACCCATATGAGATCGCTGGAAGTCGGATGGCCAGCCTGGCCACACAGCCCAACGTGGCCGACTTCGTCGACGTGGTGGTCCATGACGGCGACTTCGAAGCCAAGATGCGCGAGATCCGCCTTCCCGACGGTTGCGACTTCGTGGGTCAAACCATTGACGATCTGACTATCCGCCAGGACACGGGCGCCGTGGTGCTCAGCGTGCGGGACGCCACGTCCCGGTTCCACACCGACGACGTGACCGGTCGGCCGTTCGCCGAGGGTGATGTAATCGTGGCCATCGGCACCGACGAGGCCCTCGACCGACTGGCCCAGCGGGTCTCGTACTGACCGGGCACAGTCGGACCAGCACCATCGTGTCGCTCCGACTGGCCTAGGTTCCACCCATGGTCGAACCTGATCACCACCGATTCGACACACGTGCCCTGCACGCCGGACAACGTCCCGACCCTGTCACCGGCTCGCGGGCCGTGCCCATTCACCAGACCACCTCGTACGTGTTCGACTCGGTCGACCACGCGGCGGGCCTGTTCAACCTGGAGGTCAGTGGCCACCTCTACTCACGGATCTCCAACCCGACCGTTGCCGTGCTCGAGGAGCGGATCGCCTCGCTGGAAGGCGGGGTGGGTGCCGTATGCACGTCCAGCGGGCAGGCAGCCCTGCACCTGGCCATGGCCACCATCCTGAATGCTGGCGACCACGTGGTAGCCAGCCGCAATATCTACGGCGGCAGCCACAACATGCTGAACCTGACCATGCCCCGGTTCGGGATCACCACGACCTTCGTCGATCCCCGTGACCCCGGAGCCTTCGATGCGGCCATCCGCCCAGAGACCCGCCTGGTGTTCGCCGAGACCCTCGGCAACCCGGGCATCGAGGTACTCGACGTAACCGCGGTGGCCGAGGTCGCCCACGCTCACAGCCTGCCGTTGGCCGTCGACTCGACGTTCGCCACGCCGTACCTGATGCGCCCCATCGACCACGGTGCCGACATCGTCATCCACTCGGTGACAAAGTTTCTGGGCGGACACGGCGTAGCGATCGGTGGCGTAGTGGTGGACGGCGGACGCTTCGACTGGGCGTCCAGCGGGAAGTTCCCCACGCTGTCGGAGCCCTACGACGGCTATCACGGCATCACCTTCACCGAGGAGTTCGGCACCACCGCACTGTCTATGCGCGCCCGAGCCGAGGGGTTGCGCGATTTCGGCGGCTGCATGAGCCCGGCCAACGCCTTCTACCTGCTACAGGGTGTCGAGACCCTCCCAGTGCGCATGGCCCGCCACGTCGACAACACCCACCGGGTGATCGAGATGCTGGACGCCCATGACGCCGTGTCGTGGATCAGCCATCCGGCGCATCCCAGCCACCCCGACCACGAACTAGCCGCCCGGCTCTACCCGAAGGGAGCTGGTGCCATCCTGAGCTTCGGGGTGCACGGCGGACGAGAGGCCGGACGCCGCTTCATCGAAGCCGTCGAACTGGCCTCGCACCTGGCCAACGTTGGCGACGCCAAGACACTGGTCATCCATCCCGGGTCGACCACCCACCAGCAGATGAGCGCCGAGGATCTCGCATCCGCCGGAATAGGCGAGGAACTCATCCGCCTCTCTGTCGGACTCGAGGACCCCGACGACATCTGTGCCGACCTGTCGCGGGCCCTACGCGCCTCTCAGAAGGCGTAATCGACCGATGAGAATCCAGGTGGCCGGCCAATCGGTGCACGCGGCGACTGGCGCAATGGCCATCAATCGACCGGAGGTGGCCGATGCCCCGCTCGTCGTCCTCATCCACGGGGCCGGCATGGACCGAACCGTCTGGTCGCACCAGACCCGCTGGTTAGCCCACCACGGCACCCGGGCGGTGGCCGTCGACCTGCCGGGACACGGCTACTCCGACGGGCCGGCGCTGGGGTCGATAGCGGGACTGGCGGCCTGGGTGGGCGACCTGTCCGAGGCCCTCGGCGGGCCACTGCACGTAATCGGCCACTCCATGGGTGCGTTCATCGGCCTCGAAGCGGCTGCCACCCTCGGTGACCGAATCGCCTCGCTGGTCGTGATGGGACTCGGAGCAGCCATGCCTGTGCATCCCGCCCTGCAAACCGCCGCCGACGACGACGATCCCTTGGCCGCCGACCTCATGGCCGGCTGGATGCACGGACCCGACCAGAAGTTCGGCACCAACCCCACCCCGGGAATGTCGATGACGGGAACCAGTCGGGCTGTAATCGAGACCTCTCCCGACGGGGTGCTGGCCGGCGACCTGGCGCTGTGCGGGGCATACGACGGCGCGGTGGATGCCGGAGCCGCGATCACCTGTCCGACCACGGTGGTACTGGGCACGCTCGACCGGATGACCCCACGCCGGGGCGCCCAACCGCTGGTCGACGCGCTTGGTCACGCCACACTGGTCGAACTGGCCACCTCGGGACACGCCCCGATGATGGAGGATCCGGACGCCGTCCGGTCAGCCCTTCTGACCCACCTGTTTCCGAGCTAGTTCTGGAGGAGGTCCCGGAACGGCGTTCCCTTGTCCGGGCCCGGCTCCTTGGGAAGGCCGAGCACCCGCTCGCCGATGATGTTTCGCTGTACCTGATCGGTGCCGCCGTAGATAGCCGGCGCCGGACTGAACACCGTGACCTCCTGGACCACCCCGCCGGTGGTGCAGTTAGCCGGGGCCAGCATCCCGTCGGCTCCGATAATCAGGTTGCCCACGTCGCGGCTACGTCGAACCAGTTCACTCATGGCCAACTTGGCCAAGTTGCCTTCGGCCCCGGTGCGGCTACCGCCGGCCTTGGCCCTCTGCATATTGAGCCGGTTCACCTCGCCAAGGATGTGCAGTTGCACGATCTCCTGACGCACGATCGGGTCATCAGCGTTGCCCACTGCACGGGCCAGGTCGATCATGGCCGATGTACCCATGCCACGACCGCCCTCACCGTCCGGACCCCGGTTGACCCGCTCGGTGTAATCACCGGCGCGTGCCTGAAGCCGACCGGCCGTCGGACCCGGAGGCACCGACACCGGCTGCTTTCCGCCGCCGCCGAGGCTGGCCCGCTCAAAGGCCAGCGTGGTGTTGGCCACCGCCCAGCCGACGCCCAGGCCGCCAATGACGGCGTCGTGGGGAACCCGGGCTTCGTCAAGGAACACCTCGTTGAACAAGGCCTGCCCGGTCATCTCCCGGAGCGGTCGAACTTCGATGCCCGGTTGGTCCATATCGATGCCGAAGTAGGTAATGCCTTGGTGCTTGGGAGCCTCGGGATCGGTCCGAGCAATGAGCATCCCCTTCTGGGCCGTGTGGCCGCCTGACGTCCAGACCTTCTGACCGGTGATGATCCACTCGTCACCATCGCGGATGGCTTTGCACTGCAGGCCGGCAAGGTCCGATCCGGCGCCCGGCTCAGAGAACAGCTGACACCAGGCATCGGTCCCCTCAAGGATGGGCGGCACCCAGCGATCGATCTGTTCAGGGGTGCCGTGTACACCAATGGTCGGTGCAGCCAGCATCAGGCCCAACCCCATTGGCGGACCAACCACATTGGCCTCCGCCAGTCCGGTCGACACCGCCGCGGCGAGGTCCCGGCCGTAGCCACGGCCACCAGCCTCGGGGGGCAAGGCCGGCGACGTCCACCGGGCGCCAGCCAGACGGGCCCACCACTCCTCGACAGTCAGATCAGGATCCCAGTTCTCTGAAAGCCAGGCATCAAGTTCGGCGCGGACCTCGTCAGGAGTCCCGGTCGCCGCCACGGAGGTAACGGTGTCGGTCATGGATCGAGTCTGACACGGGCCCGCCAACCGCTTCCTACCCGGCCGGACTAGCGCCGTTTGGCTACCGTCGCCCCCGATGGGAGGCGGTAAGATCTGCCTTCGCCCCGAACGGCCCGACAGCCGGAGAGGAGACGGCCGGTGCGCTGGTCATCCCTTTTCATTCCCACCCTGCGCGACGCCCCGGCCGAGGCCGAGGCGGTGAGCCATCGCCTGCTCGCCCGCGGCGGCTTCATGCGCCAACTCCAGTCCGGCCACTACTCAATGCTGCCACTGGGCTGGCGGGTCCACCAGAAGGTGGCCGCGGTCATTCGCCAAGAGATGGACGGCATCGGTGCCCAGGAGTTCCTACTGCCGGCCATGCACCCCGCCTCTGTCTGGCAGGCCTCGGGCCGTTGGGAGTCGATGGGCGACGAGATGTTCCGCCTGACGGACCGAAAGGGTGCCGACCTGGCCCTCGGCATGACGCATGAAGAAGTGTTCGCCACCATCTCCCAAGAGCTCAACTCCTACCGGGAACTACCGCAGCTCTGGTACCAGATCCAGTGGAAGTTCCGGGATGAACCCCGACCCAAGTCCGGGCTACTGCGGGTACGCGAGTTCGCCATGAAGGACTCGTACTCGTTCGACCTCGACGACGACGGCCTCAACCGATCCTTCGACCTCCATCACGACGCCTACCAGCGGATCTTCCGGCGCCTCGACCTAGATACCCGTCCGGTGGAGGCCTCGTCGGGCGCTATGGGCGGCAGCGCCTCGATCGAATTCATGGTCGAGTCCGACGCCGGCGAGGACGACGTGGCGATCTGTGATGGATGTGGATACGCCGCCAACGTGGAGCGGGCCACTGCGGCGCTCGAACCTGTGGAGAACCGCTCGTCCGGCGACGCACCGCAGAGCTTTCCGACGCCTGGAGTGCGGACCATCGCAGCACTCGCCGAACTCGACCATCCGGCGGTCCATCAGATCAAGACGCTCGTCCACAAGGTCGATGGAGTGCTCACGTTGGTCCTGCTGCGGGGCGACCATCCGTTCCTGCAGCAGAAATTCACCGATGCCACCGGAGCCACCGAAGTGGTGCCTGCCGACGCAGACGAGATCAAGGCAGCCCTCGGTGCGTCACCGGGCAGCCTCGGCGCGGTCGGCGTGACCGAACTGCCCATCTATGCCGACGAGGCACTTCGTGGCCGGTCCGGTATGACCACCGGGGCCAACGTCGACGACCAGCACCTCGAAGGTGTCGACGTCGAACGCGACATCGCCGTCGACCACTGGCTAGACATTCGCTGCATCCTCGACGGCGAAGCTTGCACCACCTGCGGCAATGCCCTGCGGGTTGTCCGGTGCATCGAGGCCGGCCACATCTTCAAACTGGGTCGCAAATACGCGGATGCGATGGGGGTCACCGTCCTGGACGTCGAAGGCGTCAACCGAGTGCCGACCATGGGGTCCTACGGCATTGGCGTGGGCCGGGCCATGGCCACCGTCGCCGAGACCCACCATGACGAACACGGCCTGATATGGCCCATGTCGATCGCCCCGTACGAGGTGGTCCTGACCGTGGTAAAGGTCGACCACGAGGAATCGATGGCCGTCGCCGAACGCCTCTACGGAGAACTCCAGGCCGCCGGCATCGACGTTCTACTCGACGACCGAGACGGGCGTCCGGGCGTGAAGTTCGCCGATGCCGAACTGGTCGGCATCCCACTGCGGATCACCATCGGGCCCCGCGGCCTTGACAACGGACAACTGGAATACACCAGCCGGGCCGACGGCGAGAAGGTCGACGTGCCCATCGACGAAGTGGTGGCCCGAGTGGTCGACGCTGTCGTCACCGGGCGGTCGGCGGGCCGCTAGCGTTGCCGCCACCTGCCCACTGAAACCAGCCACCTGAGACTCCCGGGAATCCCATGGCCAAAACCATTGATCGCACGCTGCCCATAAAGCGCTACAAGAAAGTCATCGCAACCGTCGACCTTCCCGGCGTCCCCGAGGGCACAGCCGGCAAGGTCCGGGTGGCCAATGGCGTGACCTGGTATCGCTACTGGGTCGACTTTGATAACGGCGTTCGGCTCGGACAGGTCGGCCACCAACAGGTCTGCCTGGCCACCGACTGGGACGCATACCGGATCGACCGGGCCGAAGCAGAACGACGTGCCGCCGAGGCTCCAGAGGAATCCGCCGACGACGGCGAGGTCGACAGTGGCAGCGGAGCGGCCGGCAACCAGTTCGGTGTGCCCGAGCACCTGCTCGAACGAAGCAAGGCGGCCCGCGAGCGTCTCGGAGCCTGATCGGTCCAACCCCTCGAGCCAACTCATTCCCATCTCGTCCACCGTCTCACGGCGGTATCCTGAATGCTCCCCCCCAGCAGCCCCGGAGGCCCCCTCGATGTTCAAGCCCGGCGACAAGGTCGTCTATCCGCACCACGGTGCTGCGGTCATCGTCAAGAAGGAAAAGAAGAAGGCCTTCGGCGAGAACACCGAGTACCTGGTGCTCGAGATGGCCCACGGCGAACTGACGCTGTCGGTTCCGGTCGACAAGGCCGAAGACGTCGGCATGCGCTGGCCGATCGACAAGGACGACGTGGAGGACCTGTTCGAGGTGCTCCAGAAGCGGGACATCCGCGAGCCGGCCAACTGGTCGCGACGGTTTAAGAACCATCAGGAAAAGCTCAAGAGCGGTGACGTCTACCAGGTCGCCGAAGTGGTCCGAAACCTCGCCTTGCGCGACCAGGCAAAGGGCCTGTCGGCCGGTGAAAAGACCCTCTACACCAAGGCCCTCAGTGTGCTGGTGTCCGAACTGGCCTTCGCGTTGAACACGCCGGAAGAGAAGGCCATAGCCAAGGTCGAAGAAGCCCTCTCCTGAGCTAGCACCCGGCCCACCAATGCCCGGGACCCCGACCGTTTTCCTGTCCTACACTTGCGGATAGGTAGTCGGGGACCAAGACGGAGGCATACCTGATGGGTGACGGGTCCGACCGGCGCATCGTCGTCGGCATCGAAGGTTCGGGGTACGCCCGCGAGGCGTTGATCTGGGCTATTGAAGAAGCCCACCATCGAGGCGCCATAGTAGAAGTGGTGACGTGCTTCTCCCCCACCTACGTACCCGCCGCCCCCGATCTGGGGTACGTCCCGCTGGATTCGTTCGACCTGGCGACCGAAGTCGACAAGATGCAGGGCGAGGTCATCGAATCCGCCCTTGAGGCCTCGAAATACGGAGATGAGGTTGAGATTCGGCGCACCCTGAAGAAGGGCCGGCCGGCCGACACCCTCATGGCCTCGGCCGAAGGTGCGTCCATGCTGGTGGTCGGCAACCGGGGACGAGGCGGATTCGCCGGACTCCGCCTGGGCTCGGTCAGCCAAGCCATCGCCCACCACAGTCCGTGTCCGCTAGTCATCGTCCGATCAGGCCTTGACACCGACTGACCGGGTTGCCCACTCAGTCGGGTGACTCAACCGGCCACTCAACCAGTTAGCGCGGCAAGCATTCGCGGCGCCCGGGCCTCAGCGAACACCTGCACCAGGTCGACAGGTGGGGCACCCGAATAGCGTCGCTTCTCCATCTCCTCTAATACCAGCCGAATCACCATGCCGCCAGACGCGCTGGTCCCGTCGCTTTTCAGCCACCGGCGAGATGCACGCAACAGGGTTATACGCGAGAGTGGGTAGTTCACACCCACGACCCTCGAAGGGGGACTTGCATGATCGGCACCCAGGAGGACTTCGACGAGCAACCCGTCGACAAGATCGCGAAGGTTGCCGGACCAGTCGGAGGCCTCTGGATCGCATGGAACGACCACGGCATCTCGGGAGCGAGTTTCGCGAACACCACCACCTTCGCCCGGTTCCGTGAGGAACACCATGACCGCACCGGCCGTGGAGCTGCACTCGCCGAGACCATGCCGGACGACTTGTTCGACGCCATCGAATACTCCTTCAGCACCGGCGACCGCAGCGACCTGACCTTCGACCTTCGTGGCGCCACGCCCTTCCAGATGTCGGTCTGGGAGGCCTGCTTGGCAATCCCGGCGGGAACCACCCACACCTATGCGGATCTGGCCCGGGCAATCCATCGCCCTAGGGCAGTCCGAGCCGTGGGAACAGCACTGGGCGCCAACCCCATCCCGGTTCTGATCCCGTGCCACCGAGTGCTCCGCACCGACGGCAGCCTCGGCGGCTACGCGTTCGGCCTACCCATCAAGGAACGCCTGCTGGAGCGCGAGGCGGTGCGGGCCGCCGCCTGATCCGTCGGGGACCCTCCCGGTCGTCCAGACTTCGGGTCAAACGCACGACACGGAGGCCCCACCATGACCGAACTCGATCCCGCCGAGGGCGGAGTCACCACCGAGGTACGTGGTCGGATCCTGCTCATCGGGCTGGACCGACCAGCCAAGATGAACGGCTATACGCCACAGATGGCCCGTCAGTTGGTCGACGCCTTCGAGCGTCTCGACACCGACGACGACCTGTGGTGCGGGGTGCTGTTCGGCCACGGCGCCCACTTCACTGCAGGGCTGGACCTCCCGAAGTTCCACGGCGGCATGAAGGAAGGGCGACGATCGACCAGTGGCCGCATTGACCCGATGTCGCTTGGGCGTCGATGCTGCAAACCGATCGTCACCGCGGTGCAGGGCGTGACGTTCACCCTGGGGATCGAACTAATGCTGGCCGGCGACATCGTTGTGGCCGCCGATGACTGCCGATTCTCCCAACTCGAACCGATGCGGGGCATCCATGCTGCGGGCGGCGCCACCATGCGCTTCGTCGACCGAGGCGGATGGGGTAACGCCATGTACCACCTGCTCACCTCTGACGAGTTCGACGCGGCCGAGGCCTACCGGATCGGTCTCGTCCAGGAGGTCGTAGCGACCGGCACCCAGTTGGACCGGGCCATCGAGATCGCCGAGGTGATCTGCACGAACGCCCCGTTGGCCATCCAGGCCACCAAGGCCTCGTCCGCCCGCTACGTCCGCGAGGGCGAAGAGGCGTGCATCGAGGCACTGGGGGTCACCCAGTCCGGGTTGGCAGCCACCGAGGATGCCGCCGAGGGTGTGGCGGCCTTTCGGGATCGTCGTAAGGGCCGGTTCACCGGCCGGTAAATCGTGCGGCCCACCCGCCTGGGACCAGAAGTCCCTCCCGGGCTGGGGCCCCTACGGCCAAGGAATTTCAGCCATGGCTTCCTTTAGTTCGTACTTCAGGATCTTCATGGTGGCGTTGCGGGGCAGCGGGCCGTCGTACACCACCAGTTGCTCAGGCATCTTCTGGCGCATGAGACCGGCGTCGGCGCACGCCTCGACCATTTGGTCGAGGGTCAGTGGTTCAGAGTCCTCCGCGGTCTCGACAACCGCACAGACCCGTTCACCACGCTCAGTGTCGGGAAGGCCGATGACGGCCACGGCACCGACGGCCGGGTGGGTGTAGAGGACGTCCTCGATCTCCTTGGCGGCGATGTTCTCGCCCTTGCGGATGATCACGTCCTTCAATCGACCGGTGAGGGTGACGTGGCCGTCATCACGCATGACGGCTAGGTCGCCGCTGCGAAACCGGCCCAGATCGTCGAAGGCATCCGCGTTCAGAGAGGGGTCCCGGTAGCCCTTGAAGAGCTGCGGGCCCAAGATCCGGACCTCGCCCTCCTCTCCACGGTCGCATTCGCTTCCATCGGGTCGACAGATGGCTACTTGCGCGGCATGCACTGGGTGACCTTCGGTGTGGGCGAGTTGGTCGTCAGAATCAGCGGGCGATCCCTGACAGATCATCGGGCTTTCGGTCATGCCGTAGCCGTGGGCCACCGGGATGCCCATCTCGGCCTGCACTTCGAAGAAAATCTCGGGAGGTTTGGGAGCTCCGCCTCCCGAGAGGAGGCGAAGCGTCGGGATGATCGGCTCGTCGGGCTGCTGGCGCTGGACCCCGAGGAACATCGTGTAGAAGACAGTGCTGCCACCAGCCATCGTCACTCTGTGGCGGCGGTAGGCGTCTACCACCGCACCTAGGTCGAACTTCTCGACAAGCACGGCCGGGAAGCCGCTGGCCAGGAGACAGACCAGGTAGTCGGGGCCACCAATGTGGGCGTACGGGAAGGCAATCGACCCGACGTCGGTGGGCTGCATGTCCAATGCCCGAGCTAGACCTACGCCTCCGGCCATGAGGCTGGCATCGGTATGCAGCACGCCTTTGGGGTCCGAAGTGGTGCCTGACGTGTAATAGGTCCACCGGATGGGCGGCTCTCCGTCGGCCAGTGTCGCCGGGACCGGTGGGAGTTCAGCCGGGTCTCCTTCGGGCAGGGTGTCGTAGGTGTCCAGCACGGTCGGCGGCGAGTCGAGGTCAGCGGTAACCCGCTCGACCATGGCCCGGTAGTCGAAGCCATTCCACTCCCCCGGTGTGAGTACTACCTCGGCGGCTGTCTGACGGATGCAGAAGCCGACCTCGCGGTCCCGGTAGATGTGGATGATCGGGTTTTGGACGGCACCGAGGCGCGACAGGGCAAGGGACACCACGATGGTCTCGATACGGGTGGGCAGCACCCATGTCACGGGGGTGCCTTCGCCGATACCCATGGCGGCGAATCCGGCGGCCGTGCGTTCAGCCCACGCCCTGGCCTCGGCAAAGGTCACCGTTCGCTCCGGTGCCTCATCCCCGCCAGGGTCGATCAGGAATGCCCGATCCGGACTGTCGGCCACCCGCCGCTCGACCAGCTCCCAGAACGTCCGGGCGTCGTAGATCGGTTCACTCATGTTGCTCGGGGCCTCCGTGATCGTGGCGTCGTCCGATCAAGAGGATCGCGCACCAGTCCGGTGTCGTCACCTTCGGACAGCCCTGGTCGACCCCGAGGGCAACCGCAACCCACTCGTACACTGGCTGCCGATCCGGGATGTGGCGCAGCCAGGTAGCGCACCTGCTTTGGGAGCAGGGGGTCGGGAGTTCAAATCTCCCCATCCCGACCAGCAAATCGTTTGGTGACCTGCGGAAACGCAGGTCACCTGCGGTTTTGGGTTGTGCCCGAAACGCTGCTGGTAGCCATTCTGGTAGCCAAGCTGTGTTTTCACGGATCAATGCCTCTACGACACTGTTGATTGTAGATCCGGTATCGAGGCCAGGTTTGGCGTGGGTGTACAGCCAGACCGCCGAGGCATTGCTGTCCGCTCTTCGACTCCCGAGAGCCTCAGAAGCCTGTGGAGTCCACAACCAGTTGCTCGTTGTCGAAGCGGCTGGATCGCAGAGCAGCGATATCTAAGACTGAGGTGGATCCCTCTCGGATCAGGTCAGCGACGATCTGGGCTACGACAGGTGCGTGCATGAGGCCGGTGCCCGAAAACCCTGCAGCGGTAACGAGGCCGGGCGTCGACTGCTCGAGGACTGGGAGATAGTCGACGGTTCCCGGGTAAAGGCCAGCCCACCCTCTCAGGACTGGAGAGTCAGGACGGCTGAGATGAAATGACTGGGATGCCTGTTCGCGGACGGTGGTTGACCATCGTTCAGACAAGGCTGGGTCATAGTCGTCGGGGTCGTCGGGGTCGTCATGGCCGAGGAAACCGCCAACGAGTGCTCGACCCGAGCCGTCAGGACGCATGTGCACCTGATGGTCAGTGTCGATGAGCCACGGGATGCCTTCGGGAACACGGGCTGTCTGTTCCAGGATCAGGAGTTCGTGGCGACGCGAGACAAACGGGATCTCAAGCCCGGCGAGTGCGGAGATCACCCCGGCGTGTGGCCCAGCAGCATTGACGACGGTTCCGCTGGTAAACGAACCTTCCGAGGTACGGACCCCTGTGACCTTGTCTCCGTCACGAAGGATCCCTTCGACCCGGGTGCGCAACTCAAGGTGAGCTCCGCCGGCTTGGATGGTTTGGGCGAATCCCTTGATCACTCGATGCTGGTCGAGGTAGCCGCCGGTCTTGCAGTAGTTGCCAGCCGTGAAATCCATGGAGTCCAGCGTTGGCCAGCGCTGGCTGACCTCTCCCTTGCTTAGGACGTCGCAGTGGACTCCCAGCGACTCGAGTAGGCCGGCTTGGGTTGTCAAACCTCCGGTGTCCTCCGTGGAGAGGAAGAGGTGGCCGGTTTCTTGGTAGTGGGGGTCGATGCCGAACTGTTTCTCGAAGTTGAGCCAAGTCGGCAAACTGAGTTGGGCCAACCGGACGTTCATTTCTGATCCGTGTGCGAGGCGGATTCCTCCACCGGTTCTGGTCGATTGACCAATCCCCGGTTCGGACTGTTCAACAATCCGAACGCTGTTTCCCGCAAGCAGGAGGGCGTGAGCGGCAGCAAGCCCGACGATTCCCGCCCCGATGACTATGACGTCACTTGTGTTCGTGTTGATCCCCGGAACATTAGGCAGGGAGATCAATGGTCTTGCCTGTGATGGGTGGGTGGTAGACGACCCACCGCAGTTTGGGCATAGGGGTCCGCCGCGAGAGCCCCACACGCCCCGCGATCAGATGCGCTGACCTCAGACCAGGCGTCGCATGACGTTTGATTCGGCCATCAGGGTCACCCCGGGGATAGCCGCCGCGGCACCGAGCCGTTCCTGGAAGCTCGAGTCGGCCATGCCTCGGGTGGTTTCCGCCGCCCAGTCGGCGAGCGATCCCCAGCCCACGATCAGCCGGACGCTGGGTCCTGTGCCCATCACGCTGGTACACACCGTGATCGGAGCGCCCGTCACCTCATGGAACCGTTCGGCGACACCGATCGAGGCACCGGTCAGCGGGCCCAACTGCGAAAGTGGAGGCCGGTGGAGGATGTTGGTCACGTAGGCCGGGACCTCCGACCATTCGCCCAGTACGTGGGCCACGTTCCAGAACGAGTCCTCAGATCGTTCGTCCACGCAGTCGTTCACGGCGGCCGCGAGGGCGCCCAGGGCCTCCCCGTCAGCATCGTCGTGCATCAGTGCCCCGGAGGTGAACGCCTCGATGTCGGGCACCAGGGCCGAGCCCCCGTACTCCCCCTGGGTGCCGACCACCGTCTCCCAGAGGTTGTAGCCGTAGTCGGACACTGCGTTGATGGCCTCGGTGACGGCCACTAGGGCACCGGTCGCTTCGGCCTGTCGGCCAGGGTCCATGAGGAAGACCCGGTTCCAGATCTGCACGGCATTCCCGCCTTTCGTCATCCTCGCCGGGCGTTCCGGCCAGCGTCCCACCGTCCCATCAGTGGCCGAGGTGGTCAAGGCGGGGCCTTTGATTCTGATGGTTGGCACCGTGACCGGGGGCGGCCCTTGTCTGCGTAGTTGAGGTCAATTCGGATTGCTGAGAGAGAGTTCAGCCACCGTCCGGAGCCAGAGGTCGTGTCTTGGATCCAACACGTCGAAGTGGGTACCGGTGTCAGAGAAGATCCCGACCGCTCCGGGAATCAA
>Ga0209228_1000215_pt1 | contig 29750 bp, 33 predicted proteins | sample METZYME_3_150m_FD_187547 | JGI IMG/M metagenome (GOLD analysis project Ga0209228, IMG submission 187547) | Marine microbial communities from oxygen minimum zone in mesopelagic equatorial Pacific - METZYME_3_150m (SPAdes) (version 2) | ecosystem: Environmental > Aquatic > Marine > Oceanic...
AATTTTTGCAATGACCCTCTCAGCACCCTCAGTCCATTCCCAAGGTGGCTCCGGCAGATTTCCATTCTCTGAGGCCCACATTGCCTTGGAGCGTTTCTTCCCACCTCCTTGTGGTAGGTCCTGTATATGGCCGGAACAGGCTTCAACCATCCATCCCTTGCCGAGGTACTTCTTCACAGTGCGTGCCTTGGCACCCGACTCGAGAATCAATAATTTCACGGTTCCATCACTCCTCTAAGGTTATCCTTCAGGGGATAACCGACTGGCTATATTTCGGTGTGCCCTGATGGACCCTGTATAAACATGAGTAGTCCAAGTAGTCTCCAACGCGCGCGCGAGCGTGGGGGCGCGCGAAGCGACTCATCTTAGGCGGTCTCTAGAGGCCGCTTCATTCCATGGTAGTTCAGCGGCCGGACCTGCACATCCAATGCAGCCCGGGTAACCGGCTGCAGCCAGACCTAAGACAGAATTTCCGAATTCCTCCCATAGTTCGTCTGGATTGCCAGGAACCCAAACGCCATCCAAGGTTCGTGGTTCGGGACCACCAATGAATCCCCCTGGTCCGCCTTCTAGGACGATTGCAATGCCTCCTTCATCTCCCTCTTCCGGGATAGCCCCGGATATCACAGATGGTGCTAGATCGGAAATCAATACCGACAAGGAATTGATACGGAGCCTTTCAACGCCCTTGGTCCGAACAATGACTCCACTGGACCTGAGCGTTCTGCGTGCAAGTTCGCTGATGGCAGCACCCTGCTTTGTTGAGCCCATGAGGTCGCGATGGTGCGTAACGCTTGAAGAATACCGTACGGCAGCCTCAGGCAATGGGATTGCCATACTCGTTGTTCGCACGCCCCTTACTCCGCTTTGTAGACTCCGAGAAGGCCCATGATTTAGCCATCAGAGGCCTGTCGACATTCGGGCAGAGTTCTGGCGGTCAACGAATCCTCAGTTCACTGTATCATGCTCCTGAACTCCCGACTCATGTCTTTGGACGGCTTTTCCACCACCCATTGGGACTAGCAGCCGGGTTTGACAAGGGTGCAGAGGCGCTCACTGCTTGGCCTGCATTAGGATTCTCTTGGCTTGAGTATGGTGGAGTGACCAGATTCCCGCAGGAAGGCAATCCCAAACCTAGGATGTTCAGGGCTGAGTCTGAGAATGCGTTGGTAAACAGGATGGGTTTCAACAACCCAGGGGCTTCGGCTGTCAGAGACAGCCTGATATCTCGCCGATCCTCCGGAAAGTGGCCCAAAGTACCTGTTGCTGCTAACATTGGGCGTTCTAAGAAGACCCCCAATGAAAGCGCACCGAGCGACTACTCACAGACATTGGACATTCTTTGGAATCACGCTGATATTTTCGTACTCAACATCTCATCGCCCAACACCCCCGGCCTCAGGGAACTACAGGAGGTTGATCACCTGTCCTCGATTCTGTCTGAGTGCGGTAAGGTAGTCGAGAGGAAAGGTGGCGGCAAACCGATATTGCTGAAACTTTCCCCCGATAGCTCTGACGACGAGATACTCGCTTCGGCCCAGATGGCGCTGAGGCGAGGCATCGACGGTTTCGTTGCCACCAACACCACTCTTCATCGCCCGGTCCCTTCCAATACCCGGTCACGAGGTGTCTTCGCTGAACCGGGGGGCCTCTCTGGCAGGCCCCTACAATCGCGTTCAGTGGAAGTCGTCAGGCTTCTGTATGAGGAAGCCGGCTCAAAGGCTCCGATCGTTGGAGTCGGAGGGATAGATTCGTCTGCCACCGCTTGGGAGGCGATTACATCCGGGGCTTCGTTGCTACAGTTGTACTCGGCTTTGGTGTTTAAGGGACCTTCAGTAGTTCCCCGCATAGTCAAGGGGCTGAGTAGGAAGGTGAAAGACAGCGGCTTCTTGGGTATCGAAGAGGCGGTTGGCTATGACAATCCCTGAATCGTCAGTGAAAACCCTCATCAATGCTAGAATGGAGGTGCGAGCATGGCGGGCACCAAAGTCACGCGTATGGCGTTAATCGGCATCGTACTGGCCGGGCTGGTCACACTGATGTTCCTGAGCATCGAACCAGAGACGCAGTATTCCGTTGATGAGGTCATGTCTTCCCCCATTTCGTATGAAGGTGGCGTGCATCTTCGTGGCCAAGTTGCAATCGGCTCTATCGACTCCGACTCCTACTCATTCGAACTTGCTGGATCATCCCACACACTAAATGTCGACTTCTCTGGTGTCGCCATTCCCGATGGCTTTGAAGAAGGACATACGATAGCCATCAAGGGCGATCTGATTAACACCGATGAAGGATGGCTACTAGAAGCCCGTGAAATTCAGACTGGTTGCCCTTCAAAATACTCTGAATAGGGATCAAAGCCAGTCTCTGGCTGGGGGATTCGTTGATATGGGGCGATTTCCCGCGATAGTCGGGCTAGGGGGAGAGTTGACGTGCTCTATAATTCTCAAATCGTCGGAAATGGAGACCCGAAGTCCGAGGGCGGCGCAGACGAGCCATTGGTGTTCCACCGATTGACGTCGATGCCTCGCCCCCAAGAGATCCAGGTTGGCGGAAACTGCTTCCGGAGGGAAGCGAGGACCGTCTCACGCCCGGGAACCAGGTCAGGCGCGGAAGCGAGCAACCCGACCGGGGATGCTGGATGCCTTGGGATTGCGGGGCGGAGGAGATCGGTGAACCTGCACTTCTGGTGACGAGCGTCCACCGAGGACGCGCCCACTACCCGGGCATTCCCGGGAGCCCACCCATACGGCACACTATTTCGAAATGCTCTGGTGGGACAGGTTGCACCGATAGCCTCTGCCCCCTCCGCAGAAGGGGCATGCCTTCAAGCTCAGGATTCAATCTCAAATCTGACAATTCTACTTTACTCAGTTCGATGACCGGCTCGATGTCTACCATCATCCAGCGCGGATCCTCTTGGGTTGCCTTCGGGTCGAAGTAGTTCGATGAAGGATCTTGCGCGGTGTGGTCAGGGTATCCTTCCTTGCAAACCCTTGCGACTCCAGCGACGTGCGGTGGCTTGCAGTTTGAGTGATAGAACAGGACTAGATCACCCATACGCATCTCGTCCCTCATCAGATTCCTCGCTTGGTAGTTCCTAACTCCATCCCAGTGAGTGGTGCCATCCTCTAACAGTTGCTCCCACGGGTAAACATGAGGCTCGCTCTTCATCAGCCAGTACCGGGTCATGAAATCACCATGCATCGTCGGAGGAACCAATCAGCATCGATGCGTCAATTGAATCGGCTTCATCCCTAGCAATCGCCCTTCGTAGTCCAGCGGTCTTTACCATAGTCTCGACACCTCCGGTCAATCCTATGTTGGACTTAATCATGAGAGAACAGATTGCTGGTAGAAGGAGGAGCGCCGACAATGCGGCGATAATCAGCAGGATGATGATAACAGTGACGAAGGGATGAATCGCCTCAATAGGAATCCGGTAGGCGCATGTGAGTCCAGCAGCAGTTACCGTAGTCGCTTCAAACAGACTCATCCCGGTGCTAGCACAGGCTATTTGTACAGCTTCCATCGTCCCGCCTTGCTCTTTGACTCGATTGGCGATATGTATCGAGAAATCGATACCCACTCCAACCAGTATGGAGCCGACCATCACCGTAACAAGCGACAGTGGGACACCGAGTGAATCCATAGCCAGCCATTGCATCGTTACGGTGAAGCCAACGGGAATCGTTGTCAATAAAGCGAATCTCAGGTCTCGAAATACCAAGCCGAGGGCGAGAACTGTGAACAGAAGAGCGAAACCCAACGATGTCCATTGCGAGTCAACGATTAGATTGTTGACTTCTATTGTCACCGATGCGACTCCAACAAGAGGGGAAGACTCCACACCAGGGGTGTTCTCAGCCCAATAGTTGATGCCGCCCTTACCTGTTACAGCATCCTCCGTGTTCTTTACATCCATGAATGGCATGTCAATGTAGACCAGACTACGTCTGTAATCGGAGGAGATGAACAATTCTCGCATTTCGTCAGTCATGCTGTTATAGAATACATAGAGCAGGAAGTTGTGAGCCTGATCATCACCTGAGGGCGAGCCGTCCAAAGCCGCTAAAGTCTCCCAGAAAGAGCCGTTTCCAGCAACTTCCCGACCAAAGACGAAATCTACTGTGTCCTTGATTTGTTGCGGTAGCGGCCACTGATCAACCTGATCGACTATAGCGTAACCAGAGACGTTAACGCCAACGGCGACCGCTTTCATTAGGAAGACAATCGAAACTGCAGTGGTTCTGTTAACCCGGTTGCAGTTCTGCTCCAGTGATTCAATTCCCTTCAGATTCTCGTATGGATCGTCCAAGATAGGCGAGAAAAAGTTGGGACTTGCTCCCAAATCACCGTCTACGAGGAGGAATCCAGGCTGACCCGCCTCAAACTCATCCGAGTACACCCCCATCTTCTGGACAGATTCCACATTCTGCGGGGCCATCTCTAGCAGGTCTATGTTCTCTTCGACATTTTCTCTAGAGATGCCGGCAGACATGAGCATGGCAGCGAGGAACAAGACTATCGTGACTCGTGACCATTTCACAGGTACTCCTACGGCTTGCACGAACAGTTTAGGGGGAGGGTGAGATGGTTTCTTCAGATCGAGCATCATCGTCAGATTGGGTACCATAATCATGGTCATGATGTAGACCACGACTATACCTCCGGCTAGGGACCATCCCACAGTCTGAATCGGTTTCATCGGAGCGAAAGTCAATGAGACGAAGCCAATGACGGTCGTTATAGCAGAGAGAAAGACGGCCCGCCCTGTTGAGTTCAGTGCTATCGCCATTTTTTCGCGTGGCGTGCCTCTGGACTCCGCATAACGATTGGTTATGTGTAGTCCGTATGATACCCCCAGGGCGAGGATGATGGGACCGACTATAATGACAGTCATCGTGACTTCGTAGTCAGTGTATCCAATAATTCCCAGAGTAATCCAAACCGAGCATAAAGTTGGGAGTCCCGATATGATGACAACCTTCAGCCCCTGCACGAATCTAATCCGACCAGTCTGTAACAGGTCGCAATGGAATAGGAATAGGCCAAGCGCAACCGCTAATACACCAATTGGGAATACCTTCCAGAACAACTTGAAAGACTCCTCCGTGACAGCGTTTGTAATTGGTATGGGGCCAGTCAGTGTCATCGTCAGATTGTCTTCAGTCCAGTTGTGGTCTTCCGATATTTGATTAATGGTGTTCTGAGTATCAACAATCAATTCCGAGATTGAGACATCGTCCACTCCATCTCCGTCTTTGTCCAGATTATCGGTGATTCCTATGATTATGACGGCCCTGTTCCAGTAGTTCACACGGGCGACATCCTTGTCCCCATCCCCGTCTAGATCCTTACCAACATCCCTGACAAGCTTGTCCAAGGCGTTCTGGGGCATTTCCCTGAGAATCCTGTCGACTCGCTCCTGCTCCTCTGGAATAGAGTAACTACCGATGATGTCTTCTTGTTCGTCGATGGTATCATTGAATTGGTCAGAGAGGCCTTCGTTTCCGGTAGCTTCTGCCAAACCTGAGAAGAATGCCTTGGCTACTCTTCCCGCACTGGAGTTCACTTCCTTGATTACAGTGGAGATAGACAGGACATAGATGATATTGTCATTGTCACCCCTATCATTCCGAGCGAAGTTTAACTCCCTCTCTACGGCATCAATCTCGTTCAGGATGTTGACTGTGGTGACATTGGTGTCCTCGGACTCCACATAAATCACCATGACATTAGTGGTCCAGTCTTCCTCGACCACAGATATCCATGCGCTGACTTCGGATCCTTGAGGGAGGTAAACCTCGAGATCACCGTTGACATTCAATGCTGACTCTTCCCCGCATAGATTAGGATTATCAAAACCCTCACGACAGTCTAGGACCCCGGAGTGGGTGGTGAAAAATCCGGTTACAACCAGACATAGCACCACAGTAACTACTGGAACCTTCGTCAGTACCCCAGTGGGTGTTGAATCTGCCAAAGCCCTGCGCAAGGCGTTGGGCGCCATCCTAGCGGCTCCCTTCACGGATTCAGCATCGATATTCCCAACCGTCTCCTTTCCCTTGGCAACCTTAGAGGCCGCTTCCGCCCTGATGCGATGGACGGATCCTCCTGGGTCGAAGCCACCGCCTTTGCTATCGCTCATAGCTCCACTCAAATCTAACCTGCAAGAAGACGGGACTTCAACCCCTCGCAATCGCAATTCGGTCCACGCTCGATATTGAGGTGACCTGCGTGTGCGGGAATGGTCAAGAATGGAGTTGCTCAGGCAGGGGCGCGTCTGACGTGTGGTGGTTGTGTGGGCGATATGAAAATCCCTGAGAAGAGATGGAACATAGACCTCGAGAAGAGGATTCAGGAGGAGCACTTCGACGAATCGTACTCAGAGAGATACTCCTTTGATCCTGAGAGTGAGCGTGAGATATTCATTATTGATACCCCCCCTCCTTATCCTAGTGGTACATGGCACATCGGTGCTGTTGCCCAGTACAGCATGATTGATGTCATCGCCCGTAGCCAGAGGCTACTGGGCAAGGAGGTCTGTTTCCCTTGGGGGGTGGATCGCAATGGTATCAATATCGAGTTCACTGTCGAGAAGAAGTACGGGCGTAAGATGAGGAGTTACGAACGAGGAGAGTTTCTCGATTTGTGCGCAGAGACCATTGAGCCATACACCCAAGCAATGAGGGAAACTGCTAGGCGAGTCGGGCTATCTTGTGACTACGATAATGAGTACCTTACCGATGCTCCTGATTACCGAGCTGTCACACAGTCCATCTTCGTCGACCTCTTCAAGCGAGGTGATATTGTCGAGGATCTTCGACCCAACATCTATGATCCGGTTGAGGGCACAACAATTGCAGAAGCCGAGGTCCAGAGGATAACTCGCAAAACCCTGCTTTGCGATGTTCGCTGGAGCACAGAGGAAGGCGATGACATCGTCATCTCCACAACACGACCAGAGATGATTTGTGCCTGTGGTGTCGTGGTGGTCCACCCCGATGATGAGCGGTATTCTCATCTCGTCGGTAAACGCATCCACCTGCCGATTCCTGTCGGAGACAGGGAGTCCACTGTCGAGATTCGTACACATCCTTCAGTGAAGATGGATTTCGGTAGCGGCGCCCTGATGGTTTGCTCATTCGGCGATCAAAACGACGTCGCCGTGTTTCGTGAACTGTCTCTCCGCCCTTTCGTCGCAGTTGATCTCGAAGGCCGGATGAGCTCCGTCGGAGGTCCTCTGGCAGGTATGTTGGCCGAAGATGCGCGTACAGCGTCAATCGATATCCTGCGCGAATCCGGCCGACTCATCGCAGCTAAAGAACACATTCAGGAGGTACCAGTCAGCGAGAGGGGGCGCAACCCCGTTGAAATCATCCTCTTGAAGGAGTGGTATGTCAAGCAGACACACATACTGGACAGACTAGGTGAGCTTTCGGACCAGAGTGCATTCATTCCTGAGAGGAACCGCCAGTATCTCCACGATTGGATGAACGGCATCTCAATCGACTGGCCGATTAGTCGTCGCAGGTGGTATCACACAGAAGTCCCAATTTGGTATTCCGAAGACGGCTCTAAGATAGTCGTTCCTCCACATGGTTCCTATGTCCAGCCATGGCGCCAGTCACCACCAAAGGGCTCCGAGGTGCTGGATCGCAATACTCGCGAACTCATTGGTTCATTTGACGAACTCAGATTGAGCCTCGGCGAGTTAGAGGGGGAGGGCAAGGTGTTCGATACATGGATGGATTCATCAAACTCCAACCTTTTTGTTTCAGGCTACCTCAGTAATCCGGATCTGTTCAAGCGGGCATTTCCGACTTCAATTAGACCTCAGGGAAAGGAGATTGTTCGCACATGGCTGTATTACACACTTCTCAAGAGCGCCCTGTTGTTGGACAAGCCCGGCTTTCAGAACATTTGGGTCGATGGTCTCGGGATGGACCCATGGGGCCGCAAGATGTCTAAGTCCCTAGGGAATGGGATTGATGCTAATTCAGTCCTCGAGTGCGGTACTGCCGGAAGGACTGGCTCATGGAAGATCAAAGGTCCTGATGGCAAGCAGGTGCATCTAAAGGCCAACAAAATAGGTAGCGAGTGCTTCCGTCTTTGGAAGGCCTGCGACGCACAGGTCGGCGACGACTTCCACATCAATCCTGAGGAAATTGAGGCCAAGTACTTCGGTGTCCTGACCAAAATATTCAATGTCGCTCGCTTCGCCAGCCAGTTCGATGTTCCAGATGACCCAGAACAGCCTCCTAAGGACCTCGCTCCCGAGGATCGTTGGATACTCGCTGAATTCGATCACGTGATGACGCGTGTCGAAGACGCGTGGTCGAGAATAGATATCTACACCGCCGCTCAAGCCATCAAAGGATTCGGTACCGGGGTCTTTCCTAGTCACTGGCTGGAGATGACCAAATCGAGGCTGTATGATGGCAATGTAGCTGCAGCATGGACATTGCACCGAGTGGTCAGGGACCTACTAAGAGCTTTGACACCGATATGCCCTTTCTTCACCCATTACCTATCCACAACCCTGTACGGCCACAGTGCGGTGGATGCCCGTTCATTCCCTCGTTTGCCCACGGGGGCGGTGGGCGAAGACGCGGATGCCTTGAAGGCACTCACGCCCGCAGTATCCGATTTCAACTCCGCCGTATGGAAGTTGAAAAAAGAATCCGGTTTGTCCCTGAAGTCGCCTATCTCCAATATTTCGATACCTTCCGAACTTTCGATGCTTGAAGACTCACTTGTTAGAATGCACAGTATCGAATGATGTTTTCAATAGCATCTCTTCGAATCTAGGAGATAGCCCCCTCAGTTAATGGTCGACGCGGGCACTTCTCCGTTGAAGTACTCCAATAGAAGTGATGCCATCTCCATACCAACTCTGTGCTGTGCTTCAAGCGTTGCTGCGCCAATATGAGGGGTTCCATGGAAATTAGCGTGTTCCACTAGAGGGTTGCCCGTAGCAGGCTCTACTTCGAATACATCCAGAGCCGCCGAAGACAACTGCCCCGATTCAAGGGCGGCGAGTACCGCGCCTTCATCGACGATTCCCCCTCTGGCGCAATTTACGATGTGATTGCCGCATAGAGTTCCGTCGGCACCGGCCCCAGGCATCATCGCCAAACGTTCTGCGTTGACTAAGTGATGCGTCTCTTGCGAGAGATTACAGTGGATGGAAATGTGAGTGCATAGCCTAAACAAATCATCTACATCTTCGTGGAGTGTGCATTGGGAGGAAGTAGCCAACTCTTGGGCAATGTAGGGATCGAATGCGTGGAGTTCCATGCCCATGGTGCGAGCTACTTCTCCGACGCCTCTAGCAATCCTACCGTAACCGATTAGGCCCAGCCTCTTGCCACCAACCTCAGAACCTCTGAGGGACTTCTTCTCCCATTCTCCCAATCTGAGTGTCCTATCGGCCTTTGCAACATGCCGTACCGATGCGATTAGGTGGCCGACCGTCAATTCCACAACGCTCGAGGTTGAAGCCCCAGGGGTATTGCACACAACAATCTGGCATTCGCTCGCGGTCGGGATGTCTATGTTGTCTACGCCCACTCCAGCGCGACCGATGAATCCAATCCCACCGGATTCGACTCTGGATGCGTGAATGACTTCGCAAGTCATCTTGGTCGCACTTCTGACCACCACAGCATCAAAACCCAATAACGCCCCCGCCGACAGTTCGTCTGGAGTATAGTGATGCAGAACAACCTCGTGCCCCGCATCTTCTAGGATCTTGACTGCTTCTGCTGACATCCCATCGGTGACAGATACTCTTCCCACAGACTGTTGGCCTTGACGGACTTCAATCAAGGTTCCCCACATATATTCCCGGACAATGGCGAGGGATTGATATTCCGCCGCTCTTTGGGCATACCGATTGCATGCCATTTGAACTGCCTGTTTTGAACTACGCATACGACGCACTCGAACCCCATATAGATGCGCTGACCATGGAGATACACCATACCAAGCACCACAATGCCTACACGAACAATCTCAATGCCGCAATCGAAGCCAACGAACTTGAGAACAAATCAATTGAGGAACTACTCGCGAATCATCACAGTATCGCAGCTGTGAGGAACAATGGTGGCGGTTGGTGGAATCACTGTCAGTTTTGGGAGGCCATGTCCCCTACAGGGGGCGGTTCTCCTACCGGAGCTCTCGCAGCAGCTATCGATTCGTCTTTCGGGACCTTTGATGAATTCAAAATCGCCTTCCAGAACGCTGCCATGACTCGCTTTGGTAGTGGCTGGGCATGGTTGGGAATCCGTGATGGCGAATTATGCATATGCTCTTCTCCGAATCAGGATAACCCTCTCATGGACAGTTATTGCAGTCCCATCCTAGGGCTCGATGTATGGGAGCATGCTTACTACAAGAAGTACGGCCCCGGAAGAGCCACTTACATCGAGGCATGGTGGAATGTTGTCGATTGGGATGAGGTTTCTCGTCGCCACGCAATGGTCATTGATTGAAGCCCTACGCCAAGGGTGACACCGTTTCATTATTGGGGGGAACATCGACCAGAGAGTGTGGTTGCAACATCAGAGGCACTACTGACCTCTGTACTGATACTCCTATCACCGGTGCTTCTCGCATTACCCCTGTCTTTGGGTTGGCGGTGGTGGATCGGCACCGAGCCAGAACACGAGCACTACAGGGAGAAGGTCAGGAGGGTACTCGATGCTGGCATCCCATTGAGAAGATACAGGGTTGAGCTGGATGCTGAAGCTAGGAGATTCCTGATAGATCCAGAGAGGCAATCTCGCATTGAATCCGACCTGCTGCACCCTCTAAGGATGCAACATTTTTTGCTTCTTCCGGGTTTGATAGTCTGGCCCTTACTCGGGTTTTTTGCCGCAATTATCGCAATATTTCTGATGCCCGTCCTCAGGACCATCGAATGGGTGTTGATTGACAAGAGAATCCTAGCCCTTCTCGCCAAGTTGATTCAAAGCATCACAAGGTGGGAGGTCATAGGAATCCCCCGACTGGATGACGGCGCTAAGGAACTCGATCGAATACTGGCTTCGGTGCACAGGCTGCCAATCACAGTTTTTCTGGGGTTGTTCGCGTACCTCGTAGTACTCTACCTACCTCTCGATGCAAGGGGGGTACTCATGCTCAGTGGAGCTGTTTACATCGCGTTAGTATCTTTCATCTCTGTTATTCGCGCTGCAACATCAAATGCCTTGGTTTTCGCAGACCCCACAAAAAGGAGACTGACTCCTATGGACACGTTTGTCGAAGACGCTCTGGCTCCACTGGTCGGCGTCGGACTAGTGTTCTTGCTGACTAGACAGTTACTGTATGGGAGCCAACTGCGCACGAACGACTTGTTCGGAGATCCGGTCATATTCTCTCTCAGCGTGCTTCTTGTACTCTATACAGCCACTATCATCGGCGTCACAGTAGAACTGGGCTTCTTTCGCTCTCGAGCAACATCTGTACGCAGGGCATTCCAAGAACAGATGGTCGAGGATTATGACCCCACATTGTACCTCTTCACAAGGAACCTCGGCTCGTTGCGAATCTCCCCCTTGATGCCCCTTTCCGAGTGGTTGGAAAGAGGTGAGGTATTCGAGTTCGACAGTGACGATTTTTCAGATTAGTTCCATTTTCGCTGTGGAACCGTCGTCGAAGACCAACTCATCCATTCCTTTGGCTTCATTCGGTATGATGGCAAGCGCAACCCCCCCTCCTTCATACTGTGCATTCGATGTCACTACAACCCTGCCAATTCCGGGGATGACGTGCTTACCAACCGCCGGAGGGGCATTACAGTCAAGCCGGACCAGCGTCCTCGCGAGCCTGCCTTTACTGTCCATCCTAGCATGGATCTCCTGACCGGGATAGCACCCCTTGTCTAGTTTGACCAGTTCATGCAGACCGAGTTCGAATGGCAGGTTGGAGGGATTCATCTCGTTACTATCAAGAATGCCTAGTCTGATGCGGAGTTCGCTCCACCTATCCGAATCAATCATTATTGCCCCATTATCGATTAAAATGTTCACCAGATTATCAATCTCTGCTGTGGGAACTAGTATTTCCGTGACCAATGAATCCCCGACCTCCGTTCTTGAGATCAGGGAGTTGCCGAATTCCGTCCATGATTGCAAATCGATATCTGTTGAATCTAAATCCAGTCCTACCAGACAACGATCTACTGCCTTGCCTACGAGTTTGAGGTGCCCTATTGCAGTATCTCCATCCAATATGGCTACATCCTGATCCCAAGGAACACCTTGGATCAATTGCTGACGAGTATCTCCCCCAGTGCCGTGATTCCCTACTAGAATCACTCGTTCTTCGAGGTTGCAGAGGGTCAAACGATCCAAAATCCTGCCATTAGCATTGCACAAGAGAGACTCCTGTTTGCCGTGGAGCTTCAATTGCGTTGTATCGGTAGTCAGAGAACGATTCAGATGCTCAAGAGCATCCGTGCCTTGAACAACACTGATACTCGAGGGTAGGATGAACACCTCTGCTAAGGGGTGAAGAAAACTCTCATTGGACATGAGGCATCAACCGAAGGATTGCCCACACCCACAGGATCTATCTGCATTGGGGTTCTCGATTTGGAACCCCCCTCCCATCAATGTGTCCTTGAAATCGACACGTATACCATTCAGGAGTGGGCTGTCCTTGTTGTGCACCAAGACGGTTATCCCATCCGCATCCAAGCGCTGGAAATTGGAATCTTTTGGATCTTCTGCAATCTTCATGTCATACAGATATCCGGAGCAACCTCCGGATTGGGCGCTAATAATCAGTACATGGGAGCCATCGTCACCACCCATATTCTCTTTCATGGCCGACTTGGCCGAATCAGTGAATTCGATATGGACATCTACCACTTCGACTGGTGTGACGACGGGAAGGGTAAAACCATCCCCGCCAAGTATACTCATATTGAGCCCTTCATGTAGTGGTATTTGAACGGTTGCAGATTCACTGACCGATTAGCCATAACCCAATATGTTGAATGTATTACGTGGGGCGTGGACGGTACTGAGCAGAGGCCAGTTTCCAGGATTGTGGGGGGGAAATCCACACGTGAACCGGACTCCGTTTCCGTTGAGGCCGCACTGTCAATATCGATGTTAACACCCCATTCAGAGCCTCATTCTCTGGGAATCACAATGAGGACACCTGGGCATGACGTGAATCTGGCACTCGGCTTGCTGTTATCTGAAGGGATCATCGACAAGGCGTCCGACATCGAAGGAGTCGCTGCCTTATCCGATTCAATTGAGATCCAGCTCTCCAAAAATGTATCATTCAATTCTTCTGAGCACATTCGGAGGACTACCACCACTTCTTCGTGCGGGGTTTGCGGGAGGGAGTCCATATCCAACTTACTGCATATGCACGGCCCCCCCCTCAGCGAAAATATCGAAGTCGGTCAGACCGAGGTAGCACTTGCAGTTTCCGGACTAAGGAGTAATCAAATGATTTTCGAACTCACTGGAGGCACCCATGCATGTGCAAGGGTGAGCCCTTCTGGAGAGATTATCGACATTGCTGAGGACATTGGACGACACAATGCGATGGACAAACTCGTCGGCGCTGCAATGGGTACCGAGCTATTCCCCATAGGTGATGAGATGGTTGTAGTCTCGGGAAGAGCATCATTTGAATTGGTTCAAAAGGCCCTGAGAGCCGGTTTCCCAATTTTCATTGCCGTAGGCGCACCCAGCACTCTAGCCGTGGATCTGGCTAATGAGCATGGTATGACTTTGATAGGATTTGCCAGAGACGACAGGATGACGGTTTTCAGTGGCAATCGAAGGTTGGTCAATGGTCGTTCCTGACAGCCGTCTTGCGTGACGCTGATGTATCATCACTATTCTTGACGATTCATGGGGAGGGATGTCGCAGCCACCACACCTTCTGAACCATCTCCTCCGAAGCTTTCCAAACCAAAGAATGTAGCAGCCGGCATTCCTGCGGTTATTTCCTCCCTGTCTCATGGAATTACCAGGATGGGTACATTAGCGTCCCTCAGGAACCTTACCAGTGTAAATCGCTTCGATGGCTTTGACTGCCCTGGTTGTGCGTGGCCCGATCCGGATGGACATAGAACCATAGCGGAGTTCTGTGAGAACGGAGCCAAGGCTGTTGCAGACGAGGGAACTAGAAAGAGAGCCGGACTGGAATTCTGGTCTCAGTGGTCAGTTGAGGAACTTTCCCGAAAATCCGACCAGTGGCTGAATTCACAAGGGAGACTGACTCACCCGATGATACTCAGACCGGGGTCCAATCACTACTCAGAATTGTCTTGGGATGCGGCTTTTGACATCATCGGGGATGAGTTGGCCAACCTCGATAATCCTGATCAAGCAGTATTCTATACATCGGGTAGGACCAGTAACGAGGCAGCCTTTCTATGGCAACTGTTGGCTCGAAGACTCGGAACCAATAACTTGCCAGATTGCTCGAACATGTGCCATGAATCATCAAGTGTCGCTTTGAATGACTCCATCGGTATCGGTAAGGGCACCGTTACCCTTGGTGATTTCACCAAGGCTGATTTGATAATCGTAGTCGGTCAGAACCCAGGAACCAATCATCCTAGGATGCTGACAGCACTGAGGGATGCTAAGCGCGCTGGGGCTTCGATTGTCAGCATCAACCCCCTGTTGGAAACCGGCATGAAGCGCTTCAAACACCCTCAAGCACCACTGGAACTACTCGGCAGCGGCACCTCAATCTCCGACGAACATGTACCAGTCAGAGTAAATGGAGACTTTGCCTTGTTCAGAGGGCTCGCTAAAGTCGTGATTCAGAGAGAAGCATTCGACATGGAGTTCATCAATGCCCTCACACTTGGCTTCGCTGATTATAGGCAGGCAGTGGAATCCACTCCGTGGGACTCGATAGTCTCAGCTTCCGGAGTCGAACAGGAGATGATATCAAATCTAGGTGCTACAATCTCCAAGTCCAACTCCACCATCGTCTGCTGGGCAATGGGCCTCACACAGCATCGCAATTCGGTTGCAATCATTCAGGAGATAACCAATCTGCTATTGCTAGGGGGTCATATCGGTAGGCCCGGGGCGGGAGTTTGCCCGGTTCGGGGGCATTCTAACGTCCAGGGGGACCGTACCGTTGGCATCAATCACAACCCACCAGCAAAGTTCCTCTCGGATTTGCACGACTCAACAGGAATCTCAGTCCCTACGAAGCCTGGTGCGGACTCAGTTCGCGCAGTCAAGTTGATGCGAGGAGGTGCCGCCAAAGTCTTTCTTTCCATGGGCGGTAATTTCGTCTCAGCCATGTCGGACACAGATGCCACCGCCTCTGCCCTGAGCAATTGTTCTCTCACTGCTCAGGTCTCTACCAAGCCTAACCGTTCGCATTTGGTCACCGGCCGTACCGCATTGATTCTGCCTTGTCTGGGCCGTTCAGAAAAGGACCATACCAGTGTGGGCGAGCAGTTTGTATCTGTTGAGAATTCCATGGGCGTCGTCCATTCATCAAGGGGTTCTTCAAAACCAGCATCTAGGCTATTGAGGTCTGAGCCATCAATCGTCTCTGGAATCGCTGGAGCTCTGGATACAAGAATCGGAAGAAGTGGAATCCCGTGGCAAAATCTCTCTGAGGACTACGACAAGGTCAGAGATATGATAGAGGCCACAATTCCCGGATTCGAGAATTACAATGAGAGAGTTAGGTTGGACGGCGGCTTCTACCTACCCAATCCCCCAAGGGATAGCAGGACATTCCCCACTGAGTCGGGATACGCTAACTTTCGTGTCCATGACCTGTCGGGCGCTTCTGTCGGAACCGGTCAATATCTTATGATGACCATCCGTTCCCACGATCAATACAATACGACGATATATGGATTGGATGATAGGTATAGAGGCATCAACAAAGGACGCAGGGTAGTCCTGATGAATCAATCTGATATGGATGAAAATGACTGGTTGGAGGGCGATCTAGTCGATTTGACTTCTCATTTCGAGGGGACCGAATTGCATGCACGTGAATGGTACATCGTGCCATATGAAATCCCGAAGGGGAACATTGCGACATACTTCCCTGAGGCGAATGTACTCGTCCCATTGGATAGTGTGGCTGAAGGTAGCAACACACCCACGAGTAAATCGGTTGTGGTGTCTATTAGAGCAACTGACTAGACCGCCGCCCTACGCCGCTTCTCTTGCTCTTTATGCAACAACTTGCATCGGTTGATCTGAGTTTTACAGATGTTCACATCATCCATATCCAATCCACGGTCCAACGACTGCTCGAAACATTTGATGGCATCTGAGTACAACTCTACCGCCGCGTAAGATGAACCCATATTGTAGAGCGCCCTTCCAGTGACTCCAGCTGGATCCATCGTTATCGCCGCATGATATGCCTGAATGCTTTCGGGGTACCTGCTCAGTTGATACAGTGCATGCCCCCTTCCGTTTTGTGCCCGGACTCGTAACTCTCGTTCTTCCCTGGGCGCCCCACCGATAGCCTTCTCGAAGCAGTTCAAAGCCTCAATGCTGTTATCCTCAGCAAGCAAGTTGAGGCCTTTGTTGTACCATTCAATTGATTCATTGACACTTTCTTGTTCATTGGGGGGCAAATGCTCCGTCCTTTCCGTGGCTTCTATGGCGGCTTCTATGAGGTCAGCTTCTACTGTGGCATCGTCCTCTTCATCTTCCATCCGAATCCCATCTTCGATCGCATTAGCTCGCTGTCTGCACTGGTGTGCCCGTTCAATGTGTCCTGCCATGGACAGTGCGTCAGCTAGACCGTGCCAGATCTCTGCAGACTGCCCATCTTCCTCGAGCAACTCCTTCCACGCATTTACTGCGGCTACACGATCTCCGCTTTCAGTCAGTTCGTGAGCTTTTGCAATCTTGTATGACTTGGTTTCTACTAAGGATGGCTCTACCTGCGCAACCTCTCCGACCTCATCTACTTCGAAATCCTCTTCAGTATCTTCAAGCGACGCCGAAGATTCCTTCTCTAATTCTGTCAACCTGATATTTATTGGATGTTCGGGGTCCATTGCAATTACTCTCTGCCAGTTCTGGGCTGCCAATTCATCATCCCCCCTATCTTGGAAGATCTCACCCCTCGCAACTAAGCTGTTGATGTGAGACGGGTCGCATAATAGTGCGTTTGCGAGAGATTGCATTGCATCATCTTCTCGATTGCTCTTTCTCAGTAACTGAGCTAGATTGAAGTGGACCTTTGCCGAGTCTTCACCGATGGAAATTGCATATTCGATAGCCTGAATCGCATCATCTACATGTTCCAACTGCGATAGGCAAATTCCACACATGGCCCACAGATGAGCATTGTCTGAGGCATCTCCCTCCAGCCTTGGTTGGATAAGGTTCAGCGCTTCTTGGAACTCCCCTCTTAGCACCATATCAGATGCTAGTTCGCCGACATCTGTAATTTCCATCAACACCGGATTCGCCTCTATCATGGGAGGCTCTTCACTGACCGCCTTCGATTCTAGGAGAGGTGGCTCTCGCTCCTCCTCATCCACCACAATTCTTGCCGATAGTATGGGGGGCTCGTCGGTAGGGTGGTTGTCGGCGATTCTAGTCAGCTCCTCTACATCGGAGAGCGTTTCCAGTGCTTGCTTAGCGAACGCCGAGGCTCGGAGTGAGTCACTACCTTCCAGAAGAACAGCTAGGTTGGCAGCTGTAGGGGCGTGATTAGGATTTAGGATATGAGCCTGTTCGAACGCAGATACTGCATCAGCAGTATTGCCGCGTTTGGCCTGCATCACAGCCAACCCATACCATGCAGAAGCACTGGAACCATCCAATTCAGTAGCCTTTCGATATGATTCAAACGCGCCGAGGATGTCTCCTGCCCGAGCCTTGGAAGAGGCTTCATCGAGCATATCTAGTATGGTTGGCTCGACCATGCCTTCGCCTTGGTGCATGTAAGTTAAGCATTCTCTGAACCTGACTGTTTCCCTACCCCTGTATTGAAGGCGAACGACGCTTTCGTCCAAGCATGGCGGAGCCGATACGGGTGTTGGGGGTTTGTGGAACCTATTCCCCGGATTCGGCAAACGGTCGGATGCTGGAAATTGCATTGGCGTACTGTGAGAAGCTGGGCGCTGAAACCGTGATTTGGGACAATTCCGTAAAACCTCTCCCATTCGTAGGCGAGGATGGCTGTTGGTCTCACCCCTCCGTCGAGGAGTACAAGGAGCTTGCCGATTCTTCAGACGCCTTCATGCTGTCCAGTCCGGAGTATCATGGCACTATGAGCGGGGTGATGAAGAATCACTTGGATTTCCTTTCCTTTGATGAGACTTCAGGCAAGGCCTTCGGCCTGATGAGCACTCTGGGCGGGCAATCGAACTCAAACACCCTCAACCACATGCGAATCTCTGCTAGATGGATTCATGGGTGGGTAGTTCCAGAGCAGGTGGCGGTGGGGAATGTTAGGAGGGCATTTGACGATGAAGGCAATCTGATTGATGAGAAGCTGGATCAGAGAGTGCGCGACCTCGCCGCATCGCTGGTGAAGACCGCTGAGTACCTTCGAGGCAATCGTTGAGGGATTCTGTTGGAGACATTGCCAGCAGGCAGTGAAATGCTGTTCTTGCTCTGTGCAATAGCGGGGATATCAACTTGGTACCTCAGCAGTTTCACTGACAGGGTTGAACTGACCAAGCTGACAGCGTTCATCGGCATCTGCTCAATGGTGGCGTTGACGAGCTGGGTGATATTCTGATGCAATTCTCCGACGATGCATTTCCGACCCGAGCCCCGGTGTGGTGGGGGCGTCGGGGGGTGTCTGGCGCGCACCCCGAGGTGGATGGAGTAAGCGGTAAGGAGATTGTAATCAGACATCCCAAGAACCTCGGAAAACTCGAGTCCCTGTTGGCCAGGATTTTCAAGTCCCCAGAGGATCTCATCAGACCACTGGATGACATGAACTCAGTTCTGTGGGAACTGATGGACGGAAGAAAGGATTTCCAATCCATCTGCTCTATGATGGACTCTACATTTCACGAGAGGATAGCACCGGTCGAAGATAGGGTTCGCGCTTCCATAGTCCAATACTGCACTCTCGGTCTGGCTATCGTTCGACAGTCACCTCTTTCGGATGAGTGGGATGTCTCTGCAGGGCACGATCCAACCGGGCTTCTGGGGCCACCAGATGAGAGTCTCGGCCTGGACTAAGAAGATCGGTCGGGGAGTAATCAGCCTTCGACTTCCGGCGTCTCCATCCTCACCTGTTCATCCCTCTTAGCTTTGTACATAGCTGAGAAGTACACCATTAGTGGGATGATCAGAAGCAAGGAGAAGCATCCTACCAATGTTGCAAAACTGTATACCGATTCTTGTAATGGGTCAAGTTCGAATTCCTGTACAGATACCAATTCATGCGTTACCACACTGACCCCCAACTCGACCCCTTCTGATGAGACAGTCTCTCCGTCGTCGAGAACCGCCACTCTCCATGTGATGGTGCCCGCGTTACTATCAATCAGATCCTGGGCCAATTCCTCTGCGGAATCTGGATTGTCGCTATGCAGGTATCCGAGACCATCTATTGGCAGGTCCATTGTTACGATTCCGAACATCCTGTCCATCCCACCCTCTGAAACCAGTTCGTGAGTCCGTCCGAACTCGCATGTCTCGGACATTCCCACACCCCCTTCAGATGGCGACTCCTTACAGTTGAAGTTCTCGGCATCAGGCGAGCCCAGTAGAGGCGAATAGTACCACTCCGAACCGGTGGCCTCCACTTGGATAGTTGCGCCTTCGGGGGCCCCTGATACCGTGATGTTGATCCATGTAATCGCGACTCTTGTGGTTGAGTACCATGCAGCACTCCCTGCTTCGGTCTCCTGCATCTCCAGCACGACTTCATCATTAGTCGTCGTGTAACCATAGTATTCGGAGTCTAGGGTGTTGGAGTACACAGCGTATGAAAGCACCAGTATTAGCACGAGCCCTATGCCTATCATGGTCCTCATCATGTTGGGATTGCGAGACAAGGACTTTCTCATATCCACTCCAGCCGAGGCAGTGTTTTCAATTCTTGTAGTGACTACCTAATGCCCACTCGTGCCACACAGTGGCAATTCTACAGTCATCACGGTTAAATATACTCTCTAGGACGGCCGGTCCGCACGGTGATGAGATGACTACGTTTCACGATGTCCCCGCTGATTTGCTCATTCAGGAGTTGGCCACTAGACTGCAGTCACATAATCCAGTATCGCCTCCGGAATGGGCGGATTATGTCAAAACCGGCACCCACCGGGAAAGGCCGCCCACTCAGCAGGACTGGTGGCACATTCGTTCCGCCGCCATACTCCGAAAGGTCGGCCTGATGGGCCCCATAGGGGCTAACCACATGGCCCAGCAATTTGGAGGTCCCAAGGACAGGGGAGTCAAGCAGAACCGGGCGGTGTCCGGTTCTCGAAATATCGCTAGGACAATTCTACAGCAGTTATCTGAGTGCGGCTTTATTGAAAGCAAGAAGAATCTGGCCGGCACAGTCAACCTTGGACGCGTACTAACATCCGAGGGTCAGAAGTTGTTAGACGACGCTGCACATTCCGTTCGAGCCGTCGCTGAGGAGAAGTATCCCGGTCTCGCTGGGTATTGAGGTGTTTTGATGGCTAGGAACAAACCATTCGCAAAGAAACTGAGGCTTCTCAAGGTAACCAAGCAAAACAGGCGAGTCCCGGTCTGGGTGATGCTACGCACCAACCGCCGCGTGAATTCGCACCCAAAGCGACACATGTGGCGCCGTTCCAAGTTACAGAGGTGAAGGTATGGCTGAGGTAAAGGAGATGACGATACCGTTGCGTGCGGCTTGGAATGTCCCTCGGACTCGCAGAGCCAACCGAGCTATGACCGAGGTTCGCAGGCATGTGGCTAGGCACATGAAGATGGATGATGATGAGGACTTGTGGATCGACGAGGCCGTTAATCACGCCATTTGGGCCCGTGGCATGCAACACCCCCCTAGAAAGATCAAGGTGGTCTGTACCCGTGAAGAGGGGTTCCCGATAGAGGTCAAACTCCTGGAGGCTTGAGAATGGGGAACATACGACCTTCGTTCATCAAGATCAGGGCCCTCAGGCTCGTAGAAATCTATCCGGACAAGTTCACCGATGACTTCGAGACCAACAAGCACCTCGTCTCTGAGTTCACAGATGTCGACAACAAGAGGATGCGTAACTGGATTGCTGGTTATATCACACGTTACAAACAACGTCGCACAGATTGATTCAGCATGCTCTTGAATCAGGACCCACTCGAATGAGTGATGGGAATCAGACAAGACATCCCTGAGCCTGCAGCCGCGCAGCGCATCTGCGTGGTGCTGGTGAGGCCGGAGAACGATGGCAACATCGGTGCGGTAGCGAGGGTGATGGCCAACTTCGGCGTGTCCGACCTCAGAGTAGTTGGAAGGGATGAGGGGTGGTCTGAGGAGACCCGGAATCGCGCTAAGCACGCACAGTGGGTTTTGGAGGGCGCTAACATGTTCGACTCGATAGGGGACGCTGCCAGTGACTGCTCACTGGTGGTGGGAACATCCGGGATGAGGGAGTCGGGTGCCAAGACGGTATTCCGACACTTCCTCCATCCCGAGGACCTTCCCTCTAGGGTCCGGGACATGGATTCTAGGGTGGCATTGGTGTTCGGACCAGAGGGCAACGGCTTGTTGAACGAAGAACTGAATCTGTGTGACTTGCTGGTGTCGGTGCCTACATGGGAGGGGTACCCGATACTCAATCTCAGCCATGCCGTAGCAATCATTCTGTATGAGTGGTACAAGACCGTTGATTCAGAATCAGTCACCGACTCGTTGCTGAGCCCGGGGGTTAGGGCGCGGCTGAAGGAAGAGATATCCAGACTCGCCCAGACGATGCCCACTCCCGAGCACAGACGAAAAGGAATCGAGGAGACGCTGTCCAGGGTGATGCTGCGAGGCTTGCCTTCAGATGATGAGGCACAAAGAATCCTAGGCGTCATCTCCACTGCTGCCAATGCCTTTGAGCAGAACAGTCCTTAGGGACTGGTTCGAACGAACTAGGGCCTCCAACTGGCCCATGACTTGGGAGTCTCCCTGACATGGAAGGCCGATAGACACAATTCATTTCCGTAGGTGGTTTTGATGTGCCGCTCGACTATGGAGAATGCCCACTTAGCCAAGTTCTCAGCAGTAGGAACGAAAGGCACTACCAATGTCTTGTGGTCATCACCCATTACTGACAACGCCTGCATGGCCTCGGTATCACCCTCGTAGATGATGAAGGCGTGATCCACTACATCGTGGATGTGCTCCTCTAGTATCTTCGAGACGTCTCCGAAGTCAATCAGCATCCCTTCCCCTGAAGCACCGTCCCGCGTCACTACCTCGCCCTCTAGCTCTGCCTCCCACCTGTACCTGTGGCCGTGTAGGTTTCGGCACTTGCTCGTGTGGTTGGGGATTCTGTGGCCGGTGTCCGTCTCCACCCATCTTCGGATGGAGGTACTCATGATTCTCCCTCCGGGACGAAGTCCATGCTGGCTGAGTTGATGCAGTACCTCTCGCCGCCGAACTGCGTGGGCCCATCATCGAACACATGGCCGAGGTGAGCATCGCATGAGCCACACCGCACCTCGACTCGTTTCATGCCGTGACTACGGTCCTCAATTCTGCGTACGCCCGCATCAGTGTGCTCTGTGTGAAAAGCAGGCCAGCCGCATCCCGAGTGGTATTTCATCTCGGCAGTGAAGAGTATGCGCCCGCAGCAGATGCAGTAGTAGGACCCATCCCGGTCCTCCATGTTGTAAATGCCAGTGTTAGGCAGTTCTGTGCCCGCTTCCCTGGTAACATGGTACTGGAGCCGCGTCAGCCTAGAACGCCACCCCGGATCCTTCTCCGGATCCATTCTTGGTACATAGTCAGTCATAGTTTCGCCTCGTATCTCCTTTCTGTGTCTAGCGCGCGTTCAAGCACGGTATCCCAGTCGTCGACATACTCAACGGGGTCCTTCCTACCGATTGCGTGGAAGGCCAGTATCCTCTCCACATCAGCACCCGTTCTACCGGAACTGCGCCCTAGTTGATCCGGGTCGTAAGAGGTGTTCGTGTTCCGAAAGATGGTATCGAAGTCGAGTCCGAGGCCATCGCAAGAATTCATGGCATCTAGGAGGATGCTCTGCTTGTTCCCGTCAATGTATGGCAGCTCCACAGATACTCTCTCTGAACCCCAGTTCCCTGTCTCAAACGCATGCATCAGGGCATCGTAGAACTCCGCTCTGCAGTCTGGGTAGATGGCGTGGTCTCCCGAATGCACCCCTAGGGTAACGGAGACATCGGTATCCTCCTTCGTGGATACTGACAGTGCGTAGCCGTAGAGGATTGATGAGAAGATAGCGTTTCGATTAGGGACTACGGTCTGCTTCATCTGCTCCTCTTCGTAATGGCCCTCCGGCACGCAAACCTCCGAATCGGTGAGCGCCGAGTCAAACAGTGCCATCGCACTGGACAGGTCGGCCACGATGTGCTCGACGGTGTGTCCCATGGATAGAAGATAATCGATGTTAGCAGACGCACGCCGAAGCTCCACTATGTGCTTTTGTCCGTAATCGTACGAGATGCATGTAACCCGACTTCCTCTGGCCAGCATCCGCAGCAGCAGGGCCGTTGAGTCCATGCCCCCACTGAGTGCCATCACCACTCTGCTCATTCCACGCACATCCACTTGTGAGTCTGGAGAGAGAGTCTCCACTCAGGCCTAGATTTGACCTGTTCGAAAGAATCATGGAAGTTGAGGCCGTTCCACTCAACACATTGCGCCTCATCATAGCAAGGCTGTAAGTACAGGTGTTCGAAACCACCTTTCAGGTCGTCATACATTGACAGGTCTTGACCGAGGTATACGACCTTCAGCTCGTCCCCAGTCCTCTGTTTGATGGCGACATCCGGGTACTCCTGGTCTTTCGGGCTGACGCATATCCAGTCAATGATTCCGTTAGGAATCGCTACGGTTCCGTTAGTCTCGATGCTGATATGGTATCCTGTTGCCCTCAGAGCCCCGCACAGCGTTGGCAAGTCCTGCAATGCTGGTTCTCCCCCAGTCAAGATGACCCTGTCACAGTCGAACTTGCTTACTTCATCGATTACCTGCCCCAGCGTCATGTCTTCCCATTCGTCGAACTCGGTGTCGCACCACGGGCACCTGAGGTTGCATCGGCCGAATCGGATGAACACTGAGGATGCCCCGGTGTGATGCCCCTCTCCTTGGATGCTGTGGAATATCTCCACTATGGGGAAGATCTGCTCTAGATTCGGGCCCGTGGGTAGCAGTACCATAGAATCACCTGTCAGACTGGCTATTGATGAGTTGCAATAGTTCCCCTCGAGCTTCCTGTTTGTCGAAGAACACACCGCGCATTGCGCTCGTAGTCATCACGGCATTCTGCTTCGAGACCCCCCGGCATTGCATGCATTCATGGCTAGCCTCGAGTATCACCGCGCATCCAAGAGGGGCCAATATGGACTCGATGTCATCAGCTACGCCCTTGGTCAGTCTCTCTTGGTTTTGCAACCTACTGGAATGCAGGTCTAGCAACCGTGCCAGTTTGCTGATTCCGACAATCCTGTCTATAGGGATGTAGGCTATGTGTGCCTTACCTGTGAATGGGAGCAGGTGGTGCTCGCAGACCGAATGGAACTCGATGTCCCTCAGTAGGACGATTCCGTCATAGCCCTCAGAGTTGAATGTGGCATCGAGTATCGATTCGGCATCGCCCGAATATCCTGAGTATATTTCATCGAACGATTCGATGACTCTCTCCGGGGTCCTAGCAAGCCCTTCTCGCAGGTCCCCCTTTACTGACTCAATGTACCTGACCAGGGTGTCAACGGCCGATACGGCTTGCTCCCTGCTCGGAACTTCACTCATCAGATCCTCTCCGGATTCTGCCGTGCATCTCATCAATAGCATCGAGTTGGTCGAGTAGTTTTCTGCAAGCGGTCCTGACGGCGTCTGCAAGAGAGACGAACTTCTTGTCGTCGCCCACATGAAGACGCAGGTCTTCTAGCAATTCGTTGGGTATGTCCAAACTTATCTTAGGCACGCGAGAGCGTGTGTTGAGGGGTAGATAAGTATTACTCTACTATTACTAAGGTAATACTAATACCGAATCGACTCAATCTTACCATCGAGCTCGGGATGATTGGAATCAATCTTCTCGGCCCGATCAAGCAGTTGTTGTAGCTGCACTCGCACTTCTTCATCGGACACGCCCTGAGCTATCAAATTGCTAATGACCGACAACCCTCCTTGGATGGAACCAGCGTCTAGATAAGCATCATTGGAAATCTCTCCCGAGTCACGAAGAGCCTCCAAAGTAGCAGAAAGGAACTCGACCTCATTTGATACCGTTTCGTGCGTCATATCACCTTGGTGATTTAGCCGATCGAGGGAAGTTCGCATGAAACGGCGAAATCCGTCCCCTTTTTGATGCTTTTCAAGGGAGATGCTCGACTAGCTCTACGAGAACACCACCGGTGCAAGACGGATGGACGAAGGCTATCATCGTCTCAGTGGCACCGGGAACGGGTTCCCGATTGATCATTCGCACGCCAAGTCTGTCCAGTCTGTCTATCGTCTCTTGGATATCTGGAACCCGCACAGCAAGTTGCTGGATACCTTCCCCGCGGCTTGCAAGGAACCTTCCAATAGGCGTGTCCGGGCCGTTTGGCTCTAGCAACTCTATGCTGGCTCTAACATCCTCGTCCAGTGTTGAATTGAACATCCGGATACTAACTCCCTGTTGTTCATTCACATGATCGCCAGTACGGATGAAACCCAATGCCTCCCAGAATTCTGAGACCTCCTCGATTGAGTTGGTTGCTATGCCGACATGATCAATACTGACCTCATCCATCCTTTCACACCCCGCTGGGGGACATCCATGTCCCAAAGGCTTCTCTCATGACGCCATTGACCTCGCCTACCGTAGCTCCGGCCTTCACAGCCTCGATGAGTGGCTCCATGACATTCTGCGGCCCATCGCATGCTTCTCTGAGTAGCAGTAGCGACTCAGAGACAACCTCTGCGCTTCTTGTGGACCTGTGAGATTGCAAAGACTCGATTTGCCCACTTACGTCCCCGGCATCGAGCTTCTGCCCACGAGCTTCACTAGATTCCTCCTCGTCGATATGAACATTCACGCCTATGACAGAGAGCTCTCCATTCTCTAGCTCTTGCAGATTGGCCCAGGCACTTTCATGTATCAATTTCTGCTGGAAGCCAGATTTTACACATTCCAAAGCACCACCACGAGCATCGATTTGTTTGATCAGCGATTCAGATTCGGAGATTATTCGTGATGTCATCTCTTCAACGAGGTACGAGCCAGCCAAAGGATCGACAGAATCTGCGATTCCGGTTTCATCTGCGATGATTTGTTGTGTGCGTAATGCAATTTTGGCAGACTCAGCAGTAGGAAGTCCTAGAGCCTCGTCGAAGCTGTTTGTGTGTAAGGATTGGGTTCCACCAAGAACCGCAGATAGAGCCTGATACGCTACCCTAATCGCGTTATTGAGGGGTTGCTGGGCAGTGAGTGTAACCCCAGCCGTCTGTGTGTGGTACCTCAATTGACTGGACTTCATATTTTCTGGGCCGAACTCCTGATTGACCAGATTGTACCACAATTTCCTAGCCGCCCGGAATTTGGCGACTTCTTCAAGGATATCATTGTGCGAGCTGAAGAAGAAAGACATCCTAGGTGCGAAGTCATCAATTGCGAGTCCCGCTTCTATAGCAGTTCTAGCATATTGCAGGGCATTAGACAGAGTAAGGGCAATCTCTTCGATTGCCGTGCATCCCGCTTCCCTCATATGGTATCCGCTGACTGAAATGGTATTCCACTTGGGCGCATTATCCTTGCACCATTCCATCAGATCGGTGGTCAATCGCATAGAATGGTTGGGCGGATAAATGTACAAACCCCTCGCAATGTATTCCTTCAGTATGTCGTTCTGTACAGTTCCCCTGATGGACGATCTATCGACCCCTTGCTCATCGGCAATTGCCACATACATTGCGAGCAAGGTGGTGGCTGGTGCATTTATGGTCATAGAGCTCGACACAGAGCCTAGGTCAATCGAATTGAACAAGGCCCTCATGTCTTGTATGCTATCTATAGCAACTCCTACTTTGCCGACCTCACCCAGCGCATTGGGGTGATCCGAGTCAAGGCCGAGTTGGGTTGGCAAATCAAATGCGACGGAAAGACCGGTCTGCCCCTCATCTAGGAGCAATCTGAACCTCTCATTCGTTTGCCTCGCAGTTGAGTAACCTGCGTACTGACGCATAGTCCAGAGCTTGGTTTTGTACATCTCTTCGTGAATACCACGGGTGTAAGGGGGCTGACCGGGCAGAGGGTGCCCATCCTCAGGGTGACCAGCCGATTGTGATGTATCCGACGTAGAAACGTCAGATCTCGGCATCCCGCTCATGGTTTTGGATCTACTTTTACGCATGGTTCGTTCTCGGGAGGCGGGATTCGCCCATGAACAATGTGCTAGTGATGATGGTGCCCGGGGCCATGTGCATGGCCATGCTCGAGCTCCTCCTGTAGAGCAGCCCTGACAGAGACAACCTCAACGGTGAAGCTAAGGGATTTACCAGCCATTTGGTGGTTGAAATCAACAGTAACGGAATCACCATCGATAGCCACGACGGTAAATTGAACCGGCCCTTGATCACTTTGCGCTCCGAGTACGATACCAACTTCAAGGGGAATTTCTGAGGGGAATTCCGCGAGAGGAATTGATTGGATCGCATCATCATTTCTCTCCCCGTACGCCCTGTCGGGAGTAAGGGTAAATTGCCTCGATTCACCAACGGCCGCACCCAGAAGCTCTTGTTCGAAACCATCAATCATGTTCCCATGTCCGACCAGAAAACCAAGGGGTTCACCACCCTCACTCGTATCGAACACTTCTCCAGTATCGAGGAAAGTACCCGTGTAATGGACGGTCACTACGGTGTCCTGTTCAACAGTCGCCACTACATCACCTCCTAACAGTGTAGTCATCTATGACTTCGCACAGCTTCGACACATGACCTTCGCTGATAATACCTTCAGATAGCTTATCCTCAAGGTATTCTTTTGCATCGGAGACTGTTTGCCTCTCTCCTTTGGCCCAAATCGAACCAAGTATACTGGAACGATGCTCCTCGGGAACTCCGATTTCCTCCAACACCCGACGCACCTCATACTTGTATTCCATATGCCTGCTCCGGTCTAATCGCTTGGCGCGTTTTGCGGGTTGAAAACTACTCTGACGACGCCGGGGCTTTTTGTTGACTGGCTTAATAGGCGGGGGCTGCCTTGTGATCACTGGCTTGGGCGTATTCACTACTTCTTCGGAAGCCTCGGTAATTTCGGCTACTTCCGACCCGGCTCTATGCTTGCTTTCATCTATCAACTCCTGTGCCTTGGTGCTGACAATTGTTTGCAGCGATTCGTCAGGCACTGCTTCAGGGATGGGTCGTAGCCCAATCGATTTCCTCTCGGGCGCTCCAAAGATATGACTCTCGAGGACAGACTCATCACCTTCGACAGGAGTCGGCTCGGGGGTTGTGTCCTGAGGCTCCTCAATCTGCGGCTCCTCAGTACCGTCTTCAATAGCGGGCAACGGTTCTGGTTTGATGCCCACGGTAGGTGGCGGAGCAGGTGCTGGTTTGGGCACGGTTGAGGGTGCATTCCGGGTCGCTGACAACTCTTTCTTCGTTGACTTAGTTTGAGAACCACCACCAAAGATGTCTTTCGGTGCGGCTTTTGGCCGGCGTCGCCTCTGCACTAGATAATCAAACTCCGTCCTGTGGCGAACACCAGACTCTCATAAGGGTTCTCGGTTGAACAAGGTCAATCCCATGTGACGATGGTGTGATCCGTGCGCAGTGAGGGGTTGACTGAGCTTTCCATCAATGACGTCACGGTTCCCGAACCAAGCATCCTGCGCCCCAGTTCCGCAATCATGGTGCCATTGTCGACACAGAATGGCCTGTCCGGGCAAAAAGACTCCCCACCCCTTTCTGTGCACATGACTCTTGCCATATGTTTCAACCTCTCATTGCATGCTACACCACCTCCCAGTAGAAGTTCGCTCTTTCCTGTATGGGCCATGGCCCTTTCAGCGACCTCAACACAAGATGCGAAGGAGTGCTCCTGCAAAGACCAACACACTTCACCTAAGGGCTTGCCGTCGGAAATCTTCTGCTGTGCTGCGGTGAGAATACCCGAGAAAGCAAGATCCATGCCTTGCACGCCATACGGGAGCAAGACTGATTCCAAATCGGAATCAGGCACTTCAGCAATCCAAGTAGATGCAAGATTCTCAATTTCTGGACCACCAGGGAACGGGATACCTTGGGAACGAGCGAACTTATCGAGCATGTTGCCGATTCCGATGTCCAAGGTTTCACCGAGGACGCGATACCTATTGCCAGCGCGTGCAATGACCTGGGTATTCCCCCCGCTCACATACAGCAACACAGGATCGTCACAACCCGTCTGACTTCTGCCAATCTCAATATGGGCGACACAGTGATTTACACCAATAAGAGGGGTCTTCCAAGCGCGGGACAGAGAGCGTGCGACTGAAGCACCGACCCTTAGGCAGGGGCCGAGACCAGGGCCTTGACTGAAGGCGATGGCAGATACTCCTTCTGCAGACAACTCATGGGATTCCAACAATTGTTCCAGCAAT
>Ga0209228_1000217_pt1 | contig 29661 bp, 29 predicted proteins | sample METZYME_3_150m_FD_187547 | JGI IMG/M metagenome (GOLD analysis project Ga0209228, IMG submission 187547) | Marine microbial communities from oxygen minimum zone in mesopelagic equatorial Pacific - METZYME_3_150m (SPAdes) (version 2) | ecosystem: Environmental > Aquatic > Marine > Oceanic...
GTTACGGATGCGCAACAACGCGTACTCCGTATCGATCGGCGTTCCATCCCATTGAACATCCTGGAACATCCATCCATCGGAACCGTTTGAATTGTGCGGAATCGATAACAACCGCATACCTTGCCCCCGTTGACCGTCCATCCAGCGCCAGAGATCCTCTGGATTAAACGAATCTAGTCGACCGAAGATGTCGACCGGAACCTGGTCCGTACCAAAAATAACGTTCCGATGGAGATTTCCAGCATTTCGAAACGACGTGTATTCGTAACCAATAAACGTCGTAAATTCCCCAGGTTCATAGTGCCGTTGCGCTGCGTCGACCACGTGTTGCCATGCATCCCGCAGCTCGCGTTGGGTTATGTTTTCCGCCACGAAAGAACCAGCATCAGGATGCGATCTGCCTCGTTCCACCACGGTCGACTCGTCCAAAATACCTAGTTGAATTGCTGTGTTAAACAAGGGGTGTTCCGGGTTACTCAGCGTCGTCAAACCCCCTAGGTACTCCGCATGATCGGTGACCGCATAGAAGTCGAGTGGTTGATCGAGCTGCACGGCATAACCCTCCGGATGACGAATTTCCGCACCGCGCGCAAACCGGTAGGCATCGTCCGGCGTCGTACGGGTTCCGAACGCAAACGCATCCATCGAGAATCGAGTGTGAACATGCAAATCGCCAAAGTACGCGTACCGCTCTATCGCATGGACAAAAGTTGTCAACGCAACGGCCGCGCAAATCAACCAAATTTTCACTGAGTTCACCATCTAGTTCGTATCCTCAGAAACGCGCACCCAATGATCATCATACGCAGACAAATACCCATTGCATGAACGCAGAGCCGATCCACGTTTAGATGTATGAGCGCGAAAATTACCAGACCTTTTCCCAGTTCCGGCTTTTAACCGACCGATACATTGCAAGTGCAGTGCGTAATTCGCCCAACGAATATTCCGGCCGAGCTTCAAGCGTTTTCGACTCTATGACCGCAAGACTGAAATCGTTCAACTCGAAACCGTAGCTATCGACCTTACCTTGAAAGGCATCCATCACCGGAGCTCCGTTAGGATGGGCATCGTTGAACAGCATCAAGCGCCCATCCCTTCCGTGTTCGATAACGACTTCTCCAGTCGTCCCCGTTATTCGGAAGTCCTCGGTGGGTCCCATAACCCCAGCACTTAGAAGCGCTTCAAACGACCCCGTGACCCCGCTGTCAAAACGTATCAGTGCTTGAACCCAAGACTCTCCTTCCATCTTTGGAATATGACTCCCCATCGTCGCGATCACTTCGCTCACTTCACCTAATAGCATTCGGAGCGGTCTTATCCAGTGAGCGCCGCCATCGATACAGATGCCTCCTCCAGCATGCACGAGTCTGAAACGCCACGGCACGCCATCATCTTTTGTCGAATTCAGCGGCAACGGATCGTAAAAACAAGCCCGCGCAGTCACGACTTGACCGATTTGTCCGTCCTCGATTAGTTCTCGGGCACGTTTGATGTCGGGCCAGTACTGCGCTTGCTCGGCGATCATGAAAACAGTGTCCGCTTCCTTCGCGGCTTTCATAATGCGTTCGCACCCTGCCAAGTCGGGCGCCATCGGTTTTTCCAATAACACGTGCTTCCCCGCTCGAAATGCCTTGATCGCAGCCTCTTCATGCAGATCATGCGGCAGCATCAGATCAACTGCGTCAAAGGATCCTCGTACAAGCGCCTCGCTTAGCGAGGAATAAGCTGCCGCACCCGTTCGCTCAGACATCGACGCAGCGTTGTCCGGGTTTGAGTCGACAACTGCGGTCACCTTAATCCGTGGTGCGTGGTTTCGAATGCCACGCCAGTGGGCACGCGCGATATTTCCACATCCGACTAACGCCATTGTTAAAACTTCCGTTTGCATCAGGCAAACACCTCCTTACTTGTACGCTCCCTACTAAAACATCCAAACGTACCAATGTCCGCGTGTCCAATCTCTATCCCGCCAACTTTGAGTGGGAGTACTAATGATTCGAAGGTTCTTACGTGCCGTCTCTGTGGGAGACTTGATTTCTGACCCCTTGATCAAAGAATCTCTCGAACATCTGACTCAGGAAACAATTGTATGGCTGACTACGAAAACATTCTGACCGACCATATCGGTACCGACGGACGCGTGGGACGCATCACGCTTAACCGCCCCGAAAAACTGAACGCCCTTTCCACCGACCTACTCTTCGAGCTGAACGATGCCTTACACGATATGGAGGCCGAGCACGAAACGCGCGTGATCATTCTCCGTGGCGCTGGCCGAGCTTTCTGTGCGGGTTACGACTTAACTCCATCGCCCAGCAGTAAACAAAACCGGTCATACAAATCCGTCGACGAAAAGCGGCGAACCCTCATTATGGGTATACGTACCAGCATGCAACAAATCACGGACATTCAGATGTATTTCTGGAATATGGCAAAAGTTACGATTGCTCAAATACATGGCTACGCGGTCGCAGGGGGCTGTGAACTGTCGATGATGGCGGATTTGGTCGTCGCGGCAAACGACGCACAATTGGGCCATCCGGGACATCGGGGACTCGGAGTTGCAAGAAACGGGGTTATTTGGCCGCTGGTTATTGGCATGCGTAAAGCCAAAGAACTCGCCTATACCGGGGAAAACGTCTCGGCTGTCGAAGCAGAAGAAATGGGTATGATCAATTACGCATGGCCGAAAGAGGAGCTCGAGGAACGCACAATCGCCTTTGCCGACCGGATTGCCATTATGTCATCAGACCATCTCGGCGCTCTCAAAGTGAACATGAACCGCTTTTACGAGAACATGGGGATCTACTCGTCGGTACGCAGCAGCACGGACCACGACGCGATGGGTCAATTTACCGATTTTGCGTATCAGTGGCGAGATCAGATCACGACCAATGGGCTTAAAGAAGCCCTCGCGTGGCGGGATGGGCCCTATCGTGGAAGCGACACGTACAAAGAGGAAAAGTAGTACCCAGATAGGGAGCGATTCATGACTCTAGTCGTGAAACGTTGGAGCAAGTATTGATCGTGGCAAACGTTGGATTTAGGTGGTTTCGCTTCGCGACACCGGTCTGGAGGGCGGGTCTGTCGCTTTCCCTAGCGATGTCCCTATCCGCCTCAGCCTCCGAAAACATACTGGTGGCTGTGGCGACCAACTTCCTACAAACAGCCGAATCCCTACGATCGGAGTTTCAGCAGAATAACGTAGAGCCCATTAGCTTGGTCAGTGGTTCCACCGGAAAGTTGTACGCGCAAATTGTCCAAGGCGCGCCGTTTCATCTGTATTTGGCAGCAGATCAAGCACGCCCGCTTCGATTGGAGGAACAGGGATTGGTCGTCACCGGATCGCGCCAAACATACGCAATCGGAAAATTGGCATTATGGGCTCCAAAAGAGTCTCCCGTACCCGATGACCCCTCGATCAGATCGCTGTTGCAATCGATCACGTTCCGAAAACTGGCGGTAGCCAATCCGAACCTTGCTCCATACGGCGTCGCGGCAATCGAAACACTCAAGAGGTTGCGCCTGTACGACGAAGTCAAACCACGTCTCGTCTTCGGGGAAAACATTGGGCAGACTCTTGCCCTAGTCGCGACCGGCAACGCCGAAGCGGGATTCGTTGCGTTATCCAGCATTTCGCGCATTGAAAATGGAGAAAGGGGAATCCTCTTGCAAGTTCGTCCCAGCCTTCACGGTCCGATACGACAAGACAGCGCGATACTAAAGCCCGGTATGCACAATACCGCCGTTCAGCGTTTCAACGAGTTTCTCCACGGACCTCAAGGTCGAAAAATTATTCGTCGAGCCGGTTACGAGGTTGACTGAGGCTTGAACAATCTTGCAGCGATTTGGCTCACGGTCCAGTTGGCAACTGTTACGACCTGCATCCTGCTCTTTTTCGGAACGGCATTGGCTTGGTGGCTTTCCCGCACGAAATCCCGGACCAAACCGATAATCGAGGCCGTCACCGCCTTACCCTTAGTCCTGCCGCCGACAGTACTTGGCTTTTACCTGCTCGTCATCATGAGTCCAGACAACGCGATCGGATCGTTCTGGGTTCACCTCACAGGCTCAACGCTGACATTCTCCTTCGCAGGACTCGTCGTGGCTTCAGTGATCTATTCGCTTCCTTTTATGGTGCAACCGCTTCAAAACGCCTTTGAAACCGTTGGATCAGAGCCCCTGGAAGCTGCCGCGAGCTTACGGGCCGCGCCATTGAACGCTTTTGTTACCGTGGCAATGCCGTTATCCGCGCGCGGATTTCTCACGGCAATCGTGCTGACTTTCGCTCACACCGTCGGTGAATTCGGCGTTGTCCTGATGGTTGGCGGGAATATTCCTGGGGAAACAAGGGTCATATCAATCGCAATCTATGAACACGTCGAAACACTCCAATACGCGGCGGCCCATTCGCTATCTCTCGCGTTACTTGGGTTTTCCTTCGTCGTGTTGCTCGCCGTCTATACCCTAAATCGCCGCTTTCCGATTCGGATTCGCTGAAATGTTAGCTATCGACATCTGTACTTCCCTTGGCGAATTTGAACTCGAGGTCACCACCAAAATACCGCTTGATGGAATCACCGGAATTTTAGGACCGAGCGGGAGTGGCAAGACCACGCTACTACGAGTGCTAGCGGGGTTCGAGCCAGCGGAAGGTCAGATTATCGTCGATGACGAAGTATGGCTCGACACGAAGTCGAAAACCGATATCGCACCCTACAAGCGTTCCCTCGGATACATGTTCCAAGACACCAGATTATTCGACCATCTATCAGTCGCGGGTAACCTTGAATACGCGACCTCTCGAACATTGTCAGAGGTCAAACAAATCGTAGTAGACGACGTCGTCGACGCATTCGACCTAAGCCCGTTACTTAAACGCCCACCAGCTGAATTGTCCGGGGGCGAAAAACAACGTGTGGCGCTGGCCCGTACCCTTTTGACTAACCCTCGGTTTTTGGTACTCGATGAGCCTTTGTCGGCACTAGATGAACAGCGCAGATCCGACATTCTTCCCTATATCGATACGATGGCATCGCAATTCCAAGTACCAGCGCTATACGTCAGTCATGCGGTGGGTGAAGTCGCCCACATCGCCCACAGAATACTCGCCCTATCTAATGGCCGGGTCCAAGCCAATGGTCCCACCAACGAGATTCTTGAACGCCTCGATCTCCTCGACGTCACCGGCCGATTCGAAGCTGGCTCGGTCGTTGAAGCCACGGTCATTGAACACGTTGAACACCATCGACTCACCCGTCTCACGATCGATGGTCAAACACTAACCATGCCGATGGAGCCAGGGGTTGCCCCTGGCGATCAAATTCGGCTGCGTGTTAGGGCGCGCGACGTTGCGTTAGCGCTCAAACGTCCTGAGGCCATCAGCATTCGCAACATACTCGCTGCAACCATCGTGGACTTATTTCACGGTCCCGGGTCACCGTATGTTGAAGCTCTGGTCGAATTCCAAAAACAACGTCTACGAGCACGAATTACGCTCGCCTCAGTCGAAGATTTATCGCTCGCAGTCGGAATGCGTGTGTTCGTTCTGATCAAAAGCGTGACATTTGAATCCAGTCTTACCTGACCAGTTTTCAGCTGCATCCAGAGAAGACCCTATCCTGGGTTATAGTCGAACAAATTCAACGCACCTAATTCGCTCATGCTTGACGAACTCAAACCCGACAGCTTGATTATTGCCGCGAATGGCGAAGCGTTCCGCGTGAGCAAAACGTTGGCCGCAGCATTTCAACCCGGCGATCTCGTGATTCCAAATCCGCAACACGGGTTACTCCACCTATCTGATGCGGAAAGACAAATTGTCGACCAGACCGTATCGCAGTCCGTAGCTGCTTTCGCAGCCATGCAGCACGTGACTGACGACCAGATTACCGATTTCTTTCATGCCTTTAGCGCTGCGTTGAAGGACGACAAGATCTGGGAATCTATCCAAACGATTAACGAACACGACGTCGCAACAGCAACGGAGCGTGGTCGATCCACAACTCGCCTCCAAGTGTCGGACGTCATGCGTACAGACATGATCGATGGCTTAGGTGAATGGGCGGAATCCGACCCGTCGAGAAACTCCGTTATTGAAACCATCGATCACGATCAATTTCAGATTCAGCTACGAACCGCGGCGCTCGGCGTCGTCGGATTCGTGTTCGAAGGTCGGCCCAACGTCCTCGCGGACGCATGCGGCGTGCTCAGAGGCGGCAATACGGCAATCTTCCGTATCGGTAGTGACGCGTTACAGACCGCGAGGGCCATGATGGAACTCGCCTTAACACCCGCACTCGTTCAGTCAGGACTGCCCAGAGAAGCGATCGCCCTTGTCGACAGCTCGGCCCATGCAGCCGGATGGGCCCTATTTCTTGATTCGCGACTCGCCCTCGCGGTTGCCAGGGGTTCCGGCGACAGCGTCGAATTACTAGGATCGCTGGCACGAAGTGTTGGGACACCGGTCAGCTTGCACGGTACCGGAGGGGCGTGGATGATTGTTGGGGACAGCGCAACGCCGGAGATCGTGAAGCATTGTGCGGTTAAGTCCCTCGACAGAAAAGTCTGTAATACTCTCAACACCTGCTGCATCGTCGCTTCAAGGGCGGTAGAGCTCGTTCCCGTTTTGCTCGATGGTCTCAATGAAGCCGCGTCAAAACTGAAGCAGGATTACCGCTTACACGTTGTTGAAGGAAGCGAGGAGTTTATCCCCGGAGACGCTTTTACCCGCAAAGTACACATCAATCGAGCAGACGGTCAACACGAAGAAATCCAGGCGACGACGCTGGCACTGGCTGACATCGGCCAAGAATGGGAATGGGAAAATTCCCCCGAAATGACCCTAATCATTGTTAAGAACCTCCAAGAAGCGATCGAATTATTTAATACACACAGCCCGCGGCTGGTCGCTTCGCTAATCTCCAACGACGAGCACGAACATCAACACTTTTACGAAACGATTGATGCACCCTTCATCGGCGATGACCATACCCGCTGGGTCGACGGGCAGAAGGCGCTGAATAAGCCCGAACTCGGACTTTCCAACTGGGACAACGGTCGGCTTTTAGGTCGACATGCGATTCTAACGGGAGACAGCGTATACACCGTCCGTGTGCGATATACCGAAGCAGGCAAGGGTCTTTCGCCGACCTAAGGTTAGGGCGTGCAACCTCATGGGCTGTTTTACTTTTTAGTGGTAGCCTCCAATGATCGTAAACCACAAATAGGGAATACACGTGGCGCTTAGAATCAATTCAGAGGCACCAAATTTTGTGGCCGAAACCACGCAAGGCGAAATTCGATTCCACGATTGGATCGGAAACGGATGGGCAATCCTGTTCTCCCACCCAAAGGATTTTACCCCCGTCTGCACCACCGAGCTCGGCTACATGGCAGGCCTCCAAGACAAATTCGCAGACCGCAACTGTAAAGTGATCGGTTTATCCGTCGATCCCGTAGCAAGTCACTCGGACTGGATCAATGATATTGAAGAAACACAGGGGCACACGGTCAATTACCCGCTCATTGGCGATCCGTCGCTTGAGATCGCGAAACTGTATGACATGCTTCCTGAGGATGTCGGCGATTCCTCAGACGGGCGAACCCCTGCTGACAACGCGACCGTGCGATCGGTCTTCGTGATTGGTCCAGATAAGACCGTAAAGGCAATGCTTACTTACCCTATGAGTACCGGGCGGAATTTTGACGAAGTCTTGAGACTTTTAGATTCCTGCCAATTGACTGCCACTCATCAAGTAGCGACGCCAGTCAATTGGACCCAAGGCGACGATGTCATCATCGTCCCAGCGGTTTCTGACGAGGAGGCGAAGACACGATATCCGAATGGTTGGAAATCACCCAAACCATATATCCGGATCGTGCCGCAACCTGAATCGTAGCCCAGTCTTTGGGCGGATTGGTCCTCGGATCTGTTTCCCATCGTCCCAGCGAGGCCTCTTTAAATCGAGACGGCCATTGAGGTGCCGACAAATCTATAGTCATTATCGCTGCTATGGATAGCGGGCAGGTTCTCATCGTCGGCGCCGGCATTGGCGGGCTGACCGCGGCTCTCCACCTCCACCAACTCGGCTTTGTTGTCCAGGTCTACGAGCAAACAGTTCGTCCAACCGGCGAGGGAGCAGGCATCCAGCTAAGTCCCAACGCCACCCGCGTGTTGCATCAAGTCGGGCTCGCTAACTCATTAGCGTCAATCTCATCCAAGCCGAGCCTAATCGACATCCAACACTGGCGAACTGGGAGACGAATCACCAACCTACAACTAGCGAACGGTGTCGAAGCCGATCAATCATCATTCCCCTATTACCACGTTCACCGCGGGGACCTGCTCGCATGTTTGACCCGAGCGGTCGTCGACGCGTCGATCCCCGTCCATCGGGGTAAGCGCATCGACAACGTTGGAGTTACCGAAACCCATGCATGGATTTCCGGTCCCGATACCCACCAAAATGCGAGTCTAGTCGTCGGAGCCGACGGCATTCACTCAAGCGTGCGTCGCAGTCTTTTTGGTCTTGATGAGCCGATCTTTTCAGGCCACGTCGCTTGGCGAGGAATCATTTCGTCGAAATCGATCACCTCAAAGACCTTGGCAACCAGGGCTGTTCTATGGTGGGGGCCTAAAAAGCACGTCGTTCATTACCCCGTCCACAACGGCCAAGACATAAACATTGTCTGCGTCGATCAGGCCCCTCATTGGACAAACGAGTCTTGGACCGAGCAAGGCGATCAAACAGAACTCGCCGCCGCATTTGGTGACTGGCACGACGATGTCGCGCAATTGATCGATCGCATTAATCCTCAATTCTGTTTTCGATGGGGACTCTTTAACCACGCCCCACTGAAACAATGGAGCCGAGGCCGAGTAACGTTGCTTGGTGACGCTTGCCACCCGACCCTCCCCTACCTAGCCCAGGGAGCCGCAATGGCAATCGAAGACAGCGCTGCGTTAGCTCAGTGTCTCAAGCAGTGTGGATCGGTTGAGAAAGGACTCGAAGCGTACGAACGCGTGCGCCGAAAACGCACAATTCGCATTCAACGGATCTCACGGCGAAATGGACGCATTTTTCATCTAACAGGAACGTCAGCGTGGGCTAGAAATTGGGCGGCACAGCACATGGGCGAACGCATCTTACGAAACGTCCACGATTACGATGTTTTCGCTTCGATCAACCGACACTTCAAGGACTAATTCATGCACCTAATGATTGATCTATGCGTCGTCCCATTGGGCGTGGGAATCTCGGTCTCAAAGTACATTGCAGAATGCGAAAAAATCCTTAATGACGCGGGGTTAGAAACGAACTTACATGCCTATGGCACGAATGTCGCAGGAGATTGGGACGACGTTTTTACCGCGGTTCGACAGTGCCATGAGCGAGTCCATGACCTCGGTGCGCCCCGAATAACCACGACCATTAAAGTTGGTACCCGAACGGATCGCCTCCAAACAATCGAGGAAAAAATCGTCAGCGTTCAGCAGAAACTCCAATGAGCCCTCTGCCATTGCGAACTGGTCTTTTAGACCCGGCAAAATGCATTCAACGATCGCTTCTAACTAACGTTGAAATTGACCTCGTCTCGACGCACGATCTGTAACACGAACTTTTGGTACGAATGGAAACGATATGTTGACCGCGGTCGAGAATGAGACATTGACGCAGACAGGTAGCGAATCGCCAATGGGCGCAGTCTTCAGGCGTTACTGGACACCAGCTTTACTTGCGAGGGAGTTGCCCGAACCTAACTCCGGTCCACTTCGACTCAAATTACTAGGCGAGGACTTTATTGCTTTCCGTGATTCAGATGGGGAAATTGGAATCGTCGATGCCCGCTGTCCACATCGCGGCGCTAACCTCTTTTTTGGCCGAAACGAAGAGTGCGGGCTACGATGCGTTTACCACGGTTGGAAGTTTGATGTTCATGGCCACTGCGTCGACATTCCCAATGCTAGCCCCGAGATTGCCTCCCGATTAAAACCCGACGCTGGCATTCGCGCACTGCAAGTACGCGAGTGGGGTGATGTGATATGGGCATTCCTTGGAGACGGCGAAGCACCAGAGCTACCAGAGTTTGAGTTCGCCAAAGTCCCACCCAGTCATCGTTTCGTGTCCAAGAAGTTTCAGCAATGCAATTGGGCGCAGGCGTGCGAAGGTGGTTTGGATACCGCACACTTTTCCTATTTGCACGCCGGGATAAACGACGGCAAGAAAGTGGGCCTTCACCAGGTCGGCAAGTCCCGAGAAGAAATTGCAGGCCAGAACGAACCCACGCACCGCGCTCGATTTCGTTGGTTGATCGAAGATGGAGAACCGCGATTTACAGTTCTCGATCACGCTGCAGGCGCGCTCTTGTGCGCCGCAAGAACAGCCGACAACGACGACGTTTATTACCGTATGACGCAATTCCTCATGCCCAACCATTCGCTCGCACCGGGCAATTTTCCCGAAGACAATAATCTGGGCAACACCTGGGTTCCGATCGACGATACCTCATGTTGGATCTTCTGCTACTGCTGGAATCCAGATCGGCCACTCAGAGAAGATGAATGCCGTCAGTTGGCCTCAGGTTCCGGAATTTTCGCAGAGGTGGATGACCGCTATGTTCCGTTACGCCAACGCGAAAACGACTACCTCATCGACCGAGATGCACAGAGAAACGAGAGTTATACGGGTATCCGCGGTATCTCAGAGCAAGATGCTGCAATAGCCGATAGCCAGGGATTAATCGTTGATCGTACAGATGAAATGTTGGTTCAGACCGATCTAGGCGTCGTTCGTTTTAGACAAACTATGTTCGATGCTGCGGCCTCCGTGGCTTCAGGTTCGGAGCCTCTGGGTGCTGATCGCCCTGATGCATATTTTGTCCGATCTGGGGACGCCGTCGCATCCTCTACGTCAAAACTAGAAGACGTGGTATCAGCACGATTTGGTCAAATGGGAGGCTACCCGCGTTAATACAATTGAATTCGACGGTATCGCGAGCCGTACCCAAATTGACCCAAAGTCCCGAGTTTGAGAAGTTCTGACACTTTCAGCTCGTCAAAACGCTGCAAGAACAATGAACCTTCCGCATCAAACGTGGTCGCATTAGGTAATGGAGTTAATTTCTACTCGAAAGAACTCAAACCGTCTTAACGAATTGGATAGGGAGACATCGATGTCCACACAAACCAGTCAACGTATTAGCCTTACGGCCATACGCGCGTGGTCGGTGATATTACTGGCAATGACATCAACGGTCGTTATCGCGCAGTGGCCGGCCGAACTACCTACCAGTGGCGGACGACCGACATTATCTCCGCTACTCAAGAAAGTCACGCCCGCCGTCGTCAATGTGGGCGTGAAGGGAGCGACGAGCCGTCGTAACAATCCACTGTACAACGATCCTTTCTTCCGTCGTTTCTTTAATGTGCCTGAACAGGCTCCGTCGCGTCCGCGACAAAGTGTCGGATCGGGCGTGATCATTAACGCCGATGAAGGCTACGTGCTAACCAATCACCACGTCATTAATAATGCCGACGAAATCACGGTAACTCTCTCGGACGGTCGCGAATTCACAGCAGAACTGATCGGAAGCGATGAAGGCACCGACGTGGCGTTATTACAGGTTGACGCGGATAACCTGAACGAATTGAAGCTGGGTGATTCCGATTCCGTGGAAGTTGGGGATTTTGTCGTAGCCATTGGCAATCCGTTTGGCTTGGGACAAACGGTTACCTCCGGAATCGTAAGTGCGCTCGGACGCAGCGGTCTCAATATCGATTATGAAGATTTCATCCAGACTGATGCATCAATCAACCCGGGTAATTCAGGCGGTGCGCTCATTGATTTTGATGGCAATTTAATTGGGATCAATACTGCCATCATTGCGCCGAGTGGCGGAAACGTTGGCATCGGCTTCGCAATCCCGGCAAAAATCGCAAAGGGAATTGTCAGTCAGCTTGTCGAATTCGGCGGGGTGAAACGCGGCGTTCTCGGGGTCATGATCACCACGGTCACTCCTGCATTGGCCGAGGCGCTCGATCTCGACGTGGAAAATGGAGCACTCATCAACCAGGTTGTTGAAGAGTCCGCCGCGGAAGCCGCGGGCCTCCAAGCCGGAGACGTTGTCATCGCCGTTGATGGTACGCCCATCGATACGGCAGCGGATCTACGCAATCGCATCGGGATGAAACGCGTCGGCGACGATGTTGACTTGAAGATCATCCGTGATGGCAAGAACAAGTCCATCAATGCGAAAGTTGGCGAGCCGGGTGCCACCACGTTGGCGGGAGGCACAAAAATCGAAAAACTAAAGGGGGCGGAATTCACCAATATCCCGCCAGAGCACCCACAACAAGGACAAATTGATGGCGTACTGGTAACCACGGTCGAATCCGGTAGTCCCGCTGCTCGTAGTGGATTACGTCAAAACGATATCGTTCAGGCGGTAAACAACCGAAATGTACGTAGCGTGGATGACCTAGCTAGCGTATTGGAAAACGTAAGCTCAACGGTCGTTCTAAAGATTCGACGTGGTTCAAGTACTATCGTCATCGCGATCCAGTAGGCAAACACCAACGATCGGGTTTAACCGCTAGTTGGCTCAAGGGGGAGTCGTGAAAAATTCGGCGTTGATGTATTGCACCCTGTCAGTCGTACTAGCACAGTCGGGTTAAAAAAGCCGTTGAATACCATTGATTTCAAGGACGGTATCGGCGACATCGTGGAAGTTGTCGGAGCGCTCGACTTTGATCACCGACGCGACGGCATCGCACCAAGACGCCTGCCCGCTTGGACACGCACCCAAGTACCAGAGGGGATGGACCCCATGGTGCGGATGCCTTCGGGCGTGCGGCTCCGGTTCAACACGAATGCAGAGCGCGTCGGCGTCCATTTTCTAGCTTCGGCCATCGCGCCGTCGCCAGAACGACGCCGCGCCATCAACCTAAATCTCGAATGCGAAGGTGAACTTTGGTCAGCGAGCTCACTTGCTGGCAACACCATCGTCACTGATCCCGACGAACCGAGCGGGTACCGACTCGTGCGCGGTGAATCTGATACGGTTTGGTTCAAGGATCTACCCTTACGCGACAAAATCTGTGAAATCTGGCTGCCCCATAACGCTTTTGTGGAGTTGCGTGAGCTCGTCGTGGACGATGGCAAACGCATCCAGTCACCGACGGACGATGAACGCAAACGCTGGATCCACTACGGCAGTTCGATCAGCCATTGTATGGAAGCGGAACAACCAGCTTTTATCTGGCCAGCTGTCGCTGCGCGCGAAGCTAGGCTTGCCCTAATCAACCTCGGGTTTGGTGGACAGTGCCATCTGGATCAATTTGTCGCACGTACCATCGGAGATGCTGATGCCGATGTTATTAGCATCAAGGTCGGGATCAACATCGTCAATATAGATTCAATGAGAGAACGCGTTTTTGTGCCGGCCCTACATGGATTCCTGGATACGATTCGAGAGCGGAAACCGAATACGCCCATCGTCCTGATATCACCAATTTTCTGCCCTAGCGCCGAACATCATCCCGGCCCTACGCTACCGAACGCGGAAGGAAAATTTGTCACGTTCACGGGACATTCTGAACTGCGTAATGGTTGCATGTCCCTCTCCCGCGTCCGCCAACTCATCGAACAAACGGTCGATCGGCGAAACGATGACAACCTCGATTACCTCAGCGGACTTGATCTATTTGGCCAAGCCGACCGCGACGATCTACCAGACGATCTGCACCCCAACCCCGACGGGTATATCCGCATGGGTCATCGATTTGCAGCCCTAAAACTAATGTCCCATGCATCCCCAACCCCGAGATAAACAGGAGCGTCATGCCTTCACGTGAACTTTCCTTCGATCATATCCATCTTGTTAGCGAGAATCCCCGCGAAGCCGCTACGTGGTATGTCAACGTCTTCGATGCCGAGGTCGTGGCTGAATATGAATTACGGGAAGCGCCGCAAATCAACGTCCAACTGGCGGGCATGACTCTGCTGATCCGTGGTCGGCGACCCGGTGAAGTGCCCATCCTCCCAACCCCAATGAAGCACTTTGATGGGTTCTCCAGCCATGACGTCTGGGGAACAGACCATTTCGGGTTTTCCTACCACGGGGACCTCCGGTCCTTTTGCGATGAAATCAAACTACGCGGCGCTACCCTCACCGTTGAACCCTGGGAATTTTCTCCAGGTGCTTTAATTTGCTATGTCGGCGCTCCCGACGGTGTCAGCATTGAAGTCATCGAGGCAAAACGTAAGTAACGACGCTGAGATTTATCGGGGTGACCTATCCCACGAAGGTGATCCATGGAACCATCGAATGCGCGAACGACAATAGTCGATCCAAAATTGGAATGCCTATGATGCTGAGGCCGATAAGAGAAAGCAGTAGCAGCGGACCAAAACGCTGATTCAGATAGGTAATCCGCGAACGCGTTCAAGGCGGAAGTACGTATGGAAGAATGTAGTGTCCGTCAAGCGGAGCGATGGGAATGAGGTTAAACGTCATGAGTAGCAGATTCACGAAAACGAGCAGCTCGACGAACAACACTACAGCCGGTGTATGAACGAATTCCACACCGGCTGTCCAAAGCGCAAGAAAAACATTCCACGTGACAACGGCAAGCACCAAATTCATCATCGGTCCCGCCGCGGATATCCACAAATCAGCGCTTGGCCGACTGAACTTGTAGGGGTTCGTGGGTACCGGTTTGGCGTACCCAAAACCTAAGAAAATGACCATTGCAAGGCCCATCAGATCTAAGTGGACCATCGGATTCAGCGAAAGCCGGCCCGCCCGTTCGGCAGTGTCGTCGCCAAACGCTTTAGCCACCCACGCGTGCCCAAATTCATGAAAAGTTAACGATGCGACGAGGGCAGCCAGTAGACATGCAAATAAGACGTACTCTCCTTGGTTGATGAGTGCGATCAAGGCAAATTTGAAACGAGTCGGATCAACTCAAAACCTTTGGTCGGCAGGTCACACAAAGTAACCAGCGTTCTCGCCCTTAACAACGTCTTCGTTATCCATGCCAAGCCAATCCGAGAGCACCGACGCGTTATCTTCGCCGACATCTCGAACCCTTGTGTAGGTGTCACAAGGCGTCAAGCTAAACGTAAGTGGCAGCCGGTCTCCGTACGTCGTCCCGATCACGGGATTGGGCTCATCAAATGTCATCAAAAAGTCCGAGGCCGCGATTTGCGGATCGTTTTCAGCTAGATCAATGGAATTCTGTACGACGCCCGCGGGGATCCCAGCGGCTTGGCACCGCACCATCACCTCGACGGCATCCAGTTGCGCCGTCCATCGTCCTATCTGTCGATCGAGTTCGTCGATAGCCGCTACGCGTCCCGCTGCCGTATCGTATACCGGAGCGCTCGACCACTCTGGTTCACCCATCACTCGACACAATTCTTGCCACTGATCATCGGACATACACGCAATCGCAACCCAACGCTCATCAGCAATGTCGTCAGACGTCGCGCCCGCACATGGATAACAGTTGTGAGGAGCTACCTCGTCGTAGGGAAGACGATTCCCAGCGGGACGTGCAGCTCTGCCGTTGCTGAACAGATCAAGCAATGCTGGTCCGAGCAAATTTACGCCAACTTCAAACTGTGAAAGATCTACGCGCTGCCCTTTTCCGGTTAAGCGGCGCGCTTGAATCGCGGCCAACATGGCGACGGCTCCGTGCAATCCCGCCGCGTGATCGTTGTAGGAGAACCCGATACCGATGTCTTGCCTTCCCTCGACGCCCGTCAGGTGAGTCAAGCCACTCAAAGCATGAATGGTCGGGGCGTAGGTAACGAAATCAGACCAAGGTCCGCCTTGTCCCATGCCCGACATCTGCACATAGATCACCTCGGGATTAACTGCAGAAACCAAATCGTAACCAACCCCCCAACGATCCAACACTCCGACCGAAAAATTATCGATCACCACGTCGGCCCTAGCGCAAAGATCTTTACCAATGCGTTTCGCTTCATCACGAGACATATCGAGTGCGAGGGCCCGTTTGTTGCGATTCCACATCGTGTAATAAGGATTATTCGTCGCGTTGATCGCAGTCGCCCGGGCGATGGAGTTGATCTTGACGACGTCGGCGCCCATATCTCCGAGTAGGCGGGTCGCGAATGGCCCGGCGAGGACATGCGTAAAATCGAGAACTTTAATGCCTTCCAGTGGTCTCATCGATCGTTGTCCCAACCGAGGTCTTGCAAGACGCGTTTCGCATCGACGTCGGTTTCAACATACGGCTTCATTTGCCAAGGTGTCTGACTAAATCGATAAGGCGTCCCCGGCCCCTTTACAACGTGCTCACCGATCGAGTACGGATGCCACCAATCGCGTGCCTCAAGTTGAGGATTTTCTCCTACCTTCTCGATCGGCAACACCCATCCGTACGGCGCATGACGCGATTGGGCTTCGAGAAACAACGCTTCCACATCTTTCGATCCGACAAAGGTACGCAAAACTTCCATGAGACGCGCCATAAATTGAGCCTGATTCGCCGGATCTTGGTATTCCGGTTCGAACAAATCTCCGAATTCGTCCGCCTCGATGAGCCATGTTAGCTGCGCATCGATATCAGGGGTCGGCGTGACCATGATGGTGCCGCCCACGGCCTGCATAACAACATACATGTTCGACCAATGCAGACTACCTCGACGCTCAAGAGCCCGGCCTCGGGCCGGCCCCAACAAGTCCGAATACCAGTACCACATGAATACGTGTTCCAGGCACGAGGCGATGCATTGATGCACCGGCACATCCACACGCTGACCTTGGCCTGTCTCCTTAGCGTGATAGAGCGCACTCAATGCTGCGATAGCGGTATAGCAACCGGACACCACAAAGTTTAGGTCGCCAAATGCTTTCAGCGGCGGGGTATCCACATCGCCTGTCGTAGAGACCGAGCCTCCTAACGCGCCCGCCACCAGGTCCGGCGCGACGTAGTCCTTCCAAGGCCCCTCGTTACCAAAAGATGAGCACTCGATCCAAACCAGTGCAGGATTGACCCGCATGGCGACATCGAGGTCCAAATCTGAAGTGCCAAAAGCTCCTTCCGACACCAACACGATCTCCGCATTTGCGATCAATCCCGTTAATTGATCCAGACCTGTTTGAGTTTCAAGATCCAACGAAATAAAGCGTCGATTCGAAGCAAAAAAAGCGTGCCAAAGAGACGGTTCGTCGGGGTCATCGTTACAAAAAGGCCCTCGCTGTCTCAACGGGTCCCCTTCGAGCGGTTCCGGTCGGACAACATCCGCGCCCAGATCCGCAAGTAGTTTCGCGCCGTAAATGGCACGTTCGTCCGTCAAGTCAATAATCCGCACTTTGGAAAGCGCGCCAACTTCTTGTGGCATTAGTTAACCCCCGCTGGTTCCATTCGATACTATTTCGGACCTACAGCAAAGCCCTCAAGGAAAGAACATCATGCTTGAAGCTATACAACTCGGAAAAAACAGCGGCTTACGAGTCTCCCAACTTTGTCTCGGAACCATGAATTTTGGAAAACCAGGCCAGGGACATCAAGGCGATTGGACCCTGGGAATTGATGAAGCTCGGCCAATCTTTAAAGCGGCAATCGACCATGGCTTGTTTTACTTCGATTGCGCCGATACGTACGGCGTCGGTGCTTGCGAGGAAGTTGTCGGTGCTCTCCTAAACGAACTCTTGCCTCGAGATCAATTTGTCATCGCGACGAAAATTTCGATGCCCATGGGACCGGGCGCCAACCAAGGTGGCCTCTCAAGGAAACACATTCTTGAAGGTGTCGATGCAAGTCTCGGACGCCTCGGTCTCGATTACATTGACCAGCTGGTCATCCACCGACACCCCCATGGCGTGCCTGGGCATGCACAGGTTCCGGTCGAAGAAACGATGGAAGCACTTCACGACGTTGTAAAAGCAGGAAAGGTCCTGTATCTCGGTGCTTCCTCCATGTTCGCCTGGCAATTCGTCGAACTCCAGATGACGGCGTCAATGCATCGTTGGACACCCTTCATTTCCATGCAGAATCATTACAACCTTATTTACCGGGAGGAAGAGCGCGAAATGAACCCATACTGCGCCACCACCGGCGTCGCAGTGTCGCCATGGTCCCCGCTCGCCCGAGGCATACTTGCGGGTTCGTATCAGGGTGGGTTCGACCAGGGAAGTACGGCTCGTTCTCAGGGTCGCGATCGTTCCCGCACGGAAAGCCTATACCGCGGCGAAATGGATTTTTCGATCGCCGAACGGAACGCCGAAGTCGCACGAAAACTCGGACAAACTCCGGCACAGATCGCTTTGGCCTGGATGCTCAATAAACCCGAGGTGTACGCACCCGTGGTCGGCGTGTCACGCATCGAACAACTCGATCAGCTGGTTGAGGCAACGAACATTCAGCTAAGTGCAACCGATGTCGGCTATCTCGAGGAGCTCTACCAACCGGTCGAGAACCTACTTTCGATCGGCTACTCCTAATGGCAAGAAATTGCCGTACGGACCATGGATCGACAGGGATCGATTCCACTCCAAGAGAGATGAGGGGCGAACGCAGCCGTTTGTACCCTGTAAACCACGTATACAATCCTGAATAACTGACTCACAAACAAACACCGCCATGCCAAGACTTGCTGCAAACCTGACGACGATGTTCACTGAATTAGCGCCCGTCGAACGATTTGCCGCGGCTCGGCAAGTCGGGTTCGACGCAGTCGAATACCTGCAGCCCTACGGTCATGCTGTTGAGGAACTGAAATCGATCCTCACGGATAACGAGCTCGAGCTCATTCTCGTCAATACACGGATGGGTAATGCCGAGGCTGGCGAGCGAGGGGTTGCCGCACTACCCGGGCGGGAGAACGAATTCAAAGCTATTGTCTCCGAATCGTTGGAATACGCGTCGGAGTTGGGTGCAGGTTTGATACACGTCATGGCGGGCGTGGTACCCGAGGGTTCTACAGCACGTGAATGCGAAGATGTGTTTATCGAGAATCTCCGGGCAACCGCGCCCATTGCGGAAGACCTCGGGATCACGCTTTTGATTGAACCGCTGAACAGTCGTGATGTGCCCGGTTACCTACACAGCAACAGCTCCCACGCACGACAAATCATTGATGCGGTGGCCATGCCTAACGTTCTCCTTCAATTCGACTTCTACCATCTCCAAATCATGGAAGGTGATCTAGCCGCCGGCCTCGCACACCATTGGCCCGTACTCGGGCACGTCCAATTCTCTAGCGTCCCCGGTCGAAACGAGCCGCAATACGGGGAAGTGAATATTCCGCACCTCCTTGGCGTGCTAGACAATATGGGGTATTCCGGATGGGTTGGTTGCGAATACCGCGCCCGCACAACAACCATCGAAGGTCTTACCTGGGCGGCTCCTTGGGGGATCGGTTCGAAGCGACCGTGAAAATACTTAGTAGATTCTAGCTACACCCTTACCAACGTACGCGAAAATCATTCTGGCCACTGATGTCCGAACCCCGCATCAGATAAAGCGTACGTAGATCATTTGCGGAAGCACTTCCCCCAGCTCCCAGGTCACGGCGATATATTGATGTCGTCGGCATGAACCGAAGAGTCATGCCTCGACGCGGATTCGGCGATTGATTGGGTTCGGAACCGTGTACCAAAAAGACATCGTGCAATGACATCTGGCCGGCTTGCAGCGTTATATCAACCGCCAACGATTCATCAACGACGGACTCATCAATTTCTAGCGGCAAAGACAGGCCGTCCGCCTTATTGAAGTGGTGTTGAGCAAGATCTCGCGACCGGTGGGTGCCCGGTAGGAATCGAAGACAGCCGTTTTCACTGGTCGCATCATCAATGGCAATCCAAACCGAACAAGTCGCGAGCGGCCGCATAGGCCAATATTCGCCGTCCTGGTGCCACGGAGTGCGGGATCCCACGCGTGCCGGCTTGGCAAAAAAACTCTGATTCCACAACGCAATGTTTGGACCGATGAGCTGCTCAACCATATCGAGGATCTCGTCATTCCGCGCATAGTTGAGGAAGCCGGTATCGTGAATGAGCAACGCCGGACAGTAGTCGGAAAACTCCGGGTGATCACTTAAAAGGCGCTCGTGTTGGGCACGAATCGCGTTGACCGTTTCATCGGACAAGCGGAAGTCCGGAACTACGTATCCTTGCTCTCGATACTGTTCGACCTGACTTGCACTCAGCATGACTCTTCTCCAACCTCTGCCTGCACACCATAGTACGTTGCGGAGACGCGAAAAGGAGCGGGCGTGGAGGAGTATGACTATATTGTAATCGGTGCCGGATCGGCCGGTTGTGTCGTGGCCAACCGATTGAGCCAAAACTCAACCACCAAGGTCCTGTTAGTTGAAGCCGGCGGAAGGGCCTGGAACCCACTTATCCATATACCAGTAGGGTTCTGGAAAATGATCGACAAACCGAGTCTCAATTGGTGTTTCAACACTGAGCCGGAGGAAGGCACCGCCAATCGCGAGATTCCCATTCCGCGCGGCAAGGTTCTCGGCGGGTCTAGCTCCATTAACGGTATGTTGTACGTGCGTGGCCAGCCACTCGACTACGACACTTGGGCGCAATTGGGGAATCGTGGGTGGTCGTACGACGAAGTTCTTCCTTTTTTTAGACAATCCGAAAACTTCGAACGGGGCGACGATCAATTCCGCGGATCGGGTGGCGAATTAAACGTTGCCGATATGGTCGAACACCACCCATTACTTGACGCGTTTATCGACGCGGGCGTCGAAATCGGCTATCCCAAAACGCCTGACTACAACGGCGTATCCCAGGAAGGCTTCGGCTATTACCAAGTCACTCAGTTGCGTGGTCGACGCCACAGTACCGCGGACGCATTTTTACGACCTGCTCGTCACCGGAAAAATTTGCACATCACCACTCGTGCACACGTGCATCGTATCGTCTTAGACAATCGCCGCGCGGTAGGGATCCGATACAGTGTCGCAGGTCAAGCGCGTGAAGCGCGCGCCAATCGCGAGGTTTTGTTGTGTGCAGGCGCTGTCCAGTCACCGCAATTGCTTGAACTGTCTGGCATCGGCAACCCCGAATTATTGCGTAAGTACGATATCGACATTGCCCACGAGCTGCCTGGCGTTGGAGAGAATTACCGAGATCATTATGCGAGCAGCATTGCGTGGAGAGTCAAAGGAGTCACGACCCTCAATCAAGATACTCGGCCACTTAAACTACTCGGCGAAGCAGCAAAGTATGCTTTCACGCGCCGTGGGGTCATGACCTACACCGCGGGTATTGCGCATGGTTTCGTCCGAACGCGCGAAGAGCTTGACTCGCCGGATGTCCAGTTCCACTTTGCCCACGCCAGCTATGCCCGCAATGCCCGTCGCGGTACTCTCGAAAGAGAACCCGGCATGACCTTGTCCGTCTGTCAATTACGTCCTGAGAGCCAAGGTTCGATCCATATCCAAAGCAATGATCCAGAAGCAGCCCCTGCGATCAGACCCAATTTTCTTTCGGAACAAATCGACCGAGACGCCTTAGTCGCAGGCATGCGCATCGCCCGACAGGTCGGTGCTGCCCCCGCGCTACAAAAATTCTCTGATAATGAGCTGTTTCCGGGTGCAACGTGTGATTCTTACGAAGAACTCCTGAACTTCTGTCGTGCCACAGGAAGCACCGTTTTCCACCCTGTTGGGACATGCAAAATGGGTAGCGATCCCTACGCCGTCGTCGATGATCAGCTACGGGTGCACGGAATCGAGGGCTTGAGGATCGCGGACGCGTCCGTAATGCCAACATTAGTTTCGGGAAACACCAACGCGCCTTGCATTATGATCGGCGAGAAAGCGGCCGCCATGACCTTGGCGGACTAGCCTCTAGTCGGGATGGTTAATAGTTTTCGACGTCATTTTCGAACGTAAAGCCGCCACGCGCCATCACCAGACGATGCCGATCACCATCGAGATCAGGATCCCAGCTCTCATAGCCAGCGTCACCGTGCCACATCGCGACGCGGACCCCATCGGACCTCTCAGCGACGTGGGTTTCGTATACCTTCGGTTCGCGCGACGCGAGGTGCTTAAGCACCACAGTCGTCGGTTGATATCTCGATAACTCGTAAAGAGTCACCCAAGTGGGCGGTGCCAAATCAATTTCGCCTTGTCCGTGTTTTTCCAATGCTTTCGCAGGATTGATCCAAGCGTGTTCCTCTATTTCCCCACCATCAATTTGGATAGGTTCGTCGATTTCTGCCTGAGCCGCAAAAAACCAGGTCGCGTATCGCCGAGCTGTACTCGCCGGAGGGGTCCAATGCGCGAACCAAACAAATTGGTCCGACGCCGGGGAAATCCCCGCTTCCTCCTCTGACTCGCGGGATGCCGCGCAGCGCGCTGCGGCTTCGAGATCATCACCTCCACGGTAATCATCCGGATCGATTTTACCTCCAGGGAAAACCCACATCCCTCCGAAGTCAATCCGCGCGTTCTTCCGCAACATTAGAACTTCGACGCCATCCGACCCGTCGCGCAAAAGAACCACCGTCGCCGCAGGTATTGCCGGCTCATCCGTCTTCCTTTTATTGAGGTCCCCGTAGATATCGTTTTTGTGCTTATCGGTCGACATGCTCACCCGTTTCATCTTGTTCGTGTTGCTGGCAGCGCGATTCCCTGGCGTTACGTCTTGATCCACAGTAAATACGTCCAGGGAGTACACGCGCAAATTTCAATACGATTATTGACGTCACCTAACGTTCTCGTCCAGTGCGATTTCACCTACGGGAATGGCCAGCCCAACGTTTAGATGATGCCAACATAACGTGTGATAGCTTATACACGAGCGAGATGGGGATCAGAAGTGAACTCGAAAATTTGTGACTTGTTGGGGATCGAATTCCCTTTATTTGCATTCAGCCACTGTCGAGACGTGATTGCGGAGGTGAGTAATGCGGGTGGTTTTGGTGTACTTGGTGCGGCTGGCCACACGCCCGAAACCCTCGATGTCGAGCTAACGTGGATCGACGAGCACGTCAACGGAAAACCTTACGGCGTTGACCTACTCGTACCGACAAGCATGGAAAGCAAAGCGCAAGGATTGTCAAAAGAAGAGCTCGAAGACCGAATTCCGATAGAGCACAAAAGGTACATCGAAGAGCTGCTCGCCCAGCACGATATTGACACCGCGGACCTATGGACTGGAGTCATCCGCGGTGGAGTCGGCGACAACATGCGCCAGACCGGCGCGACTGAGATTCTTGAATCCGCATTTGCACACCCTGTCAAGATGGTCGTCAACGCGCTTGGCGTTCCACCCACTTACATGATGTCCATGGCCCGTGAAAAGGGGATCGTCGTCGGAGCGCTCGCTGGAGCTAAGGAACATGCTGTAAAACACGCAGAGGCCGGGGTAGACGTCCTTATTGTCGCTGGTACTGAAGCGGGGGGGCACTGTGGAGAAGTATCAACGCTAGTCCTCGTCCCTGAAGTGATTGATGCGATTAAAGAGTACGACATGTGTGTATTGGCAGCGGGCGGCATCGTCACAGGCCGTCAAATGGCTGCGTGTATGGCCATGGGCGCCCACGGTGCATGGACTGGATCCGTATGGTTAACCACGGCGGAAGCAGAGACTCTGCCTGTCGTGAAGGAAAAAATGCTCGTTGCTAACTCGCGGCAAACGGTTCGTTCTAAAAGTCGCACGGGGAAGTACACCCGGCAACTAAGGTCTGCCTGGACGGATGCATGGACGGCAGAAGAATGTCCCGAACCGCTACCAATGCCGCTCCAGGGGGTTGTGGCAGCGGCCGCCTTCCGAAAAATAGATAAGCTCGCGCAAACCGATCATGCCGGAGCTCGCCAGCTTGCGAATTACTTCGTTGGGCAAGGTGTCGGTCTTATGAACGAAACCATCGCTGTGCGAACAGTGGTATACAACTTTATGGAGGATTTTGCCGAGGCCACGGAACGCTTAGCCCAAACTGTCGCCGACTAACTCGCTCCACAACAGAATGTTCAGTGCGACATTAACTTCCAACACTCGGGTCCATCAGGAGAAGTCTATATGACCGATATCGATGATTTGAGGTCGAAGTTTCTCGACCTTGAGTTCGACCGCACCGGTTTCGTGATTGACGCCGAGCAGTCAGCAAAAGTGGCGAAGGCTTCTGGAGAAACTCGAGAAGCATTTATCGACCCCACAGACCCTAACTTCGAAGCCTGCGCCCCGATCCTTGCTAGCCTCGCCTCAGGTCGACGCTTACCCATCGACTTTCCGGCACTCGGAGGCATTTCCATGGACGGTGGGAAAGCTGTCGCCTGTATCAAGCCGGTTCGTCCCGGTATAAAACTCACCGGTAAAACCCATTTACACGACATCTATGCCAAGAGTGGTAGGTCAGGAAGAATGATCTTTCTCGTTTCCCGAATGCAACTATACGACGAAAGTGGCGAACACCTCGCCACAACCGATTCGCGCCAGGTCATCCGAGAACGACCCGACAAATGACTGTGCAAACCATCAGTGATGTGGTGTTCGGTGACGAATTAACCCCCTCGCAACCCGATACATCGCTCCAGGCAACGCGTAGCTTTGCTCAAGCGGTTGGATATTCTGGTAGCGGCCGATTTGAAGACCACGGCAAGGCCCGAGCCCAAGGATTACCTGGTGCTCTTGTGCCCGGAATCATGGGTATGGGTTTTCTCACGAGTATGATTCACCGTTGGGCACCACGGGGGAAAATCAAACACATCGATACCGTATTTCGAGCGCCCGTACTCGCTGACCACGAGCATACCGTCACAGCGGTAGTAACCGACATCGACGACGAGAACGGCGAGGTCGTATTGGATCTAACCATTAAGAATGAACAAGAAGAAACCCGGGTATTTGGGACCGCAACCGTTCAGTTGCCGTCCACCTAATACGGCAACGCTGACAATACCGAGACCGCAAATTCGATCTGAAGCCATGTTATAAAGCGGGACCTCCACGAGTTTTTGGAAATTCCATGAAGTTCGCCATTTTTGGTATCGGGGCAATCTTAGTCGCCACCACCACGTTGGGAGACGAACAGAATTCAGAAAAGACGTCCAAGACTGAGAAGAGCGAAGTGGTGGCGGTCAAGGACGACAATCAAGTCATCTGCAAACGGATGACGCGAGCCGGAACGCACTTCAAAAAGCGTGTGTGCATGAAGCGACGCAACTGGCGGCTTCAATCCGATAGTGTTCAATCGCAGACCGAGGGAGGGTATTCACAACCTGGGGGGCCGAGAGATTAGCGTCACCATACCTTTACGTTTTCGAGGACTTCCGCGCTCAGTTACTCGCTGATTTTCTAATGGTGTCGCGCCTTGATATGACCCCAAGGGTCAATGTTCAGCATTTGCCTTGAGCGTTCGGAATAACGAGATTGTCATGATCACACCGATAGCCAATAACGGTAACGAAACAACCAAGACGGCAGATTTCACGGCTCTTAAGTCATCCAGAATCATTAACGTGATCGGTAACACCGCGAGGGCAAACGCCCAAAAGACGCGGTGCCATTGAGCAGGATTAAGGCCGTCGGATAGATCGCGTGTCGCCGATGAAGCAATGGCATATGAGGCCGAGTCGTACGTTGTCGCCACAAATATCCACGCCATCACGATGAAAGCGATCAACGGGAGCGGTTGAAGCGGTAGCGCTGCCATAATTTGCGCAATGGCCGTTCCGTTCTGTCCTTGATTAATCAACGTTCGAACGTCCACTAGACCGGCCATGTCCATCCACATAGCAGTATTGCCTACGACAACATAGAAGACGGCGCACCCCAATGTCCCGAAACCCACCATCCCGACGATAAGTTGCCGAAGTGTCCGACCTTTCGATATCCGCGTCACGAAGAGACCCATAAATGGACCGTATGCGATCCACCATGCCCAATAAAAGACCGACCAGTCTTCGACGAATCCAGTCTTTAGGATCGGATCCGTCCAGGTATTCATCCGAATAAACTCTTGCAACATCAATCCAATGCTGTTCGTCCCGACCTTCAATATAAATACTGTTGGTCCGGCGATTAGGACGAAAAGCAAAAATGCGCCCGCAAGGCCAACGTTGAGATCACTTAAACGCTTAATGCCTCGATCAAGACCGACATAAACACTTCCAGCAAAGAGAACGACGGCGATGCCCACCACTCCAGTGTCAATCAAAAAGGTTTCTTCGATTCCCATCAGCTGGCTAATACAAGCGCCTATCATCGGCGTCGCTAACCCCAACGACGTTCCCGTGCCACCCACCAACGCGATGATGAAAATGAAATCCACAACTCTCCCCAGCGGTCGTCGGACAATGTCATCGCCAAAAAGACCAACCAGCGACGTCGACAACCGCAAAAACGGTATCCGACGCTGGTAGTAGGGAACCGCGATTGCCACGGTCGGAAGGCAGTACAAGCACCAAGCCGACAGTCCCCAGTGGAAGATCCCGTAGGTGGGAGCCCACTCCCAAGCTCCGCTGGAATTCGGCACGAGCCCGAAGGGTGGCGAATCCAGGTAGACGGCCCATTCAATAGTTGACCAGTAAAGGAGGCCCGCTCCAATACCCGCGCAAAATAGCATCCCCATCCACGACCAAGTCGAAAAAGTGGGTCGAGAGGATTCACCGCCGAGCCGCAATCGCCCGTGCCTACCGAAAGCGAGCACGGCCAACACAACTGTGGCTCCGATCGTCATCCACTGATAAGCAAGTCCGAATTGGCCCGCAATCCATTGATAGGCCGTGCCAACCACTGCGGCCGCATGGTCCGGTACCACAGCAATTGATAAACACACGACGGCGATCAACAGAACGCAGCCGCTAAATAACAATCGGTCAACCGTCGGTTTGGGTTCAGTCATGATTGAAGGGGTTCCACAGACTCGAAAAATTAACACCCACGAGCGTTATGGAATGCCTACCATCTCCGTCTGACCCCGAAGTACAAGCATACCGGTTCCATCCACCCACGCTTCCATGCCATCCGGTTCGATTGTGTCTCGGTACTCGTCCCAGCCGGTCGCATCGTTGAAATATAACTCAGCAAGGCCCGCATATTGTTCGAGTTCCGGTTCGACGCTATGGCTTACGACGTACCGAAATCCGCCCACCTTCTCCATCGTCTGCTTTACGTTGGGGACGTGTACGCGTAACCAGTGATCAAAGAATGCGCGGTAATCAATTCCCGAGAACGTCTTGACGAGAAAGCTGACTCGGAAAAAGCCGGATCGAGTAAGAGGATATTCTGCATTCATCGGGTTGGGCGTTGTCGTTAACTCTTGATGACCGTCGATGACAACATACTCACGGGTCGCCCAGGGCAAATAGGGCTCCGCCTTTACTTGGAACATGTCCGTCGGCTCGGTTCCAAACGCGACATCCGGCTGGGGCAACGGTTCGCTCCACCACAACTGCGCCATACCATCCCAGGGGCAATAACCCTTACGATCCTCATCAAACAGGAGCGCCGTATACTTTGTTGCGTGCCGCCGCCCGGACTTTGCCGCCGCCTTCTGGCCATCGATGACGAGCGGCATATGATTTGCAAACCAATGCATTAAGAGTTCGTCTCGAGACGTATCCGGTTTACGTCGAATGAGGTAAATCATCTTCGCCCCAGTTGTTTCTTTATACATGACCATTGGCCCTCCTCTTGCTCCGATGGTAGCCGAACCCTCGTCGCAAAATCTTTCGCCGACACGCCCAGCATTCGTGACGTTTCCTTGATCACCACACGAAATGCTCGACGGCTGGCAACAACAAAACACAACTGCGATCAAAAACGTTCTCTGTTAGCGTTATTGCATGGTGGGTAGCCCTGACAATGGCTCTTTTCGAACACTTTTGGAGCTCGCGCCGATCGACACGCTTCGTTACGAAGGGCCAGCGGCTCCCGAGGGAGGTAGCCGCGTCTTCGGGGGCCAGTTCTTGGCCCAAGCCATCTGTGCCGCACACAGAACCCTTCCAAACGACGATCGGTCAATCCACTCTCTCCACGCCTACTTTCTTAGGCCTGGCGATGTCGATCAAACAACTTTTTACGATGTTACCGCCGTTCGCGACGGCCGTAGTTTCAGTGTCCGTGAAATAAGGGCGCTACAACGTGATAAAGAACTATTCAAAATGACGGCTTCGTTTACCTTACCGACGGAGGGTTTGCTGTACACAGCGCGCCCGATGCACGACGTATCAGGTCCCGAGGAAATTAAGTACACGCACCACGAATTTTGTCGTGACATGGGGCGGAGCAACGAAATCGAATGGGATGGCGGAGCGAGGCCATACGAAATTTTGTATATCAATCCGCCCAGCGACGAACGTGGTATTCCGATCGTCGATGATCAACTCATGTGGATACGCATCGCAGATACCTTAACTCCCGAGCCAATCCAACACGAAGCGGGACTCGCTTACCTCTCGGACAGCACGCTCGTAGACCACGTACTTCTTCCACACGGGATGCGTTGGCAAGACCAGAATTTCGATGGCACCAGTTTGGATCATGTCATGTGGTTTCACCAAAAAACACGATCCGATCAGTGGCTACTGTTCGAGCAATCGGTCGAATGGACTGGATCCGGGCGCGGTCTAGCGACTGGCCGATTTTACGATCAAGATGGACAACTCATCGCTAGTTGCGCGCAGGAAGGCCTCATGCGTTGGCGCGAAAACGTATAATTTCACGAAACTTGGACTGGAGAACGCGAACTATGAAACTGGGATTAGGAATCGGGCCCTTGGGTCCACCGGGTGGGGCATCCGTCATCGAGTTTGCAAAAGAGGCCGAGACGCTCGGCTACGACACCATTTGGAGCCACGAAATATACGGATCCGACTGCTTCACGCCGTTGGCTTGGATCGGTGCACATACGTCCACAATCAACCTGGGCACGTCCATCATGCAAATTTCGGCGCGTTCCCCGGCCAGTGCGGCAATGCATGCGATCACGCTAGATTACATGTCCAACGGCCGACTGAAACTTGGCATTGGCGTCTCGGGACCCCAGGTGGTCGAAGGTTGGTATGGCCAACCCTACCCTAAGCCCCTGGCTCGCACGCGCGAATGGATCAGTATCTTCCGCAACATCGTCGCTCGAGATCAGCCGGTTTCGTTCGCTGGCGAGCACTACCAATTGCCTTATCAGGGAGGCACTGGGCTAGGAAAACCGTTAAAGCTCATTCAACATCCGGTCCGACCCGATATTCCCCTCTATTTAGGGGCCGAAGGGCCCAAAAACGTTGCCCTCGGGGCCGAACTTTGCGACGGGTGGATCCCAATGTTCCTCTCGCCCTATCGCATGATGGATGTCTATGAAAATTCCCTCGCCCACCGCCCCCCTCACTTCGATATATCCGCCAGCGTGCCAGTAATCATTGACGAGAACGTTGATCGAGGTTTGGCCCAAGTTAAACAAAACGTTGGCTTCTACGTTGGCGGGATGGGTGCTAAATCATTCAACGTCCACAAAGACCATATCGGGAGACTGGGTTTCGCTGAGGACGCCGACCGAATACAAGAGCTGTTTATGTCCGGTCACCGAGACGAAGCAATCGCCGCCGTGCCCGATCAGTTAGCAGATGAAATCGCCTTAGTAGGTCCTAAAGAACGCATACGCGAACGGCTTGAAGCATGGAAAGATAGTCCTGTTACCCAACTGAATGTCGGAAC